>JAEEGL016278780.1_pt1 | contig 11711 bp, 9 predicted proteins | sample 9134231 | NCBI WGS metagenome assembly JAEEGL01 (sample SAMN16246548, study PRJNA631951) | gut metagenome | biome: gut microbiome; feature: rumen; material: fiber-attached | host: Bos | place: Iran: Karaj | collected 2018-10
ATCTGGTCTGCCTTCAGATGCGCTCCGCTTATCATTGCCACTATGCGGTCTCCCCGGCCGGAAACTACGTCTGCCGTGCTTCCCTGGGGACTGACTCTGCTGTAGGAGTCAAGGCTCTTGACGGCTCCGTCCCTGAAGACGAAGATATCCAGCCCGGCCGGCGGGGTCAGAGATGATGAAGATGATTTAACAGTGACGTTGCTATGGGTATTCAACCCCGCCTCCAAGCCTTCCCCGACTCCCGTCGGGCTTTTGGTACAAGCCGGCAACAAGCAGCACAAGAATATAAGATTATTTAGCAAGTTGGGCAGACGCGCCCCGGACGGACGTCCTGAGAGACAAAAGATGCGCTCATTCCCGGTTTGTTTTTCCATAGTTTCAAGTTTTCTATGGCAAAACTATCGGAGATGAGCGCTCCTTCCAAGCAAACTAAAGATTTGCGCTTAAGAAGTTTCTTTTTTTTATAGTTTACTTGATGTTGTATTCGTAAAGGATCACGCTGTGGGCGGGAACGGTTACGTTTGCATTCAGTTTTTCAGTGCGGGTCTGGAGACGGATTACGTCAGGATTGTCCAATGTGTTGGCATCTGTGCTCTGTGCCGGGGCGAGAGCATATACGATTACTTTGGAATCCGGCTTGCCTCCGTCGAACTTGAGGGCGAAAGTCTGAGGCTCTTCGGTAGGATTGACTACGGATACCATCACTTTTCCAGTCTTGCTGTTCTTGGTGGCCATTATGTCCAGAGGGTAGGTGGCACTTCCAGAAGGCTCCAGAGGAATGTCTACGAACGGAGTTCCTTTCATTGCCTTCTGCGGAGAATTGCCGGTCAGTCCCAAAGGAAGGTCTCCCAGGTGCTCTATGAAGAGCTTGAACAGAAGCCCGGTAGAACTTATGGTAGCCTTGTTATCATCATAGGTGTAAAGGCTGCCTACGCTGGTAATTCCGGCCATCATCACGTAGTAGCTGTAACGGTACATCTCGTGCAGGGTGATGGCTGCGCCTATGGTGCTCTGGAAGCCGCGACCGCGACCGCCGGCCCATTCATCTATCCAATACGGGGTATGCTTCTCCTTTACTCCAGGGATCATTTCTTCGTACTTGTCCATAGATTCAGCGGAGTTCTTTACCCTGTTGGCTGCCAGGCGGATGGACTCCAGGAAGTCGAACTGGTATGGAATCCAGGAGTCGGTGGCGTCGTCGAAGTAGGCTCCGGCATTGGGATAGATGTGCTCTGATACATAGTCTATTTACTCCAGCGATCCCTTCAGAAGCTGTCCTGTCCAGTCGAAGTCGCCCAGGAAAGGAACGGGGAGTTCGGTCTGGTAAGGCTTGCGGTAATTGCGGTACTGGCTGCTCTGCTCAGGTACGGAAGCACCGGAAGCGATTAGCTTGATGCTGGGATCCTTCTTGAGCATCTCCTCTCCGAAGTAGTTGTGCTTCAGAACATAGTGCTCCGGGGACATATGGCCGAGCTGCCACTCGCCGTAACCTTCATTACCCACGCCCCAGTAAATGACGCCGTAGGGTGCCGGGTGCCCGTTCTTTGCGCGCAGCTTGCCCATAGGGGTGCTCTCGGAGCCGTTCACGTACTCTACCCACTGTCCTGCGGAGTATGCATCGCCGAATCCGGTGTTGACCACAAGATAAGGCACGCTGCCCAGCAGCTTGCACCAGGTAAGGTATTCGTCTGTTCCCATATCGTTGGACTCTACGGTATTCCAGGCGTAGTCGTAGCGTGGAGGACGCTGGTCGGGGTCGCCTATGCCGTCACGCCACTCGTAACCGGAAAGGAAGTTGCCTCCCGGCCAGCGGTAGATAGGAGAACCGATCTCCCTGAGTATGGCAACCAGGTCGGCGCGGAAGCCTTCCATATTGTCTGCAGGCATAAGGGATACGGCTCCGATCTCGAAGCTGCCGCTTCCTTCTCCAACAATCTCCAGGGCGGCGTCCTTTACGTCAGCTCCGGCAGTGAAAGTGAAGTAGTACTTCCTGTAGTTCTTTGTCAGGCCGTCGAAGACTATGGTCTGACGGTCATTGGCGCCGCTGCCCCATACAAGGCTTACGGATACCTTTGCGCCGCTCTCTGAACGGAGTACGACCCTTCCGGTGTAGCCGCGGCCCTTCTCAAGCCACAGGCCTGCCTGGCGGATACCGTTCCTTCCGGAAGCAAGGCTGACTACAGGCGACTGCTTGCCTACATATGGGTTCTCCTTGTCCATCGTCACGGAGGATTCCGGTCCTATGGGACGCCAGCGGAGCTGGTGACGCTTGGAGTTCCTGGGCTCCAGAGTCTCGGAGTTGTTCACAGGATAGAAGAACTTGCGGTCAGAAAGCATCTCTGCCCAGATACCGTTCTCGAACATGTTGCCCAGAAGTTCGGTGAACATTCCGTGCACGAAAGGATGGATAGGGTAGCCTTCCTGGTCCAGATGGATGGTGGCCTCGATTTTAGGAGCAGTCTCCTTTGCCGCAAATGCGGAAGGAGAGAAGACCAGTCCCACCGTCAGGACGGTGAGGATGTAAAGCAGTAATTTCCTTTTCATATGGTCATCAGTTTAATGTGTTGATTCAAAATTGTCGTAGAGAATGTTATCGGGAGCGACACCCAGGCTGTCCAGCAGGCCGGTTACGGACGATACCATCATAGGCGGGCCGCACATGAAGTACTTGACGTCCTCTGGCGATTCGTGGTCCTTCAGGCAGGTCTCGTACATTACATTGTGGACAAATCCTGCAGTATAGGGGATGCCTGCGGCGTCAGCCGCCGGATCTGGGCGGTCAAGGGCAAGATGGAACCTGAAATTGGGGAAATCGTGTTCCAGCTGCGCGAAGTCTTCCAGGTAGAAGGCCTCCCTCAGCGCCCTTGCGCCGTAGAAGAAACTGACTTTGCGCGTGGAGCGCAGCGTCCTGAGCAGATGCATTATGTGGCTGCGGAGAGGGGCCATTCCGGCGCCTCCGCCGACGAATATGTATTCCACGTCCTCAGGATCGTCCTGCGGCAGCAGGAAGTCTCCGTACGGGCCGCTGAGGGTCACGGTGTCGCCTGGCTTGAGCGAAAATATGTAGGACGATGCGATTCCGGGGCTCACAGGCAGCAGCCTCGGCTCCTGGCCGCGAGGTACGCTGCGGTCGAAAGGCGGCGTAGCTATTCGCACGTTCAGCTTTATGATGTCGCCTTCGGCAGGATAGGAAGCCATCGAGTACGCGCGCACCGTGGGCTCCTCGTTCACGCATTCCAGACCGAAGAAACCATACTTCTCCCATTCTGCGCGGTATTCCCTGGCCACGTCCATATCGCTGAATTGCACGTGGAAGGAGGGGATGTCAACCTGGATGTACTGTCCGCTCCTGAAGCTCATACCCTGGCCCTGAGGCAGGCGCACGGTGAATTCCTTTATATAGGTGGCCACGTTCTGGTTGGAGATGACCTCGCACTGGTATTTCCTGGCGTTGAGGGCGCTCTCGTCCACGGTTATCTTGATGTCGTCCCTGACCTTGACCTGGCAGCCGAGCCTCCAGTTGTCCTTCACCTGCTTCCGGTTAAAGAAACCCGTCTCAGTAGGCAGGATCTCGCCGCCGCCTTCCTCCACCTGCACCTTGCACTGCCCGCAGTTGGCCTTGCCTCCGCAGGCCGAGGCCAGGAAGATGTTCTCCTGCGCCAGCGTGCCCATCAGGTTGGAGCCGGGCGTAACCTCCAGCGTCCTGCTGCCGTCGTTGATGTCTATCTTCACCGTTCCCGACGGCGTCACCTTCTTCTTGACGAAGAGGAGCAGCGCCACCAGCACCAGGGCGACTATCGCTATCACGGCTATTGCGGCAAGGACTGTGTAACTCATAGCGATATTCCCATAAATGCCATAAACGCGATGCCCATCAGGCCCACGGTTATGAAGGTTATGCCAATTCCTTGAAGGCCCTTAGGCACGTTGGAATAGGCCATCTTCTCCCTGATTGCAGCCAGGGTCACAATGGCCAGGTACCAGCCTATACCTGATCCCAGGGCATAGACTATGGCCTCGAGTATGTTGCCGAATTCCCTCTGCTGCATGAAGAGGGATGCTCCAAGGATAGCGCAGTTGACGGCGATGAGCGGAAGGAAGATTCCCAGCGAGGAGTAAAGCGACGGCAGGTACTTCTCCACAATCATCTCCACTATCTGCACTATGGCGGCGATAACGGCGATGAACAGTATGAAACTGAGGAAACTGAGGTCCACTGCCGCGAACTTGGGGCCCAGCCAGCTGAGCGCTCCAGGCTGAAGGACGAACTTGTTCAACAGGTAGTTGACAGGGACTGTTATGGCCAGCACGGCTATGACGGCCGTGCCCAGGCCGCCCGCCGTCTTCACGTTCTTGGATACCGACAGGTAGGAACACATACCCAGGAAGTATGCGAAAATCATATTGTCCACGAAGATGGACTTTACGAACAGGCTCAGGTATTCCATGATTTCTGTACCCAAATAATGCATCCGAGAATGATGAGAGCCATAGGCGGAAGAATCACAAGGCCGTTGCCGGGGTATCCCAGCGCTTTGAGCACGGGGATACCGAACAGAGTTCCGGAGCCAAGAAGCTCGCGGAAAAAGGCCACGATGACGAGTATGAGTCCGTATCCAAGGCCGTTAGCCAGACCGTCCATAAGGGATGGCAGTGGCTTGTTGCCCAGGGCGAAGGCCTCTATCCTTCCCATCACTATGCAGTTGGTTATGATGAGGCCCATATAAACGGAAAGTTGTTTGTCGATGGCGTAGGTGGCTTCGAAAGACTTGAGGATCTGGTCTACCAGAATGACAAGCAAGGCCACCACCACCAGCTGGACAATTATGCGTACCCTGTTGGGGATGGTATTTCTGATTAATGAGAGGATGAGGCTGGAGAGTCCCGTGACCACGGTGACTGACAAAGCCATTACCAGCGCGCCTTTAAGTTCTACGGTGACGGCAAGGGCGGAGCATACGCCCAGCACCAATGTGGTGATGGGGTTGTTCCTGAAAATAGGATTGAGTATGGTTTCCTTCAGTTTGCTCATAACTCTGTCCTCTGATAAGCGCTTATCCAGTTCTTTATTGCATTGTCGAGGCCTCTGGAGGTCATTGTGGCCCCGCTGATGGCGTCGAACTCAATTTGCCCCTCCTTTTCAATGGCCTTTCCCTTGAAAGAGGCGCGGAACGAAGGGTCGTCCTTTATCTTTCCTCCAAGGCCTGGAGTCTCGGATTCGTGGTCGAAATACGCCCCGGCTACGGTAGCCAGATCCTCTTCCAAACCTATGTATCCCCAGACTGGCCCCCATAGGCCTGCTCCGTATACAGCCAATACTGTATTTCCGTTCTTGAACCGATACAATGGCAGGGAGAGAGACTTGCCGTTCTGTATATTGTAGTTCTGAGCCTTCAGCTGAGAAGTTGAGAATATCTGCGGATTCCCTACGATATTCTCACTGAAGAAGTCCAGGACGGTTGAGTTGTCCGCTTTCCTCCAGCCTTCCATCTCACCGTAGCCTGCGGCGACCAGGATCTGCCTCACGGTCTCGGCCTTTTCATTGGCCTCCTGCCTGGGCTTGAGGGCCTGGGAAACGACTGCAAGGACTGTTGCCACCAGCACGCAAACCAGCGTGGTATAGATTACCGTGTATGTGTTGCCGTTGGTTTTCATCTGTTGCGGGCCCTTTTGAGTTTTCTGGAGATATGCCGCTCAGTGACAACGTGGTCTATGAGCGGGGCGAATGTGTTGCCAAGCAGTATGGCCAGCATCATACCCTCGGCGTAGCCGGGGTTGAAGAGGCGGATGAGAATGCACAGAGTCCCAATTAGGAAACCGTATATCCATTTGCCGGTTTCGGTCTGGGCAGAGGTCACCGGATCTGTTGCCATGAAAACGGTTCCAAAGGCGAATCCTCCCATTACCAGGTGGTAGTATGCGGGGATGTCTGAAAGCCCGGCGGCATTGGCCAGCAGGCCTACTAACAGGGCACCTGCAACGCTGGAAATCATTATCTTCCAACTGGCTATGCCAGTCCATATAAGGATAAAGGCTCCCAGCAGGATGGCTATCACACTGGTTTCTCCCACTGATCCGGGGACGGTTCCGAGGAACAGGTCCCAGAATCCGGTGCCGTACTGTATGCCCGTGCCTTCGAGTGAAGAAAGGCCGTCTCCAATGATGGAGAGGGGAGTGGCGCCTGTGGCGCCGTCAATCAGGGCTTCTCCTTTGCGAAGCGCTATCCAGGTGCCGGTTCCTGTCATCGAGGCAGGGTAGGAGAAAAAGATGAACGCGCGTGCAACCAAGGCAGGGTTCCAGATGTTCATACCGGTGCCTCCAAATACTTCTTTTACGAAGAATACGGCAAATGCAACGGCTATAGCAAGCATCCAGAGAGGAACGTCCACGGGCATTATCAGAGGTATGAAGAAACCCGTGACCAGGTAGCCCTCGTTGACTTCCTCGCCCCTTATCTGGGCCGAGGCGAACTCTATGAAGAGGCCGACTGCATACGATACCACATATAGAGGCAACACCTTAAGGAATCCGAACCAGAAGTCAGGCCAGAAAGAAGGAGCTGTCCCTGTCGCGAGGGAGTGCTGGTATCCCACGTTCCACATACCGAAAAGCGCGGCGGGGACGGCGGCCAGAAGGGCCACTATCATAATGCGCTTGAGGTCTACGGCATCACGCACGTGGGCGCCTTTCTCAGTCACTGTTCCCGGTACGTTCAGGAATGACTCGAAAGCGTCTATGGTGGAGTGCAGCCACCAGAACTTTCCTCCTTTTTCGAATTTCGGATCCATACTTCTAAGTCATTTCCTTAAGCATCAGGTCTATGCCCTTTGCGACAATATCTTGAATGTAGTTCTTAGACGGGTCTATGAACTCGCACAGTGCCAGGTCTTCCGGCAATACTTCGTATATGCCGAACTTCTCCATCTTGTCGATGTCTCCGGCAAGGCAGGCCTTGACCAGGTATACAGGATAGATGTCCATTGGAAGTACCTTGGAATAATAGGAGTCCGGCATCACAAAAGCCCTGGGGCCTCCGTGAAGGTTGGTGTCCATATCGTATCTGCGTCCCTTGCCCAGGCACCAGCTGAAATAGGTGCGGTCTGCGCTGAACTGGTTCAGGCGCAGCGGGCGCATCCATCCCAGGAGTTCTTTCCGGGTGCCTTCCTTAAGGACGGTGACCTGGTTGTGAAAGAATCCCAGACGCCCGGTCGCGGCCGGGTGTGACGTACCGGAAAGGAGGTCGCCGCTGACAATGCGGAGGCCTTCGGCGGCGGAGCCGCTCAGGCCCGCAATCTGCGTCAGGCTGGCACCGGGCAGGGCCTCCACGTACGCGGGGTGCTCTGCGGCCGGGCCGCAGACGGCCACCTTGCGCTGTACGTCGTATCGGCCTTCCAGAAGGAGTTTGCCTATTGCAGCGAGGCCTTCAGGTGACACCGTCCAGACTATGTCCCCTTTGCAGATGGGGGAGACGTGGCTTATCTGTACGCCTACGTTGCCCGCAGGATGCTTCCCCTTGAAAACGTGGATGCAGGCTCCTTTGATGCCTGCAAAGGCGGAATCTTCACTCTTGACGGAAAGGTGCACGGGAGCTGTTTTGCCCAGTGCGGTGACCGCAGCCTGGATATATGTCAGGTCAGGGATCAGGGTGAATTCTGTGTCAGCCGCCAGTGGAGCGGTGCTGAACATAGATATGAAAATGGCCTTTGGCGTTACGGAAGGGTCCGCTATGGTGCCGTAGGGGCGCTGCACCAGGAACGGCCAAAGGCCGCTTTCCAGCAGCGCTTCCCGTACCTGCGCGTCGTTCAGGGAAGACGGATCCCTTTTGGGAAACTCCGCTTTCCCGTCAAGGCCGTCAGGCTCTATGACAATGGCCAGGAGCTTGCGCCTTTCCCCTCGGACGATCTCGGATACGGTACCGCTCAGAGGGGCGGTGAGCAATAATTCTGGATGGTTCTTGTCGGAGACTACCGGACTTCCGGCCAGCACCCTGTCGCCTTCCTTTACCAGCAGACGGGGGGCCAATCCTTTGAAATCTCCGGGGCATACGGCCGCCTGACCGCCTGCCATCTTCTTGACAGAAAGAGGGGCATTGCCGTTCACCGGTATGTCCAGTCCCCGTTTTATATTATAGATGTCAGGCATAACGCGAAAATACTCATTTTTTTCGTAATTTCGCGGTCATATGGCAAACAATGTAGGTACTATCTTGGAGGGGTTGAATCCTGAGCAGTCAAGGGCTGTCCAGTGCATAGAGGGGCCGGTTTTGATAGTAGCCGGCGCAGGGTCGGGAAAGACCCGCGTCCTCACCCGCAGAATAGCTTATATCCTGGCTAAGGAAGCTGCCAGGCCGTCTGAAATCTTGGCGCTTACCTTTACCCGCAAGGCCGCCGGGGAAATGAAGGAAAGGATAGCCTCCCTGGTGGGCGAAGACCGCGCCCGATGGCTGTGGATGGGAACTTTCCACTCCATCTTCATACGTTTCCTCAGGGAATACTCAGACTTCCTGGGTTACCCCAGGAACTTCACCATCTATGACACTTCAGACTCGGTAAGCGCCATAAAGCATTGCATACAGGAACTCCAGCTGGACGACAAGGTCTATAAGCCCAAGGAGGTTCTCTCGCGCATATCCATAGCAAAGAACAACCTTGTCACGGATTCAGCCTACGCCCTCAATACTGCGGCCATAACCCGAGACACACAGGCCCGCAAGCCCCGCATCTGCGACATCTACACCCTGTATTCTAAAAAGTGCAAGGCCAGCGGCGTGATGGACTATGACGACATCCTTCTGCAGATGAACATCCTCCTCAGGGACAATCCGCAGGCTATGGAAGCCATCGCAGACCGCTTCCGCTATATCCTTGTGGATGAGTACCAGGATACCAACTACGCCCAGTACGTAATACTCAAGAAACTTGCCTACGCCCATCACAACATCTGCGTCGTAGGCGACGACTCCCAGTCCATCTACGCCTTCAGGGGCGCCAAGATAGAGAACATCCTCAATTTCAAGAAGGACTACCCGGAGTGCAGCGTCTTCCGCCTGGAAGAGAACTACCGCTCCACCCGCACCATAGTAGGCGCGGCCAACTCCCTCATCTCCCACAACACCGGGCGCATCCGCAAGGAGTGTTTTTCCAGCGGAGAAAGGGGAGAGCAGATATCCCTCGTACGCGCTTTCACAGAGCAGGAAGAGGCTCTGCTCATAGCGGGCGGCATACAGCGCCTGCTGCGCGAGACTGGCGCCCAGTACCGGGACTTCGCCGTGCTGTACCGCACCAACGCCCAGTCCCGCAGCATAGAGGAGGCGCTCCGCCGCCGCAACCTGCCTTATTTTGTCTTCTCAGGCAACGCCTTCTTCGACAGGGCTGAGGTCAAGGACATGATGGCCTACTTCAAACTGGTAGTGAACAACAACGACGACGAGGCCTTCCGCAGAATTGTCAACAAGCCGGCGCGCGGCATAGGCAACACCACGCTCAACGCAGTGTCGGAGCTTGCCTCCACTCAGGGAATCAGCCTTTTCAAAGCAGCGGCGCAGGTGCCCAAGATAAAGCCTTTCATAGATATGATCCTGTCCCTGTCGCAGCTTGCCGATACGATGGATGCGCAGGAACTGGTGCTCAGGATTGCGGAAGTCTCCGGCCTTTACGCATATTACAAGGCTGACACCAGCATCGAGGGCCTCTCCCGTACCGCCAACGTCGAGGAATTGCTCAACAGCGTGGCACAGTACGCCGAGGAACTTGAAGAAGGCGAACCTTGCCGCCTGGATATGTACCTTGAGAATGTCTCCCTGCTCAGCAACGCCGATGTCTCTGACGAGGAGGACGGCGCCAACAAGGTGGCGCTGATGACCGTGCATTCGGCCAAGGGCCTGGAATTCCCCTACGTTTTCATCGCAGGAATGGAAGAAAACCTCTTCCCCAGCGGGGGGATGATGGCTTCGCCCTCCGACATAGAGGAGGAGCGCAGGCTTTTCTACGTGGCCATAACCAGGGCCAAGAAGGGCGTGAGCATTTCCTACGCCGACACCCGTATGCGCAACGGCCGCCACGAGAGCAACCCGGTGAGCCGCTTCGTCCGGGAAATAGACGAATCTTTCCTCGACCATCCTCTCACCAAGGAAGGTGGCGGAGGCCAGGGCTTCGGCTCGCGTTTCGGGGACGGCCTTGAGAGGCAGAAGCCTTTCGGCTTCACGCCCCGCGAGTCCCGTCAGGAAACGCGCTTCGCCCCGCGAGACAAAACAGCGGTGCAGCGTCCATCTCAGACAAAGCCTGAGATAATCGACCCTAATTTCGTACCTTCGCCAATATCAGAGTTCAAGGCCGGGCAGAGGGTGGAGCACAACCGCTTCGGAGGGGGACTCATAACGGAGATAACAGGTACTTTTCCCGACCTCAAGGCCAAGATTTCCTTTGACGAATACGGAGAGAAGTACATTATGTTGAAATACGCAAAACTAAGAATAGAAAAATGAAGAAATTCGCACTGATCGCAGCGTCCTTGCTGATGCTGCTGGGTCTCGTAAGTTGCTCTGGTAAATACCAGACCGTGAAGGGAGACCCTCTTAAAACCAAAATCTACACCCTGGACAACGGCCTCAAGGTCTATATGTCCGTAAACAAGGAAGAACCCCGCATCCAGACTTACATAGCAGTAAGAGTGGGTGGAAAGAACGACCCGGCCGACAATACCGGTCTCGCACACTACCTGGAGCACATAATGTTCAAGGGAACAGAGCAGGTGGGAACTTCCGACTACGCATCAGAGAAAGTCTACCTTGACCAGATAGAGGAACTCTTCAACGTGTACAAAGGCACCACCGACCCTGACCAGCGCACAGAGATATATCACAGGATAGACTCCCTGAGTTACCTGGCATCCCAGATATCCATCCCTAACGAATATGACAAGCTTATGTCCGTTATCGGAGCGTCCGGATCCAACGCCTTCACCTCAAACGACGTTACCTGCTACACTGAGAACATCCCATCCAACCAGATAGAGAACTGGGCAAAGGTGCAGAGCGACCGTTTCAAGAACCTCGTGGTCCGCGGTTTCCACACCGAGCTGGAGGCTGTCTATGAGGAGTTCAACATGTACCTGAACGACGACCAGGAGAACGCTATGATAGCCATCGACTCCGTCCTGTTCAAGAACCATCCTTACGGAAAGCAGACAGTGATCGGTACCCAGGAGCACCTGAAAAACCCTTCAATCACGGCAATCAAGAAGCAGAAGGCTACTTATTATGTTCCAAACAATGTGGCAATATGTCTTTCCGGAGATTTCGACCCGGACAATATGATAAAAATCATAGAGCAGTATTTCGGAGACTGGCAGCCCAATCCGGACATTCCCAAGCTGACATACTCTCCGGAAGCTCCCATAACTTCTCCCGTAGAGAAGGACGTATATGGAACAGAGGCTGAGTTCGTGATGATCAGCTGGCGCTATCCCGGAGACAAGGACATCTTTGACAGCGAGCCTTCAACCCTGGTTTCAGAGGTTCTTTACAATGGTCAGGCAGGTCTCATAGATATGGATGTGAACCAGCAGCAGAAGACCCTTATATCAGCAGCAATGACCTATGACAGGACAGATTACGGTGAGTTCATCCTTATGGGATACCCTAAGGAGGGCCAGACTCTGGAAGAGGTGCGCGACATCCTTCTCGGAGAGGTTGCCGCCCTTCGTTCTGGCAA
>JAEEGL010185051.1_pt1 | contig 11710 bp, 13 predicted proteins | sample 9134231 | NCBI WGS metagenome assembly JAEEGL01 (sample SAMN16246548, study PRJNA631951) | gut metagenome | biome: gut microbiome; feature: rumen; material: fiber-attached | host: Bos | place: Iran: Karaj | collected 2018-10
AGTGATTCGATAATGCCTGTGAACATATCCATAGTTTCATGCCAAAACTTCGGTCTGTCAAGGAAAATTCTATCAGGTTGTGCTTCTGAATGCGGGAAGGAAAAATGACAGCTTAAAATTCTTGTGCTACAATTAAATTCATATGGAAAATAAAAAATATCTTTCAGTTCTGGCCAGGCAGTATCCGACGGAACTTTCAGTAATAAACGAAATCGTTAATCTTCAGTCGATAATGACTCTTCCAAAAGGGACGGAGCATTTTCTTACGGACATCCACGGTGAGAACGAGCAGTTCAGCCATGTTCTCAGAAACGGCTCTGGCTCAATCAGGGCAAAAATCGATGAAGTTTTCGGAAACACGGAGACGCAGAGCGTAAAGCGAAGCCTTGCGACTCTCATCTATTATCCGAAGGAAAAGCTGGAGCTTGTGAAACAGTCAGAAAACGATATGGCTGACTGGTACGCCGTTACGCTCCACAGGCTCGTCGCCATGCTCCGCCGCGTATCGTCCAAGTACACGAGGTCAAAAGTGCGCAAGGCGATGCCGGAGGATTTTGCGTATTTAATAGAAGAACTTATCACTGAAAAAGAAGAGATAATCGACAAGCAGGGCTACTACAACCAGATTATTCAGACTGTAATCAGAATTGGGGCGGCGGATTCTCTTATCGAAACGCTTTGCAATCTTATCCAGCGTCTTGTGATTGACCATCTGCACATAATCGGGGATGTGTTTGACCGAGGGCCTGGACCGCATATTATCATGGACACGCTTTTGTCATATCACTCCCTGGACATCCAGTGGGGAAACCACGATGTTGTATGGATGGGTGCGGCTTCGGGCGATAGAGCTTGTATTGCCAATGTGGTGCGGCTTTGCGCAAGGTACAATAATCTTGATGTTCTGGAGGAGGGCTACGGAATCAATCTTACGCCGCTTGTCACATTCACTATGCGCCACTACGGAAAGATGGACAGACACGCGGTACACAGGGCAATATCAATAATCCAGTTCAAAATTGAGGATGCTCTTATCAGGGAAAATCCTGAGTTCGGAATGGAAAACAGGCTTATCCTTGATAAAATCGATTTTGAAAAAAAGACGATTCTAATCGACGGAAAAGAGTGGAATCTGAATGTGAATGATTTTTCCCTCGATATGCCGACCGTTGACCCTGAGAATCCAGCAAAACTTACTGAGGACGAGGAAATCGTTCTGAAAAGGCTCGTATATTCGTTCACGCATTGCGAAAAGCTCCAGCGTCATGTGAAATTCTTGTACCGCAAGGGAAACTTGTACAAAGTGTTCAACGGAAATCTTCTTTACCACGGCTGTATGCCGCTTGATTCTGAGGGAAATTTCCTTCCTGTGACGATTTTCGGGCGTGAGTTCCGCGGGAAGGCTTTGTACGACGAGCTGGAAAAATGGGCCAGAAAAGGGTACTTCGCAAAATCCGGGAGCGAGGAGCGCGAAAAAGGCGGGCATATCATGTGGTATTTGTGGGAAGGTCCAAAGTCCCCTCTTTTCGGAAAAGACAAGATGGCAACATTCGAGAATATGTTCATTGACGACAAGGCTGCGAGCAAGGAGCGGAAAAACCACTACTACGACGAGGTTGAGGACGAGACAACGGTTGATAAAATTCTTTCTGAATTCGGGCTTGACCCAAAAACGAGCCATATCGTGAACGGACATGTCCCGCAGGAGGTGAAAAAAGGCGACAGCCCAATAAAGTGCGGAGGAAAACTTCTTATAATCGACGGAGGATTTGCCGCCGCATACCATGAGAAAACCGGAATCGCAGGCTACACGCTTGTCTGCAATTCGTACGGGCTAAGGCTTGTAGTTCACGAGAAATTCACCAATACGGAGAATGTAATCCTGAACGACAGCGACATTGTTTCCGACACAATCATCGTGGAGAAGTTCCCGAACAGGCTGTATGTTTCAGACACCGACAACGGCAAGGAGATTCAGGCTCAGATTGACGAGCTGGAGGAACTTTTGCGCGCGTATCGGAGCGGATTCATCGCGGAGTGAGAAAGCGGAACGCTTTCAGCTTTCCGTTTTCCACTTTCAACTTTCTCAGTATGCAAAGCCTACATGACGCTCGGTTTCGTGCTGGAGGCGTTCTTCCCTGCACAGCTCAACAAGCTCGTCATAGCATGGAGTCGTTCCCCTGATGATTTCGTTAATCTCGCACTTACGCACGATGTTGTCGATTTCGCCGCCTGAAAAATCAAACTGACGGGCGAGATTTTCGGCATCCTCTTTGCCAAGTGCGCGCATCTTATTCTTCCAGATGTTTGCCCTTGCCTCAATGCTTGGCTTCTCGTACTTCACCTTGAACAAGAAACGACGCTCAAAAGCTGAATCCATGTTGTCACAAAGGTTCGTGGTGGCAAACATGATTCCGTCAAGTTTTTCAATCTCTTCAAGGAGAATGTTCTGCATGGCGTTTTCAGTCTGGGCTGCACTCCCTCTTGAAACATTCTTTCGCTTTGAGATGAGCGCGTCTGCCTCGTTAAAAAGCAGAATCGGCGTGTTCTCGTGGTGCTGACGGCATGACTTACAAAGAAGCCTGTAATCGGTGAAAATCTTCTTGATTTTCTTTTCGCTCTCACCGAACCACATAGACTTTGCCTCGGCAATATCCACATGAAGGATTTTCCTGTCAGTTTTCTTGGCAAGCTGATACACGGTCTCCGTTTTTCCCGTACCGGGCGCGCCGTAAAGAATCACAGCAATTCCTTTCGGAAGGGCTTTTTCTGAAAGACGCTTTTGCATCGCCAGAAGATTGCGCTGGTCAAAACTTTCGGTCAGCATATCAATCTGCTTCTGAACTTTCTCGGAGTAAAAAAGTTTCTTTTCCTTCAAGTTTTTCGGCTCAAGGACATTTTGCGCGCTTGCAGTTCTGATATAAAGGTCGGCATTCTCACCGTAAAGAAGCTCAATCGTCTTATCAGTCACGGTCACTGTCGTATTCTCAATTTTCTCGTCCTTCTCGATTTGAAGGAATTCTTTTTCAAGAAGCGGATGTTTTTCGTCAAGGAAAGAGCGAAGCTCCGAGAAATATTCCTCAGAATGACCGTACAAATCACTCAATGTGCATGAAAGGTTTGAATCTTTTCCGCTTCCCCTGACAAAATCATCAAGACAATCATAAAACAAAAAACGGTTCTTTTCTTTGGGTATCAACTCTTTGACTTTCATAATAAACGGAAGGTCATTTTCATTTCTCTCGATTTCCCACAGTTTATCCCGCTTATCATAAAAATCCATATCTGAATCCTCGTACCACTCAGCAAAATCATAGAGAAAATTCAACGCTTTATCCGTATCGCTAAGAAATTTTTCTTTCAGAGGATATTTTTCCGCTTTGCTTCCGAATACTTTCAAGTGTCCTTCCGGTGTAAAACTAAAAGTTTTAAGTCGCCCACGCCTTCCGTCATCTCTTTTTTCAGTGACATATTTTAAAAATCCGCTCGTAATAAGAAAATCTGTCCGATTGAGCATACTTTTTCGCCTTGCCCACTTGTTCCGATTGGTGATTACACTGAAAACTCCGGTTTCATTTCGATACCGCATCTCATCGTTCTCCAGATATTCCTCGCCGTAAATATGCGTTCCAGAAAAATAATAGAGAATGAGACGGGAATCAAAATCATTCGGAAAAAGAGCTGTGACATTCCGCACGATTTCATTGTCTTTTGACTCGGACTCGAATTTTGTAATCTGGCGAATGTATTCCGAATCATCCATTACATCATCCGCAAAACGCTTCTGAATGAAAAGAATCTCTTCGATTGCCTGCTCGTCAGTAAGCTTCTTTTTCTCATAATGAACGATCGGCACACCGTCAATCACATTGTTCATCACAGTCGCATTAATCTGGTAGCCGTTGTTCTCATGGGAATAGCCCATATCATCCCGCTCGTTCATGTAAATAAGGCTCTTCTGCTCCAGCTCGTCAATTTTCTTTCGGTATTCAAGGATATACAAAAACGAGTAGTCAAGATATTCGGCGATGTCGCGCAGGTTGACTGGCTGAGAGCGCAGGTTCTGAATCGCAAAAATCACGGAAAAGAAAACAGATGACATTTCGTCTGTTCCGAGATATTCCGAAAGACGCTGAATCTGCTCACGAAGGTCGCCAAGTGCCGATTTTTCAAGTTTGCACCCTTCAAGTTTTTCCGCAACCGTAATAACTGTTCCAAAAATGCTGTCTTTGTTCTGTAAAGTCATAATATCCCCCTTAGTCTGTACCAATATAATTATACACAGGGGGTGTATCATTTTGTGATAGTGTGAGAAAAAATCTCAAAGATAACTTTGCATCTCGCGGATTTTATTCTTCCATTCATCAACCAAAGCCTTTGGTTCAAGAGGAATAATATCAGCTCCGTAGGCAAAGAAATCTCTCAAAATCGCAGGCCACTGGTTGCTCGTAAAGGATACAAGGACAGCCCCTTCTTTGTGCGGAAGAGTTCCTGTATATGGCTCAATTTTTTTGTCCGAAGAAAAAAGGGCGTTTGAATAATACAATGCCGAACCTTGAAAAATAAACTTGCACATCACAGGCTTTCCTGCAATCTGAAGCCCAAACGAACCAATCTTGTATTTATCAAGCATCCATTCTTTTTCGGGCGGAAGGTTAAAATGCTGCGTGGTGAGGGCAAGATTCCTCATGCGAGAAATGACAAAAGTTCGCACACCTTTTTCAGAATAATCTTTTCCATTCTCAGAAATTCCACGGAGATACCATTGCTCGCGGTCAAAAATGAGCTGCCACGGTTCTAAAGTCCTGCCCTTAGTAACGCGATTTTCGCCAACGCTCTCATAATCAAATTGAAGGACAAAATTGTTTTTCAGCGCGCAAAGAATCACATCCCAAACATCATCATCAACGGAATCCACCTCACGCTTTGCCATCACGATTCGGGTCTCGAACCATTGCTTTTCTGGCAGCTCAGAGGACTTAAAATTCATCTGATTAATATCAATGAATTCGGATTTTACAGGCGATTCAAAAGTTTCGCAAAGATTTATCAGCGGTCGGTAAAGCGGCGTGTTCTGGAACATCTCAAAAAGCTTGGAAACCATCGAATAAGCGGGCATTTCGTCCTCGCTGACAAAAACAGCCGGCAATTTGTAAAGCTGGCTTGTGTAATGATAGCCGTTATGCTCATGAGAAAATTCCAATGGCGCACGGTATTTGTCACGCAAACGGCTCAAGTCACGGTTCAAGGTTGCTACAGAAACCTCAAGCCGGGCACATAATTCACCTTTTGAATAAAACTTTTCTTCCTGAAAAAGTGCATCCAGCAGAAAGAGCCTGAACAGCTCCTTGTCCGACTGCCGAGAACCATCTTTCTGCGAAACATCTTTAGCCATACGGACATTATATCACAGAAATGCGAAAGAGGCAGAAAAATCGGAAAAGAGAGGGATTAGCAAAACTCGACTTTCATGCTATAATAGGGCTATTCGGAAAACTGAAGTTTTCAAATAGCTTTAATCTTTCCAAGAGGTTTTTATGTCAAAGCTGGAACAAAATCAGATTCGTTACACGGTCGCCTGCATCAGCGAATTTGCCCAGAGCAAGATGCTCACTAAACCACAGGCATTTTTCTATCTTCTTGAACATAAAGCCCTGGATTTTCTGAATGAATTCTATGATGTCGAGCACACGCTTTCGTTTGAGGATGCCATCGCTGACTTGACGGCAGTGTGTCAGCAAAACGGAGGGAAGATTCAGTGATTTTGTCAAATGTCTAAGATCGATCAGCTGATTGAATACATCACAAGCGATATAATCTCATACATAATGGAAGATTCAAAACTTCCTCTGCTTGAAGCTATGCAACGGCTTTACAGTTCACAGACTTTTGCGAAACTGAACGACTTGGAAACCGGGTTATACCGTGAAAGCTCCCCCTATGTGTACGACATTTTCAAAAGCGAAAAAGCACACGGAAAGATTGTGCAGGAGGAGATTTAGAGGGAGAGAAAAATATAGAATTTTTACTGACTGTGTAATTATTTGTCTTGTAATTCGTTGAAATTTATTTCAGTTGCTATTCTTTTATAATAGCGTCTTTGAGTATTATTGAACATTTCTATTTTATAAGCTTGAAAAACTCCAAGAAATTTTACAGAATCTTTTCCAAATAAGTCTCTTACATGCATAAAGACAATTCTTTTGAATCCATTTTCGTTCCAATCTCCATCTGGAATATTTTTAGTATCACATTTCTCAAATTTTTCAGGATTAACAATTTCTGTTATCTCATTTTTTTCTTCATCTAAAAAGTTTTTCCAACCATTTCTTGTTTTAATAGTTCCATCATCTAAGTTTATGGCAAGGTAGGGAACCCATAATTTGTAGTTATCGTTAAGTTTCTTGAAGCCCGTCTGAGGATTTTTAGCATCAGCACCTTTTATAATACTAAGGATTTCAGTTATACCATTATAATCAACTTTATCATTTATATCGAAGCACCTTTTTGCTTCTATCAATTTCTTTATTTCATCATCCCCCAACCATTTTAGTTTCTGTCCATCTTTTTTCTCTTTTTCAAGAATTCTATTTTTTACAATTTTTACTTGTTCATCAATTTGCGTACTAATATCTTCATAACTTCTCAATTCTTTTTTCTCATTAAAAATGGAAATTCGTCCTTCTTCACAAGCAATCGCTGAAGAAATTGCTAAAGTTCGTTGCTTATCTGAAATAATATTTTCAAATTCAATGTGATGACATTCATCTACTTCAATTCCATAATTAAGCTGAGGAAAATATAAATCCAAAAAGTAATAGTCTCTTTCATCAATTGCTTTATTTTTATTTCTTACAAATTGCTGGGTGGCAGGTATAAGTTCTAAATTTGCAATTCTTGAATAAATTGCATTTACTACAAAATTCTCATAATTTTTATTTTTTGTCCGTCTATTAAACATTCTTGCCAAATATTCCATTTTTTCCATTTTCATTTACCTCAATATCATTCTATCACGCATATCACAAAAAGCAATTTTCTCAAATGCTTTTCTGTTCATTCTGAATTTTGTTTTTCTTTATACCGTCAATAAAATAATTTTCATGCTAAATAGCCTTAATTTCGAGTTATTCCAGAATTAATAAAAATTGGCGCAAAGGAGCAAGCGATGATTAAAAACACTCTGTTTATGGCCGTCGCGTGAGCGACGAATTTATAAGTTCCTTTGCCATAAACAGCGTGTAGTGTGCTAGCACACGGTTTTACATCACCGCTATTGCGACTGGGAGCCAATTTTTATGAAAACTCATTTAACTCGAAATTAAGGTTAAATCTCATATTCAACATACGGGGTGTACCAATATTCTATGATTTCAGGATTCCAAGTATTGTTTACTTTAACTTCTATATGAGATTTTAGACTTTTTTTTTAAAAATCTTTTTTTACATTTTCAGTTTCTTTTGTTAGAATTTTTTCTACAACACCAGTTCTTTTTGTGCATACATTAAAAACTGCATCTCCCGGCTCAAAAAAATGATTAATTGTAATTTCATCTTCGTCAGGGCAAATTGTAGATATGTCATCAAATTTGGGCGAAAATGCAAAAAGTCTTAAGAGTTTTCCTGATTTATCATAATCACCCGTAATATCATATTCATAATCTTTTGCATCAATGTAGCTCCTTATTATCTGAAATGTGTTCGAATCAGGATATTCAAATTCTTGTGAAATTTTAAGGATTCTATCAAGTGAAGAAATATAACCGCCTGTTACATCAGTTCTATAAACAATCCGAGGACCTGGTTTTATAAATTCATGATACAACAGTAGTTCCATACTTATTTGATTGTCTATCAAAGTTATTAAATCAGAATCTATAAATAAATCTTTACATTCAGCTTTAAGAATTTCAAGACTCTTTATTCTATCATCCATAGTCAATGTGTGGTTTAAAACTATTAAATCTGCAAGCAGTGAATGAGAAAGTTTTTCTGATGTAGGCAGCATTTGCCAAGAACGAACAATTGTAGATGGAAATGCTGCTTCTAATAAAGTGCGATAGTTTTCATTCATTTTCAGTTACTCCTCCTTATACCCACTCGTCAGCACTACGCAATTCATGGCGCGAAAGCAAATTTTCTACGACGGCGATTATTTTTTTCTGCCGTTCGTAAACATCGCTCTTTAAGACCGCTCCGATTACTTCCATTTCTTTTTTGAGATAAGCCTGCGCCCTCTTGCTCATATTATTGAAGATTTTTTCTTTCAGCTCCGTGCTTGCGATTTTGAGTGCAACCGCCAAGTCTGACTGGGTAACTTCACGCAGGATTTTCTGCACGCTCCGGTCATCAAAAAGAAGGATATCCTCAAAAATCAGGAACGCATTGTGGAATTCAAGGTTCAGTTTCGCGTGATTTCCGAGTTCAGAAAGTTTCCGCTCGATTTTATCACGGCCTTCCGTTCCGAGAGTCTGCACGGCGTTCATAAAATCATGGTCAAAACAGCATTTTTTGTAAAAATCAGAGATGAAATCAGAAAAACTGCGGGCAAATTCAATTTCTGAAAGCTCCAGCTGCCGTTCCTCTGCGTAATTTCCGAAGCCTTCCAAAAAGTTTTTCTGAAAGTCCTCGCCGTTCACATACCGCCCATCGTTCAATGCGACTTCTTCCGCAACCGAGCGGAGAGTTTTGCAATCTTCAAGAACAGGCTTTTTTATCGCTTCAAAAAGATTCTTACAGGCAGTCTCAAAAACGCGGGCAATCCGCTCGTCAAAATCCGTAAAGGAATACTTCAATTTGCTGCCGTTTCGCTCGTCAAATTTCATCATATTCTGCCCCCTTGCTTTGGTATGATTTGATTATGGCACGGGGGTGTATCATTTAGTGAGATTGTAATATTTTCTCAACTATTACTTGTCACCGTAGTGTCCTTTGCAAGAAATAATTTCGAGGGTTCCGTCTGTAATTTTATATATAATTCGATTTGATTCATCAATACGGCGACTGAAAAATCCAGAAAGATTTTCTTTGAGCGGCTCAGGCTTACCAATTCCTGTTTCAGCACCATTCCGCTCAATATCTTTAACCAGTTCATTTATTTTTTTGAGAGTTTTTTTATCTTGAGTTTGCCAATACAGATATTCGTTCCATGCGTCATCATGCCAAATTTTCTTCATGGTCACACCTCAATCAATTCGTGTTCAGCACAATTTCGATTTAACGCAACATCTTTTGCACGATTCTCGAGAATTGAAACATCTTGTCTTACATTTTCTGATTCCTTATTGGCAAATTGTAAAGCCTGCACAAGAGCTGCCAAAAGGTTTAATTTTTCCGAATAAGAAAGCTGGGGAATTGCATTAATATATGATTCGTATGGCATAAGCGTACCTCCGATTAATATTTTACTTCAAAAAAACTCATTCGTAAACTCGATTACAAATACTTCATCATCCCACGGATTTTCTTCTTCCATTCCTCGACAAGAATCTCAGGCTCCAGCGGAACGATACCCTCATCATAATCTGCACCTTGCTTTGGTATGATTTGATTATGGCACGGGGGGGGGTGTATCATTTAGTGAGACCAGAAAAAAAACTAATTTACTACATTCTTTAGAGTTCTGAAAATTAATTCTTTTCGCTTTGTTATGAATTCTCTAAAATTTTTAATATCAAAAGAGCAGTCAGGAATATAATGTTTTTCCATATACTCTTTTCGCTCTTTTTCATCTGGAAATTTCTCTAAAATCCATTTATCGAAAAGGGTATCAGATTTTTCATTATTTTGACTGCCAGATAAAAGTTGCAAATTAGCAATGCAATTGGAATGACAGCATTATTTGAAGTCAATTTATCTTTATTATAACCAAAACTGTCTAATAACCTATAAGATATTTCTATTGCTTTTGAAATAGAATCCCATGATTTTTCTATTTTCTCCAAGTTTCCGTTCGTAAAATTATCGACTTTAAAAGCTATTTTTGTGCTTTCTCATTATGAAATCTATCACGCTTATGATAATTTCGAATAAATTCATAAAATTGAAAGTTCTTTATATTATCATTTTTTACTTCCCAAAAAAGAAAAGTACTTATTGGATATCCTTGCATGAGAGAAATCAAATAATGTTTCAATTTGGTCTGTAGACCATACAAATTCTCTTTGAATAGCTGGCAAATAGTATTTTTTATTTATTTCATTGACGATATTTTTAATTTTTGTTGAAACTAATCCCATTTTGGTTTCCAAAAAATGGGATTATGTTGATTTTATTCCCGATTTTTTCTAATCACAATAGACCACCTTACTCCCACCCCAAGAATTTTCCTGTCCGCTTATAATACATCTCCCGCTTATACTCGTCTGCGATGTAATCGGGGCCGTTAAGCCACATTCCTGTAGATTCGTCAAAGAGCATTCTTGCGGTTTCTGATTTCATAAACTTGTCGAAGGCACGGATTCTTGAGATTTTCTGCCGTCTGGCGATGACGGAAGCTGACATTGCGGCCAGCAGTTCCATTCCGAATTCGTATTTGCTTTGTTCCATGATTCCTTCCTGTAAAATCATATTGCTACCCCTTTGTGCCTCAAATACTCAGAGATATCCTCAAGATTTGCTTCGTCGCCCTGAATATGGAAAAATCCGTAACAAGTCTGGATATAATCGTACAGTTTGTATTTATTGAACAGTTCACTGCATTTTTCCGCACCAAGATTCCATGTTTTCTGTGCCAAACGAAACAATCGGACTTGAATCAAGTATAAATCATCTTTCTGTTTTTTCGTTAGTCGCTCTTTTTCTGCCATAATTGAATCTTCCTAATTCCATTATACCACGAAAAGATAAAAAACACTATTTCCGATTTACCATAGCTCAGGGCATCCGCATCATTGGCTAATTTGAGTATAGCATGGTAAAATAAATATTGAGGAATTGAGGTATGTCTGTTTATCACTTTTCTAAATCACGTTACTGTAACTGCATCCAGTGCCCTAAGATTCTCTGGCTTAAAGAACATCTGCCAGAAGAGTTCGATGACAGCGTTATGAATCAGGCTGTTCTTTCAACGGGTAATGATGTAGGCGACCTGGCAATGGGGCTTTTCGGTGATTATACCGAAGTTCCTTTTACAGAGAAACTTGGAGATATGATTCCGGCTACTCAGAAGTGAAGTGATGAAGGCGTGACAAATATCTTCGAAGCTTCTTTCAGCTATGACTGCTGTTTCTGCAGCGTTGATATTCTCAGGAATCTTGGAAATAAAAAGGTTGAGCTCTACGAAGTAAAAAGTTCTACAAGCGTTCACTGGATTTATGAACATGATGTTTCGTATCAATATTATGTGCTTTCCAAACTCGGCTATGATGTTCAGAAAGTTTGCCTTGTTCATATAGATACATCTTATGTCCGTCACGGTGAACTTGAGTTGGACAAGCTTTTTAAGATTGTAGATTTAACAGAGACTGCAAAAGCAAAACTCACGGAAGTAGAAGAGAATATCAAGAAGTTCCGTGAATATCTAAAAGCTAAAACTGAACCAGAATGTAAAGTCGGCGAGCAGTGTTTTGAGCCATACGAATGCGGTTACTGGACACATTGTGCAGTGGATATGCCCCAAGATAAAAGCCACACAGTTTGGGAAATCTCACGGCTCAGAAACAAGCAGTGGTATTACGATAACGGCTACATCACTTTTGAGCAGCTCTAC
>JAEEGL011290259.1_pt1 | contig 11710 bp, 10 predicted proteins | sample 9134231 | NCBI WGS metagenome assembly JAEEGL01 (sample SAMN16246548, study PRJNA631951) | gut metagenome | biome: gut microbiome; feature: rumen; material: fiber-attached | host: Bos | place: Iran: Karaj | collected 2018-10
ATTGAGTACGCCATCTCCGAGCATGTGGAGTATGCCGGTGTGCACTCCGGCGACGCCACGATGGTGTTCCCCGCCCAGCATATCTACTTCTCGACCATCCGTCAGATTAAGAAGATTGCCCGCAAGATAGCCGCCGAGCTGAACATTAGCGGTCCGTTCAATATCCAGTTCCTGGCCAAGAACCGTGAGGTGAAGGTCATTGAGTGTAACCTGCGCGCCAGCCGCTCGTTCCCCTTCGTCTCGAAGATTCTGAAGCGCAACTTCATCGAGACGGCTACGAAGATTATGCTCGATGCCCCCTACCAGAAACCCGAGAAGTCGGAGTTCGACATCGACCGCATCGGTGTCAAGGCTTCGCAGTTCTCGTTTGCTCGTCTGCAGAACGCCGACCCCGTGTTGGGTGTCGACATGTCATCAACGGGTGAGGTTGGCTGTCTGGGCGACTCGATGAACGAAGCCCTGCTCAACTCGCTCATTGCCACTGGCTACAGCATCCCCAAGGATGCCGTGCTCATCTCTTCGGGTGGTGCCAAGGGTAAGGTCTCGCTGCTTGAGCCTGCTCAGCAGCTGTCTAAGAAGGGCTACACCATCTACGCCACAGCCGGCACGGCCAAGTTCTTCAACGACAACGGTGTGAAGGCAACTGCTGTAGCATGGCCCGATGAAGAAGGCGAGAACAACGTGATGGACCTCATCAGTCAGCACAAGGTCGGTTTGGTTATCAACGTGCCGAAGAACCACACCTCGCGCGAGCTCACCAACGGCTATAAGATCCGTCGCGGTGCCATCGACCATAATATTCCCCTGATGACCAACGTGCGTCTGGCGAAAGCCTTCATCGAGGCCTTCACCGCCCTTGGTCAGGAGGATGTCCAGATTAAGAGCTGGCAGGAGTATAACGCTTAAGCGTACCACACTCATCATCAAAAAGAGGATTTGTCAAAATACAAGATTTATTTTGAAACAACGGATTTCACGGATTTTTCGGATTTAAGCCCTACTGATAATCAGCAACTTAGATAATCCGATTAATCCGTGAAATCCGTTGTGGTTAATTATGACACACTCTCTTTTTTTAGTTAATGTATTGTCAACCTCACTTCTTGAGGGCCAGCGTGTGGTTGTAGTAGTCGTGATTGCCCGTGATTTCCTCGACAACGCTGATAAACGGTGGGAAGTTGACGTCTTCCTGGTCAGCGATGCCCTTCGTCTCGAGAATAACCAGTCCTTCCAGCGGTCCGTGATAGGTGTCGAGTTCGAAGTACTGGCCACGCCAGATGAAGCTCTGGCGGTGCTTGCGGATGGTGGAGCGATAGGGGTCGGCCTGTCCGAGGAGCGACTCGTAGAGGGCGTTCTCCACCTGTCGCTCGGTTTCTATCTGCTCGTTGTCGGGCGTCCGCTTTTTCGTGTTGTGGATGTTCACCACCTTACCGCTATTCCATGAGCGACGGCGCAGGCGCACCTCTGTTCCCGGGTCGCTGACGAGATAGGTCTGTGTGATCTCGCTGTCGATGGTGTCGGGCAGCGGTCCGACGAGATTCACAATGTACTTGCGCTCCTCGGTGACGGGCTGCGGCAGTCCGAGGACGTTGGATATCTCACGGATGACGCGCTGCATCTTACGTTCGAAATCGTCATGGTTATTGATGACGCGCAGATGAGGATGTCCCGTCCATGCCTTAATCACCTTCTTGTCGAGCTCGCGCGCTATGCGCAGTCCTTCCTCGTCGGCCTTCTCGTAGCGCGTGGCATTGGTAGCGGTGGTGTAGTACTGTTCGGCGCCATCGGCAGCCGATACCAAGTGGAGCACGGCGTCATAGCGCTCGCGGAGGGCGTTGGAGTTGGTACCAGCTTCGCGGGTGATACTCTCCCACTCCTCGGGGGCCATATAGGCCGAGATGTCCATCGTGCCACGGTCGCAGACAATCAGCACGGGTTTCGTGCAGACGCTGGCCAGGCGGTGGAAGTGGTCCTCGAACGCCAGCTGCGTCTCGAGGATGGCCCGTTCGCCCTCAAAGTACAGCTGGCGGTTGGGTGTCAGGTAGTTCCAGCCAGCCAGACTATAGATGGTTGGCACTTCAGGCACGCAGAAGACCTTAAAGCCCAGGTTATTGAAATGTTCAATCACTCGGACCAGCGCCGTTGTCTTGCCGGCACAGGGACCGCCCGTGAGTACAATGGTTCGTATTTGTGTCATAGATGCAGTTATTGGCTTTGAATACTTCAAAGGAGATTTAGATGGCCAGCAGGGTGACTTCAGCCCAGAGGCACAGCAGACCGGCAGCCAGGCCGATGAGCACTTTCGGCGTGAGGTTTCTGAGATACCAGCCCATCTTGACGTGTTCCATCTTCATCAGCGCCAGCCCGCTGGTAGAGCCTACGCTCAGCAAGCAGCCGCCCACAGCGGTACAGAAAGGGATGACCAGCCAATAGGCGCCGTTCTGCACGTAGTGGCGCAGGTAGTCGCTGTCGGCCCATCGCTCAATCTGCAGGCCATCGACGACGGGATAAAGCGAGATGTCGGTGATGGCAACCGTAAAGGTGTCGACCATCGAACTGAGGAGTCCGGAACAAATACCGACGATCCACACATTGTGGATGTTGTAATCCATCCATGCCGATATGTCGCCGAGCACACCCGTCTCCGTCATGACGCCCATTCCGAGCATGATACCCATGACGAAGAGCATCTGCTGGATGGTGCCATACTGGATAGAGCGCGGCACTCTTCGTGCTGCCATCTGGTCGGCATCGTTCAGGCGCCGGTTGAAGGCCTCGTTGACGACCCACAGCACGCTCAGGACGCAGAGTGCACCGAGGAACGGCGATAGTTTGGTGATGTTATGGAATGTGGGGATGAACCACAGTCCTCCGATGCCGACGAAGAGCATCACAAGGCGTTGCCATCGGTTCAGGTTGGTGTCGTCACCACGATAAGGTGGTGCCGCCCACTCCAGGTCGAGACGGCCAGGCAGCTGTCGGCTGATGAGCAATGTAGGGATGACCCATGCCAGCACGGCAGGAAGGACGAGCATCATAGAGAAGCGTGTGGCCGTGACGGCTCCGCCCTCCCAGAGCACCAGTCCCGTCGGGTCGCCGATGACCGTGAAACAGCCTCCGCAGTTGGCTGCCAGCACGATAGACGCTCCGACGAGCATACGCTGGGCACGGCTGCGCACTATCTGATGCATCAACACGAGCATCATGGCGGTCGTCGTCAGGTTGTCGAGATTGGCCGAGATGATGAACGTAGCCAGCGAGAGTGTCCAGAGCACACGCTTGGAGTTGCGTGTCCGTATCCACTCCTGTATGAAGTCGAAGCAACCGTTATTGTCGAGTATCTCGATGATAGACATGGTGGCGAGCAGAAACATGACGATACTTGCCGCCCTGCCGACATACCATAGGAACAGTTCATTGTAGATATAGCCTTTGACGGCGTTGCTCGACGGCGATTCGCCTGCCAGGAACTCCGCATACTCATGCGGATGTTGTGACATGACGAAATCGGTACCCCAGCAGATGTACACGACCCATCCTGCGGTTCCAAGAAACATGGCGATAGCTGCTTTGTTGACACCGGTGAGATGGCCGGTGGCTATGAGCAGGTATCCAAATATTAATAGAAGAACAATTATGAGTGTCATTTCTTCATTCTCTCGCTGTTAGTAACTGATTTCACGAGGTGCCCAGAACCAAACGACGGTTCCTCCCTCTGCAGGTGACTCTGCTCCCATACGTCCGCCACTACGCTCGATGATGGCCTTACAGATGCTGAGTCCGAGTCCTGGCACCTTGTTCTGGACGTAGGTCTGCTGCTCAGACAAGAGGCTGAAGATGTTCTCCTTCAGGTCTTCGGGTAGTCCGACGCCGGTGTCGCGCACTTCTACATATAACCCTTGTTGGACGCTGCCGTATTTCAGCGTTATTTTTCCTTCGTTGGTATTGTCGGCTGCATTCCGTAACAGGTGGGTGACGATGAATCGCAGGAGATGAGAGTCCAACACCACGCGGCCGCCATGACCTTCGACCTTCAGGGTGACGCCCTCGTGCAGACTGTCGCGCACACCGTCGGCCAGTTCCTCCATCACGTCGCGCAACTGTATCTCGCTACGGTCGAAGAGCTGGTCCTTACCCTCGATGTTCGAGAGTTCGAGCAGTTCTTCAATGAAGTGCAACAACTGTTGGCCGTTTTGGTTGATGAGTTCCAACAGTTGCTGTCGGTCTTCGTCAGGCATTTGTCCGTCGTCTTGTTTGAGGATGTCGCTGAAGCCGATAACAGCATTGAGGGGTGTACGCAGAGCGTGACTGACATTACCCAGGAATATGGTCTTCAGGCGTTCCGACCGCTGAGCGCGCTCCACCTCGCGACGTAATTGTCGCTGGTGACGGCCCTGTTGGACGATGACGGTCAGCATGAAGGCTGCGATGACAGCCGCCAGCAGATACCACACCCACTTCGGTATGGACAAACGGCCTAACGAGATGAAGTCATCACCATAGATGTCCTGGATGACGTCTTCCTGCTCCATCTTGTCGAGTTCGATGTTGATGGCGTCAATCAGTTTCTTGTCGTGGCTGACGTAGCAGTATTCTCGTGGCGTGAGCGTCAGGTCTTCGGTCTTGAGGTTATCCAGACCATAAGTCTTGATGATGTGCTTAGCCTGATAGCGGAAGCAGATGACGGCGTCGTAGCGGCCTCCGGAGAGTTCACGGAAGGCTTTGGAGAGGTCTGTGATGACATGCAGTCGTGCGCCCACCTTCGTCAGGGTGTCGGTTATAGGTCTTGAGCTCATGTAGGCGATTTCCCTACCCGTCAGGTGGCGGACGTCGAAGCGCTCGCCTGTATTCTCCTTCCGATAGGCTATCTGATAGTAGAGTCGGAAGACGGCCCGCGAATAGTTGGTGCTGTCCTGACGATAGGGCGAGAAAACCATCATACCGAGGTCTACGCGACCGTGCAGGACGTCGCCCGCAATTTTGTTCCATGTGTTCGGCTGATAGATGTATGGTATTTTCAGGCGTTGCATCAGCTCCTGCGTGAATTGGATATCATAGCCACGGGGTATGCCTTCGGCGTCAATATACTCCAAGGGCGGATAGTCCATGTCAATACCGAAAATCAAGGGATGGTCCTTCGTAAAGCCAAGCGCATCGGCCTTCGCCGTCATGGCAAGGGACATGATGCAGATGAGAATCATGAAGAACTTACGAATCATTGCTCCTAAGGTTTGTAGTCAGGTTCGGGTACAAAGTTATGCAAAAAAATTTTTTTTTCCAAATTTTTCCATAAAAAAATCACGTATCTTCATTCTCGCCTTTCAGTCTGGGCAGCGAGATGTGGTAGCGAACGGCCAGGAAACGGATGGCGCAGGTAGTGAGAAAGGATGCCACCACGGTCACTTCGAGCGGTATGGCCATCTCTGCCATCGCCCAGTAGACGAGTCCTCCCACGACGCAGGCCATCGCATAGATTTCGCGCTGGAAGATGACGGGTTCGTTGTTTAGCAGCACATCGCGGATGACGCCGCCGGCTGAGCCCGTGATGCAACCCATGATGATAGCCACCCAAAAGGGTTGTCCGAAGGCCAGCGACTTCTGTATGCCAGCAATGGTGAAGAGAGCCAGTCCCAGGGTGTCGAACACAAGCCATGCATTCTTCAGAGGTTCCATCCAGCGGCCAAAGAAAGCAACCGTCAAGAGTGCCACGGCGGTACAGATCATGTAGATGGAGGTGGTCATCCAGAAGGGCGTCGTAGAAAGCATGACGTCGCGAATGGTACCGCCACCAATGGCTACAGCGATGCCGCAGACGTAGCCTCCGAACCAGTCGAAGTGCTTGGCTGCCGCGTGGCGGATGCCTGAGATGGCGAAGGCGAAGGTGCCTAACAGTTCTATAATTTTAATGATGACGTCCTGCTCCATAGTTCAATCTTCATAGCGTTTTCCCCAGTAGTCCTTCATCCGCTGCAGAAGCTTTTCTTCGGCGGGCGAATGCTGACCATGCCAGATTCGCTCATTCGTCAGAGAGTCAGGGAGATACTGTTGTTCGGTAAAGTGTTGCGGAAAGTCGTGCGGATACTTGTATCCGTCGTGGTATCCCAGCTCTTTCATCAGTTGTGTCGGCGCGTTGCGCAGGGGTAGCGGCACAGGCTGGTTACCCGTCTGACGCACCAGTTGCAGGGCGGCATCGATGCCCAGATAGGCAGAGTTGCTCTTGGGCGACGTGGCCAGATAGACCGTCGCCTCAGCAAGGGGAATGCGCCCTTCGGGCCATCCTATTTTCTGGACGGCATCGAAGGCGGCATTAGCCAGTAGCAGGGCGTTGGGGTTGGCCAGTCCAATGTCTTCGGCAGCCGAGATAACCAGTCGCCGGGCAATGAACGCCGGATCCTCGCCACCTTCAATCATGCGGGCCATCCAGTAGAGCGCAGCGTCGGGGTCGCTGCCGCGGATGGACTTGATGAAGGCCGAGATGATGTCGTAGTGCATCTCGCCGTCCTTGTCGTAGGCCAGCGGGTTCTGCTGCAGGCGCGACTCCACGAGCTGATCGGTGATGACGACGTCGCCACTCTCCGACTCCACCACGAGCTCGAGCACGTTCAGCAGTTTGCGTGCGTCGCCGCCGCTGTATCGCAGGAGGGCGCCCGTCTCTTTCAGTTCGATGTGGCGCTCCTTCAGGTAGACGTCGGTCGTGAGGGCGCGATGGAGCAGTTGCAGGAGGTCGTCCTTCTCCAGCGACTTGAGCACGTAGAGCTGGCATCGGGACAGCAGGGGTCTGATGACCTCGAAGGAGGGGTTCTCCGTCGTGGCGCCTATCAGGGTGACAACGCCGCGCTCGACGGCTCCGAGGAGCGAGTCCTGCTGGGACTTCGAGAAACGGTGAATCTCGTCGATGAAGAGTATGGGCGAGGCTTCGTTGAAGAAACGTCCTTTCTGCGCCTTCTCAATGACTTCGCGCACATCCTTGACGCCGCTGGTGACGGCCGAGAGCGTATAGAAAGGTGTCTCCAGACGCGTGGCGATAATCTGCGCCAGCGTCGTCTTGCCCACGCCCGGTGGTCCCCAGAGGATGAACGAGGAGATGCGGCCGGAGTCGATCATCCGGCGCAGCACGGCTCCCTCACCTACCAGGTGTTGCTGTCCGATATAGTCGTCGAGCGTTCTGGGTCGTAGTCTTTCAGCTAACGGTTGTGCCATAATTGCCCACAAAGGTACGCCAAAATACGGGAAATACAAAAAATATTAAGGAAAAAACTTGTAAATAATAAATAAAGTACTTACATTTGCAGACGGAAACAACAATTACATATTTATGGCAAAAAACACAGACAGTAAAGGGCTGAACCTCAAGAGCCTCACAAAGAGTAGCGTGTGGGACGTTCAGGAGAACGACATCTTCCGTATGTGGGACAGCGCCGAGAAGGACGCTGAAGTTCACGAGAACACGCGTCACTACGTAGAGATTATCCGTAGCGCTTTCACCATAGAGGAAATCAAGGACGACGAGCCGGCGGCCGTCAAGAAGAAATACGAGAAGTTGGGTTACAAGATCGGGCAGGTGAAGCTCGACGAGAACAAGAAGACCATTTGGGCTCTGAAGAAGCGCCCCATCATGCGTGTCACGGACCTCACCTACGAGAATATCCGCCACATCTCAGCTGCCAAGCTGATTGAGGTGCTCGACCGCAACTTCGGCGGAGGCTGGGAGTCGCTGTCGCAGAGCATCAAGGACATTATCGAGAGTGGTTTCGACATCTCCACCACCACCCTTCCCAAGGACCGTCTTCACAAGAAGGGCGGCATGTACGAGAAAAAGGTGGCCGACGGTTTCGAGGTGCTCGAGGTAGCCAAGGGCACGTGGGTAGAGGCCATCTTTGCCAAGGTGAAGCCCCTGGCCGAGAAGCCCCGTATGCAGTTCGGCCTGCGCGACGAAGACGAGGACGAGATACCCGAGGATACCTACAACAAGCCCGACGAGGACGATATAGAGATTGAAGACCCCAACGACGACGAGATTACCGAAGACAACTACTCGACGATGATGGATCTCGGCGGCGACGATCCCGACGAGGAGGCAGCCAACCTGTCGGAGTACGGCGACGACTAAATCTGTGGGGCAAGTTCAGAGGCGTTTCAGCTCCTGATAGATGCGCTGTACGGGCAATCCCATGACGTTATAATAGCTGCCGTTGAGCCCCGTACAACCGATATAGCCTATCCATTCCTGGATTCCATAAGCACCAGCCTTGTCGAAAGGCTGGTATTTTTTTACGTAGTAGTCTATCTCCTCATCGCTTAGCTCCTTGAACGTCACCTCGGTGGTGACGCTGAAGTGGCGCTGGAGCTGGCTGGTGGTCAGACAGACACCCGTGGTGACATGATGGACGCGACCGCTGAGCCGGCGGAGCATACGGCAGGCGTCGGCCTCGTCGACGGGCTTCCCCATCACCTCGTCGTCGCAGATGACGACAGTATCGGCCGTGATGACCAGTTCGTCGGCGGCTATCGTCAGGCGGTAGGCGTCGGCCTTCTTCGTGGCTATGTACTCGGCGATGTCGGCCACAGGGAGCGTCGCGGGATAGCTCTCGTCGATGCCGCTGAGCACGCGCACCTCGAAGTCGATGCCCAGTCCGCCGAGCAGTTCGCGCCGACGGGGCGAGTTGCTGGCCAGGATTATCTTGAAGCTATTGAACATTGAAGATTGAAAATTGAAGATTAACCTTTGACCTTAGACCCTTAACCATTACCATCCGAAGGCCGTTTCGTCCAGCACCCATTTCCCTTGAGCGCGTAGCGTCTGCTCTATGACGTCGCGGCCACAACCGTAGCCGCCACGCAGCTGACTCACATAGCAGCTCAGCGCTTTGACCTCCTGACAGGCGTCGGCAGGACAGACGGGACAGCCCACTCGGCGCATAACCTCCACATCGGGAATGTCGTCGCCCATATACATCACCTCGTCGTCCGCCAGACCGTATTTGGCGAGGAGCTCCTCGTAGGTCTTCACCTTCACGGCACAGCCCGTGTAGATGTCCTCCACGCCGAGACCCTCGTAGCGGCGGCGCACGGCCTGCGTGTTGGCACCAGTCATGATGACGATGCGCAGTCCCAGTTTCACGGCCAGCTGAATGGCGTAGCCGTCCTTGATGTTCACCGTGCGCAGGGGCTCGCCCTCCGACGAGAGGGTGATGGTCTCGGCCGACAGAACGCCGTCGACGTCGAACACAATGGCCCGTATCTTTGTCAAGTCGTAATTAATCATCGCCTCTCCCAATTTTTACATTTTATAATTTTTACATTTTCCCTATGTGTACGTTTTCCCACTTCAGTTTGTCCTCGTTCTGAGGTTTGCGCTCGTCAGCCTTGTGGCCTATGGCGATGACGCAGAGCACGGAGAGGTTCTCGGGAATGTTGAGGATGCCACGGATGACGGTGTCGGCGCTCGTGCCGTCGCTCAGTCCGCGACCGCGCATCTGCACCCAGCAGGAGCCCAGTCCCAGTTCCTCAGCCTGATACTGCATGGAGATGGCGGCAATGGAGCCATCCTCCACCCAGCAGTCGTTCTGCAGAGGGTCGCCCAGCACGACGACAGCCAGCGGTGCGCCTTTCATGAACTGCGAGCCGAGGTCCTTGGCGTCGCTCAACTTCTCAATGTCCAGGGGGTCGTCGACCACCACGAACTGCCAGGCACGCTGGCCCTTCGAGGTAGGTGACATCAGGGCCGCCCTCATGATGAGCCTGACGTCCTCGGCATCTATTTCCTCGTTAGTAAACTTACGGTGTGAACGGCGCAGCTGCGCCAGGTCTTTAAAGTCTGTCATATCTTTTCGGTCTTTTATACGTTCGGCAAAGGTACGAAAAAAAAGCGGAACGAGAAGCGGAAAATGGAGTTTTTTTGTTATCTTTGCACCCAAAATCATCAAAACACCTGTCATGAAACAGCAGCGCATACTCTTCATCGACCGCGACGGCACCCTCATCGAGGAGCCTGCCGACGAACAGATTGACTCGTTCGAGAAACTGAAGTTCACCCCCGGCATGTTCCGTAACCTGGCCTTCATCCGCCAGAAGCTCGACTTCCGCTTCGTCATGGTGAGCAACCAGGACGGACTGGGCACGGCGTCGTTCCCCGAGGACACCTTCTGGCCCGTCCACAACTTCATCCTCCAGACGCTCGAGGGCGAGGGCATCACATTCGACGAACAGCTCATAGACCGCCACTTCCCCGAGGACAACGCGCCCACGCGCAAGCCCGGCACGGCGATGGTCGAGAAGTACATGCACGACCCGCAGTACGACATCGAGAACTCCTACGTCATCGGCGACCGCGAGACCGATGCCGAGTTCGCCCGTAACATCGGCTGCAAGGCGTTCATTCTGGGGCGCGACGGCATGACGTGGGACCGCATCGCCGAACTGCTGTTTGCCGGCGAAAGGACGGCCGAAGTGCGCCGCACGACCAAGGAGACCGACATATATATTAAGGTGAACCTCGACGGCTCCGGCCGTTGCGACATCAGCACGGGACTGGGCTTCTTCGACCACATGCTTGAGCAGATAGGCAAGCACGGCGGGCTCGACCTGACCATCCAGACCAAGGGCGACCTCCACGTCGACGAGCACCACACCATCGAGGACACGGCGCTGGCCCTGGGCGAGTGTCTGCTCAAGGCCCTGGGCGACAAGCGCGGCACGGAGCGCTACGGCTATTCGCTGCCCATGGACGACTGTCTCTGCCAGGTCTGCCTCGACTTCGGCGGCCGTCCCTGGCTTGTTTGGGACGCAGAGTTCCATCGCGAGCACGTCGGCGACATGCCTACCGAGATGTTCCTCCACTTCTTCAAAAGCCTCAGCGACGCCGCCCGCATGAACCTCAACATCAAGGCCCGCGGCGAGAACGAGCACCACAAGATTGAGGGCATCTTCAAGGCCCTGGCGCGCAGTATCAAGATGGCCGTGCGCCGCGACGTCTACCACTACGAGCTACCCTCGACGAAAGGAATGCTGTAAGCGCATTTTTTCGAGGTACAAGGGTTATTCCGCAAAAAGCGGGGCTTATTTTTGATTAAGGGCAGGTTATTTTAGAATAAGGGCTGCTTATTCTGCGATAGTTTGCGCTAAAAGCTCAAATTAATCTGGCTTTTCGCTCGTTTTTTCGCTTTATTCAAGGAAACTCCTGCAATTCGGAAATGAAAAGAAAAACCCATTTTTCTTTTGCATTTCGCTCATTTTTTCGTAACTTTGCACGCAATTTGCAACTAAACAATAATAAAAGACAACAAAATAGTATTTTTTACCTATGGTGAAGATTTCGAAAGAAGCCGCCCTGCAGTACCATGAGAGCGGACGGCCAGGAAAGATTGAAGTGAAGCCCACGAAGGCTTACCGTACACAGACAGACCTCTCGCTGGCCTACTCGCCCGGCGTGGCCTACCCCTGTCTGGAGATTCAGGATAACCCCGACGCCGCCTACCGTTACACGGACAAAGGCAACCTGGTGGCCGTCATATCCAACGGCACGGCCGTACTGGGTCTGGGCGACATCGGCGCCATGTCGGGCAAGCCCGTCATGGAGGGTAAGGGTCTGCTGTTCAACATCTACGGTGGCATCGACGTCTTCGACATCGAGGTCAACGAGAAAGACCCCGAGAAGTTCTGCGAGGCCGTGGAGCGCATAGCCCCCACCTTCGGCGGCATCAACCTCGAG
>JAEEGL012022948.1_pt1 | contig 11710 bp, 11 predicted proteins | sample 9134231 | NCBI WGS metagenome assembly JAEEGL01 (sample SAMN16246548, study PRJNA631951) | gut metagenome | biome: gut microbiome; feature: rumen; material: fiber-attached | host: Bos | place: Iran: Karaj | collected 2018-10
CCGGATCATCCTTGACCCACTTCCGTGCTTTCGCTCTGTTGTATGCCTTCGGGTTTGCCGTTTTCCTTGTCACGGGGCTCAGCCCGCCCCAGGAACCCCGGCGCTTTGCGTCCAGCTCTCTCTTCTTCTTTTTGGAGAGCTTTTCGTATGAAATGAACTTTTCCATTTCGCACCTCCTGTTCTTTGATGCGTGAGCATATCATACCCGGTAGGCAAAAGCAAGTGAAAATGAAAAATCTAAACCAAGCAGCAGGGTTAACAGGCAGGCATCCCGGCTACTTGGTTTTTATAATGGCGAACGCGCCACGGATAATCCATGGCGCGCCCGCTTAAAAAGGAGGAAGAAGTGAAAAAGAAAGATAAAAGGGGACTTACTTGACCCGTGAAGAAGTCTATTCTCTACTGTATTTCCCTTCCGCCATAAATTCTGCCAGTTCATCCCGGTCAGGAAGGCCGTCGTTGTCTCCCGGGCTCATCAGCTGGATCGCTCCGATCGCACAGCCGCGGCGTACCGCCTCCCGCAGCGGCAGGTCTTCCAGCAGGCCGGTCAGGACGCCCGCGGCAAAGCCGTCGCCGGCGCCTACCGTGTCAACGATGGTCTCCACATGAAATCCTGGCACATAGCCTTTTTCTTCCGCCGTGGCGTAATACGCCCCATCCGCCCCGAGCTTGATCACGATGCAGCCGGTCCCCAGAGCGAGAAAATGCTCAGCCGCCGCTTCCGGGTCCGTTATCCCGGTGATGGCACGTACTTCTTTGATCCCCGGGAGGAAAATGTCCGCCCGTGCGGCCAGACTGCACATGACGTCTGCCATCTCCTTCGGATCGGGCCAGAGCTGTACGCGGATGTTCGGGTCGAAGGAAAACATCAGTCCCTCTTCCTTTGCCCGGGTGACCGCCGTTTCCACCGCGGCATGCGCTGAGGCGGACAGGGCCGGCGTGATTCCGGTCACATGGAGCAGCCCGGAGCGGGAAAAATCCAGCTTCCGGATATCCTCGGGGCTGAGCGTCGCAGCGGCGCTTCCCCGCCGGAAATAAAAGATGTCCGGATCTCCGTCCAGGACCATGGACTTGAACATGAACCCTGTGGGATTCGTGTCCGAGAAAGTGATCTGGTCGGTGGCGATACCCAAAGATTCCATCCGGTCGACGATCCTCTGTCCGAAAGGATCCCGGCCGAGCTTTGTGACGTAAGACACGGGATGCCCCAGTCGGCTCATTCCGACCGCCACGTTGAACTCCGCCCCGCAGGTGGTGAGATCGAACCGGTCTACCGTGGACAGCGCTCCCGGTGCTGTAGCTATGAACAGCCCCATCGGCTCCCCGATCAGGAGCGTGTTTTTTTCAGTCATAGGCGGAAGCTCCTCTCACAATTCAGAAGCGATTGACCTGATGCTTCAACGGTTCTCCATGAAGTGCCCTTAACACTTCTTCAGCTGTGCTTGTTAGGAGCGTTTTCTCCGCCTCCTCTGAATACCATGCGGCATGGGGCGTAACGATTACATTATCCAGGTGAAGCAGTGGATGGTCCGCCGGAACAAACTCAGAATTCAGGACGTCAAGACCCGCTCCGGCAATCACTCCATCTTTGATTGCTTTCACCAAAGCATCTTCATCCACCAAGCCGCCTCTGGCCGTGTTGATAAGATATGCGGTTGGCTTCATCTTAGAAAGGAACTCAGAATTAACGATTTTATCCGTCTCTGCCGTATGGTGAAGCTGAATATTCACGAAGTCGCTTTCTGCAAGCATCCTCTCTATTTCCCCGATGCGCTCAATCCCATGCTCCGTGAAAACAGCATCATCAAGGAATGGATCATAGCCAATTACACGCATCCCAAACGCTTTTGCCTTAGGAACGATCCCCCTCGCAATATTCCCACAGCCCATCAGCCCAAGGGTTTTCCCTCGAATGGCATGTACAGGCTTACTAACCGCATAATTCCAACTACCATCTGCAGCCGACCGTTCCAAAAGGTTAAACTTTTTTGCACAGTTGAGAATGAGAAGCATCGCATGATTTGATACCTCTTCTATGCAATAGTCCGGAACATTGGTAACAGGGATCCTCGCGTCACTCGCTGCCGCCAAATCTATATTGTCCACACCGACTGCACTCCGGGCGATGACTCGGCATTTTTTCAGATTCTGTATAATGTCCTCGTCCAACTTGTCGAAATGAACCTGAACTGCATCAGCGTATTCTGTGAATTTGAGGATATCTTCCTTGCAGTGCAACTGCATGGGAATGAACTCAACTTCAGGATCTCTGTTATACACATCAAAAAACGGTTGTATCGAATCATAGAGATAGTCTGTCAACACTATGCGATACTTCGGCATCTCCTACACCTCTTTATGTAACATTAACAATCATGGTTTTCTGACATTATGAATGATGCTTCTTTCCCCTGAACAAACTATTAACGACAGAGGAATCCACCGTCTACCGGAATCGTTGCTCCACTGATATAGTCGGACGCAGCTGAAGCGAGGAAAACCGCAATGCCCTTAAACACCTTTGGGTCTCCCCAATTACCGGCTGGAATACGGTCCAAGATTTCCTTGTTGCGAACCGGGTCTTCCATTAGCGGCCGGGACATGTCAGTAGCGATATATCCCGGTGCAATCGCGTTAACATGGATTCCTTGACTGATCCATTCATTCGTCAGCGCTCGGGTCAATCCCATAACAGCCGTTTTTGTAGCTGTATATGCGGGAACCCTCCACCCTCCAAAGAAGCTCAGCATAGATGCAACATTGATGATTTTGCCCCGGCCTTTTTTTGCCATCTCTCTTGCCGCCAACTGTGAGAGGAAGAATACCGCATCTAGGTTCAGTGCCCTGACTTCGTCCCATGCCTTTTCCGTAAACTCCATACTTGGCATGCGTCGCTGAGTCCCAGCGCAATTGACAAGAACATCCAAATCGTTCCCAAGCATTTCCATACTTCTGAAAAACGCCGTATGCAACTGTTCCCGGTCAGCCAGATCTGCCGTCAGGGCATGGACAGAGTATCCCTTATTCCTTAGATAATCTTCAACTCTAAAAACTCTGTCAGAGCGGTTGATCAGGACGACCTCGGCGCCAGCTTCGCATAGTCCTTCTGCCAGATACCGGCCTATGCCCTCCATGGCACCTACCCCAGTAACGATAGCTTTTTGCCCAGCCAAGTCAAAGGACGCTCGCATCTCTTCGATCATTGTTGCGCCTCCCTTAAACGTCGTAGTCCTTATCCTTGTTGTAAACGCCATAAATGCGGTATTCCGGCTTGAGGGCGACCAGGATCCAAAGATACTTATTTCTCGTCCCCGGAGTGGCGACCGTCGGATGATATCCCACAGGGAATACGACCATATTGCCGCTGCGAACCGGATGAACGACCCCGTCCGCCATGCAGTGCTCCTTCAAATAAGTGATTTGGTAACCCAGCTGAGGGGCAGGCATGTCAAAATAGCAATAGGTCTCTTCCAGCGTTGCTGCATGCTCATGAGGTGGCCAGCTGGTCCACGCTGATTCAGGGCCAAAAGTATAGCCGCACATCAGCCGCGAAGCCGGGGTCTTGTCCCCCAGCATGATAAACACTTCGCGACGATATGTCCCTTCACCATGAACCTCATGTGCCGGGCCAAGTTCGGCTTCAGGGTCGAAATGGATAAAACAGCTCTTGCCGATTCCTTCATATAACGCATACCCAAGATAAATAATGCAATCCTCCACGGCAGAGATGGTGCACTTTTCTCCTCCAGCCAGATATACTCCATCAAGTTTCTGCATATTCTCGCAGAATCCCCCAGCCAGCGAAACAGAAGCTTTCCCTTCGATCAGAGAGAAAAACATTTCATACTCTCCGCTCTCTAGCACGTATTCTTCGCCTTTTAACAGGTTCAGACGGTCTATATTCGTATAGACGCATTCCTGGAGCCGAGGGGAAATAACAGGGTGTCTTCCCGGCTTATCGGAAGACGCCACATTCCATTTGAACATATCTTCTCTTTTCATTTGAGTTTATCCTTTCCATATACTGATGTATATATCATCCTACGATCCATAATGTGACAAAGGGGACAAAAATAATCATGAGGACTACGCAGAGATTTGCAATGAAAAACGGCATCTCTCCTTTTGTGATCTCTTCTACACTGAGTCCGGAGATATTGGACATTCCGAAAAGATTGACTGCCACTGGTGGTGTACAGCAGCCAAGAGAGTTCAGAATACAAAAAACTATCCCAAAATGGATAACGTTGATGCCTAATGCTTCAGCTACAGGCCACAGAAGTGGTACAAGAAGGACCGCGATCGATGTGCCGTCCATGAACATCCCGAAAAGCACCAGCAGTACAAAGCAGAACAAAAGGAACAACGTTGGACTCATATGACAGGAAAGAACGAAGTTCGTGATGCCCTTGGTAAGCCCGGAATATGAGAAGAAGTAGGAAAACGCTGTGGCGCAGGCGATAATAAACATGATGATGGTAGCCTGCTTTGCCGAATTCACCAGGATCCCCGGCAAGTCTTTCCATCTTACTTCTTTGTAAATGAAGATCCCGATGATCAATGCAACAACACACGCAATTCCCGCAGACTCCGTTGGGGTAAACAAGCCGCTATAAATTCCGCCCAAAATGACCAGTGGAACCAGAAGAGCAGGAAACGTCTGCAGGCAAAGAACAGCAAATTCTTTCCCTGAATACTTTCTTACGGATGCTTTTGGCCAATTACCTCGTTTAGCCATGACAAAAGCGACGAGGCAAAGGACCAAAACTGTAATAAGGCCCCAAAAAATGCCTGCTGTGAAAAGATCCATTACCGAACAGCCAACCAGCGTCCCATAGATTACCATGATGATACTGGGCGGGATAACAGGCCCAAGGCCGCCAGCTACTGCCATTAATCCTGCTGACTCTCTTTTCGGATAACCTAACTCTTCCATAGCCGGATACAGCATAGACCCTATTGCAATCGTAGTAGCAGGCCCCGATCCTGACAGGGCGGCAAAAATGGCGCATGCTATGATGCCGGTATAGGCTAATGAGCCGCGGACCCCGCGTGTGATTACATTGGAAAAATCCACGATTTTTCGGGAAATGCCGCCCGCCGTCATAAGGTTACCGGCAAGGATGAACAGAGGGATTGCCATCAAAGGGAAGGAATCCAATCCTGTGTACAGCCGCTGTGCTATCGTCACCAGTGGGATATCGCAATAAATAAAACTTACTAATGAGGATAATCCCAAAGAAATAGAGACCGGTAAACCGCAAAGCAGGAACAAGGCAAAGGAGCCAAACAGTATCCACACGATGGCGCTCATTTTGCCGCCTCCTTTTCATCAGCGGTTTTCGCTTTTTTTAAATGATGAAGAATGGTATTGATGAGAATAATAACCTGAGTAATAAATGCCAGCAAACATCCGACGGTCACGCAGCCTTGGAACCAATACCTCGGTATTTGAAGAGCAGGCATTACACCGCCCCTTGTAATCAATGTCTTAATCAGCCTAAATGACGCGATCCCAATCACCCCGGTAAAGATGATCACCGCAATTACAGAGAAATAATCAAAAACCTGTTTAACTTTTGACGGTAACCGCCTGACCAGGGAGTCCACATTCAACTGCGATTTCTCTCGTAGACTCATCTCGGTCCCGAGCATAAGCATATAAATCATGCAACCACGGGCGAGTTCCTCAAACCAGCTGATATTCAGTTTCAACCAGTTGCGGTTCACGACCTGCCCAAAGACTGCTGCAACCATCACGCTGAACAAAACCGTGATAAGGATGCGCTCGATTTTGTCGATTGCCTTTACGATTCTCATAGGAAAAACCCCTTTAGTGACAGATTGCATTTTTAAAAACGGTGAGGGAGGGTCTCCCTCACCGCTTTCCCTGGTGAATCTGAATGTGGTTACTTATTTTGCCGCTTTGACCATGGCAACCAGTTCCGGAGGAATACGGTCGCCGGCAAACTGTTCATACAGAGGCTCGCAGAGCTTGTAGAGCTCGTCTCGATCGATCTCATTGATCTCGCAACCCATTTCCTTCAGTTTCTCGATTGCGTCATCATTTGCAGCGAGGACCATTTCCGTCGCCTCATAGCAGCCTTCCTTGCAGGCGTCAAAGAAAGTCTGGCGGAGATCTTCAGGAATCTTCTCAATTGCCTCATCGGAAATAAGGATCACACAGATATTGTAGGTATGACCGCTCAGGCAGAGGTAGGGCGCTACTTCGGCAAAGCCGTCCGTAAGATAGTTAGCAATGGTATTCTCACCGCCATCTACCGTCTTTTGCTGAATAGCGGTAAAGAGTTCACCATACGCCATCGGGGTGCCCTGTGCTCCGATGGAGTTGAAGATAGCAACGTCCACGGGGTTCTCCATAGTACGAATCTTCAACCCTGCGAAATCGGCAACAGAGCGAACCGGGACGCTGGTGAAAGTGTTGCGGAAACCGGTGAACAGGTATCCGCAGATGTTCAAGCCTTTTTCGGCAGCTTCGTTGGCATAATACTCTCCAAGTTCACCATCCATAGCACGGCGAATGTGGTCATCACTGTCCCACATGAACGGGCCGGCTACAGCACCAAAGTCAGGGATAGCAGCTCCAAGCACTGCCAGGTTGGTAACCGCCATGTCCAGAGTGTTCATCTGAATTGCTTCCTGACTGGCAGAAACGTCGCCCAACTGGTTGGCAGGATAGACTTCGATCTCAACCGCGCCGTTGGTACGTTCCTTGACGATTTCAGCCATTTTTTTAAATGCAAGATGGTTTGTTGCCGTGGGGTTGTGGCAGTCACTGAACTTCAAAACAATAGGGTCTGCTTTCGTTTCGGTTTTCGCTTCGGTCTTTGTTTCGGTTTGAGTTCCGGAAGCTGCGGGTGCGGATGACGTGGAGCCGCAGGCAACCAGCCCAAGTGCTAGAACCAGGGCAAGGGCAATGGCAATGATTCTCTTCATGACTTTTTCTCCTTATTAAGTATTTGTATTTCCTAATTGTCGGTTGTCCCGACAACAACGGGGTACTAAGTGATTTCTTGATCTAAAAAAAACTTTTCGTAGGCTTTTCTTAACTCCCCCCATTTCTCCTCTGAAAGTGTTTTCTTTTCTCCGTCCATCAAAAAGGGTCCGCCCCATTCCGGTCCGTTGATTCGCTTAGGCACTATATGAACGTGAAGATGCTGTGCCAGGTCTCCAAAAATCGCGTAATTGATCTTATCCGCGTTTGTAATCTTCTTTGCTGCTGCGGCGACCAGAGCCACATCAGAAAAAAAGCCGTTGCGTTCCTCCGTTGTCATCTGAAATATCTCGGTGATATGTCTGCCGCGGAAAGCACATACACACCTTCCGTAGTATCTTTGGTCGCGGAACAAATATACAGATGAATACGGCAGTTCGCACAGAAACTCCATCAAAGACTCTCGAAAAGCGTTTCCCTCACAGTACATACAATCTGGCATGGATCTTATGTCCTTTCAGAATAGATAGTGCTCTAAAAATGCAGTTGCCTCATCGATCCACTTTCCGCAGTAATCATTCTGGTGCTTGTCTGTTTCAAGCGTACACCTGTTTGCCAAAGCAAGCCCATGGGCTCCGTAAGGATAAATATGCAGTTCATAAGGGATGCTCAGGTTGGATAGTGCCCATGCAAACTCCAAAGAGTTTTGAACCGGAACCATTTCATCCGACGCAGTATGCCATAAAAAAGTCGGGGGTACAGATTTGCTGACGCATTTCTGAAGAGCCACTCTATCTCTTGCTGCGGGGCAATCATCTGCCTGGAGGAGATTCTTCATCGACGATTCATGCGTGTAGGATCCGGAGTCGATCACCGGATAGCCAAGAATCAATGCCTGAGGACGCAAGATGTCAGGATCAGACGACACTATATTTGACAACCAATCGCTATTCCATTTACAGGCATATTCCGCAGCCAAATGCCCGCCTGCAGAAAAGCCTGCCAATACCAAACGACTCTTGTCGACGTTCCAACTGTTGGCGTTGGTTCGAATTGCCTTTACTGCCATGGCAACCTCGATCAATGCCGTTGGCCATGGTGCAGGAGCAACACTGTATCGCAGTACGAACACGTGATATCCTCTTGCCAAAAACACAAGAGCTATGGGTTCCGCTTCACGATCATTGGTAAAGCTATAAGCCCCACCCGGGCACAGCAAGATCGCCGGCCGCTCTTTCCAGAGTATTTTATTGGACATGTTCAGGAGATAGCATTCCAAATGAGCGCTGTTGTTTTCTCCATTTCTTATGGTGTAATCAAAACATCTCATCTCAATAGCAGACTTCCCAGAGCCCGATCCTTTCTTTAGGCGGCTTCTAGAATCTTTTTAGCCATTCAAACATGCAGGTATTCGATCGTTATACATCGATATCGCAAAGATCCTTCCTGCATGAGTCCAGATTATATCTTTCATGCTCCAAGTCTCTTCTCTCAATGATGAGCTGCCGTTCCTTGTCCCATTTCAAGTGCCTGTACGGTTTAGAATTATCATCATTCTTCATCCAATCCATAAAGTCTTCAAACAGCTCCAACTTCCAGGGAAACTCATCGATCTCTGTAGCATTGTAGCGGCCCTCATGAATTCTCTGAAACCCAAAGATATCCCGGACATGAACCTTTTCTGCATCATCCGCTACTTCTTCTGCCAAATGCGGTGGGATAAAGCATACTCCGCCGTCACATGCATATACCACATCACCGGGAAGGCACGTGGCTTGACCGATGCGGCAAGGAGCATTAAACCCTACCAAACAAATATCGCGGATCGGTGAGGGATGGATTCCACGGTAAAAGATATTGATTCCCTCAATATCTCGAATCTGCTGAAGATCACGAATGCTTCCCCAAACGACAGCGCCACCGCGTTTTGTCTTACCTTTGATGACAGTAGCCAGATTGCCGCCCACAAGTGTTCCGTACTCTGTTTTGTCAAAAAGATCAGCAACGAAAACATCGTCTTCAACCAGGCTGTCCACAACCCATTGGTTATACATGCCCTTCATACCCTGGGTTTTTGCCTGGCGCATCATGGCGATTTCCAGATCTTCACGAATCGGAACGAACGTAGCAGTAACTGCACGGCCAACCATTGGCTTTTCTGCGTTGTGCGTTGACTTGAATTCACCTTGATACTGGTAATTATTCAAACGAATCCAGGCAAGACGCCATACTTCTTCCATGCTCATTCCCCGAAGGCGTTCCAGTACGCTGTCCGGAACCTTAGGCCTGCCGTCCGGGAACCGCTCTCCCGTCCAAAGCGGCGTCATTTGAATGATGTCTTCTCTTCGGTTAAATTCCATAACACCCTCCTTCGCTGTACTGAACAGCGCTTTTGTTGCTTATTCTCGTGATAATATAAGCAGATACGTCCGCCCTCACAAACCGCCTCTCGCCAAAATACATCGGATGTTTGATTTGTTTTTATAATATCACCTATGATTAAGAATTCAATTGATTTCTTGTCTTTTCAACAAAAATCGTCAGTTTTACCATTTTATTTAATCTTATTCTGGCATTATGTACATATATTCATCGGATGTTTTCGCCCCCATATGTAATAGAACGGACATGCACTCCCTTAATGGATTGCATGTCCGTTTTTCTTGAAGTCTATTGAACCTTATTCTATTTCTTTTGCTTTCTTCTCCGATATAGTTTCTCTGCTCGGTGTAAGGTGAGCTATCATTGCATTCCTTGCTCCGAGGGGATCTCTTCGCTGGATCGCCCGCACGACTCTCCAGTGCTCAATAAACGCCATGTCCCTGTACCGGTCTTTCGTTACCCGAATAGAAATCTCTGATGAATCTGCCATGATGGACATAAGGTTTCTAAGAATGCTGTTTCCGCAACACTCACCAATCAACCGGTGCAGTTCCTTGTCTTCCTCATAATACGGTTCCCCGGACTCCGCCAACTCTTTGATCTCATGGCAGAGCTTTATCATTGCTTCTATTTGTTCTTCTGAGGCATGGATCGCTGCCTGCTCAGCCGCGGCAGGTTCCACCAGAAGACGGACGTCAAGCAATTCCAAAGCCAGTCCAGGATCATTTTGGATAAACGTCAGCCCAAGTGGATCTTCTGGAATGCCGCGGTCCTTGGAAACGAATGTTCCTGCTCCCTGTTTCACCACCAATACATTACGGGAGACCAGTTGACGTATTGCCTCACGAACTGTGTTACGGCTTGTGCCTAGCATATCCGCAAGCTCATACTCGTTGGGTATTCTGTCGCCAATCGTCAGGTTATTGACCAGTATATAATCAATTATCCTTTCTGCCGTAGTATTGGAAAGCTGTTTGGATGGTTTGTCATTCTTCATTCTCTCTCTCCCTTATCCCCTAGGTTGTCCCACCAAAGAATCGATCTATTGAGTCATTCGTTTGACAAAATATCATTTAGGCTCAAATGTCAGTTCATATGGTCAATCACAATTCTAGCACTTAGTGTTACTGGCACCAGCCATTAAAAATATATTGTAGAAGTTTAGGCTTATCCTGTCAAGAATAGTCAACGATCCTCTTTCACATAGCTTTTTTCGGTAGTGTTTCCTTTTGAAGTAACTCCCTTTTGGTTAACTACGTCAATTACCCCGGATTCCATCAGGTCCCGTTCGTTGTTTTCCGTTTCATTTTAGTCACATATTATCACAAATCCAGCCTCGTCCTGTTGCTGCCCACATGGGTTCTTTATTGAAAATCCAGCTCAGTAGTGATACCATTCCATATTATTACGAGTTTTTGTAATCATGTCAAAATCGAGGTAAAGTCGGATGGAATCGGAACAAAGGCGGCGTTTTTCAGAGCGTGTCCTGCATGATATGAGTTCCGCCGTGCTGGTCGTGGATCATAAAGGGAATCCCATATACGTCAACCAGCCGGCTTCGCTCATGCTCGAGGTCAAGGAAGGCCATCGTGAGGGACACTTCGATTTCTTCGCGGAAAACAGCTACAACGATGGCTTTTTCGAAGCGATCCTCAACGCGATCTACCGGAAGGAAGTCACGACTGTCGAAAAGGTCAAATTCATGGCGCAATCCGGGAAGAAGTACATTTTTCTGCTGTCCTCTTCTTATCTTCCCGGCGAGACCGACGACGACGCGCAGATCGTCATCACCATCGACGACAGGACTGAGGCCGAACTGACGAAGCAGAAACTGAACGATTCATCCAGGACCTTCTCCACATTCCTGTTCGGTTTTTGTATCTGGATCCTGTTCTATGCATTCTGGGAGTTTCTGGGCCGTCCCTTCTCCCCCGACATTATGACCCATGGGGTGGAGCTGCTCGGCATCGTTATGCTGCTGTTCATCCTCCGCTATACCAGCCTGACCTGGCGTGATCTGGGCGTCCGGACGGACAAACCCAAAGAAACGGTCCTGACAGCCGTGATCGTGGCTGCCTGCGCCGTTGCCTTTCTGTTCCTGCTGAAAACGGTGGCCAGGCTGATCGACCCCAAGTGCTTCGAGCCGGACGCCCCGTTCTTCGATATCAGCCGCTTCGGGCTGCGCCAGGTCCTGTATATCCTCACCGCAGGGATCCAGGAGTTCCTTGCGCGCAGCGTCATCCAGGGCAACCTGAAGCGCATCACCGTGGTAAAGCACCCGGCGGTCCTGGCGATCGTCCTCTCTTCCCTGATCTTCTCCGCCCTCCATATCCATTTCGGCTTTCTGTTCATGGCCGGCGCCGCGATCCTTGC
>JAEEGL012178155.1_pt1 | contig 11710 bp, 7 predicted proteins | sample 9134231 | NCBI WGS metagenome assembly JAEEGL01 (sample SAMN16246548, study PRJNA631951) | gut metagenome | biome: gut microbiome; feature: rumen; material: fiber-attached | host: Bos | place: Iran: Karaj | collected 2018-10
CCGCCCTTTTTGGACATCTTCAGAGCGCTGTCCAGATCGCGGCAGACGACGCACTTGCCCAGCAGGTACTCCACGACGTTTATATATCCGCCTTTGCAGGTGACCCGCTCGGAGGCGACGCCCAGGAAGCCGTCCATTCCCTGAATGGAGGACGTATCCGCGGCGGAACCCGGCTTGATGCTGTCCGCCGGCAGGAACGTCAGCCGTCCCGCCTTCTTTTCCTTGAGCAGCGCGATGGCCTTTTTCGCGGACGAGTCGTTGTCGCACAGGATGTTCTGCACGTTGCCGCCCAGCGCCGTCTCGATGGCCAGTTCCCATCCTTTTGGCACGTTCAGCAGTTCGCCGGCCGTACCGATGATGCCGGGCAGCTTCTGCTGCATCATGAAGCGCACGGCGCCGTTGTATCCTTCGTAGGAGCGCTCCAGTTCCTCCAGGAGCTTATGCCGCGCCGCCAGTCTTCCCGCCTCGACCCTGATCTCTTCTATGACGGCGGAAGCGGCGGAAAGTTCCCTTTCCAGCCCGTTCCGCTTCTCTTCCGTTTCTTTCAGCTGTTCCTGGATCCGCGCCCTTGCCGCTCTGGCAGAAGACAGCATTTCCTCCGTTTCCTGCAGTCTGGCGCTGAGGCTCTCCGCTTCGGACAGGCCGGCGTCTTCCTGCAGGCGTTCCAGCCTCCTGGACAGCGTCTGCTTCAGGTTCTCCAGACTGGACACTTCCGCCGCGGAAGAACTGACCGCCGCGGAATATTCCAGGATCGCGGCTCTGGCAGATTCCAGCGCCTTATCCTTTTCCGCCAGCTGCTGCTGGACGGCTTCCATGGCTGCCGCTTTTTCTTCCGCGTCCCTGCGCGCGGCAGCCTCTCCTTCCGCTACGAGCTGCGCGGACTTGCGCATCTCGTCCAGGTTCGACTGTTCGCGCTGCAGTTTTTCTTCCGCAGCCGCTTTTTCATTTTCGATGCGGACGCGGTCCCTCTCCAGCACGGAAGAGCGCTCGTTGTTCAGCTCTTCACGGCTTTCGATGAAGTGGATCTCCTCCGCCTTGCGGGCGATCTCAGCCCGCAGTTCGTCCAGGGACGCCTCCGCCTGCGCGTTTTTCTCCCGCAGGCTGCGCAGCTGTGTTTCCAGTTCGGCGCGGGCGTTGCGGTCCTCTTCGAGGATGCGGTCCAGTTCGTCCATTTCCGTACGCACGGCAGCGGTTTTGCTGTCGGCGGACTCGATGTTTTTCAGAATGATATTGATCTCCACATCCTTGTACTTGTCGCGGATCTGGAGGTATTCTTTCGCTTTTTCGGACTCTTTCTGCAGATTGCCGATGCGGCCTTCGATCTCGGACGCGATGTCGTTGACCCGCGCCAGGTTCTGGGACGCGCTGTCGAGCTTGCGTTCCGTTTCCGCTTTCTTGTTGCGGTACTTGACGATGTCGGCAGCCTCTTCGAAGATCTCGCGGCGGCTGTCCATCTTGTTGCTGATGATATCCGCGATCTTGCCCTGGCCGATGATGGAATAGCCTTCCACGCCGATGCCCGTATCCATGATGAGTTCGCGGATATCCCGCAGCCGGCACGGCGTGCGGTTGATCATGTATTCGCTCTCGCCGGAGCGGTACATGCGGCGGGTGATGCCCACTTCCGCGTAGTCGATCGGCAGGGTGTGGTCCGAGTTGTCGATGACCAGCGTCACCTCCGCCAACCCCTTCGGCTTGCGGTTCTGCGTACCGGCGAAGATGACCTCCTCCATTTTGCCGCCGCGGAGCATCTTCGGGCTCTGTTCGCCCAGCACCCAGCGGATGGCGTCGGAGATGTTGGATTTGCCGGACCCGTTCGGGCCCACGATGCAGGTCATCCCTTCCGTGAATTCTATTGTGACCGGATCTGCAAAGGATTTGAATCCGTTGAGTTCCATGCGTTTGAAGTACATTCTTTACCCCTTGGTCTGAAAGCGTTCCAGCGCAGCTGCCGCAGCCTGCTGTTCCGCCTCTTTTTTGCTTTTTCCGGAGCCCTCTCCGGCGGTTTTGCCGTAAACGTATACGACAGCGTCGAACGTCTTGTCGTGGTCCGGACCGCTGGACGAGAGAATCTCGTAATGAATACCCGGGTCACCGTCTTCCGAAGTTCTGCGGCTCAGAAGTTCCTGCAGCGCCGTCTTGGCGTCCTTGGGGAGCTTGCCGCTCTCGCACAGATGCGCCGTCTCGCTCAGGCACTTGTGCACGACCGCGTTGGCAGCCTCGAACCCGCCGTCCAGATAGGCCGCGCCGATGATCGCTTCCATGCAGTCCGCGATGATGGAGATGCGGTCTCTGCCGCCTCCGCTCTCTTCTCCCTTGCTCAGCAGCAGAAATTCGTTGATCCCGAGTTTCTTTCCGGCGTTGCCCAGGGACCGCTCGCAGACAATGGAAGCGCGCATCTTCGTCAGATATCCTTCTTCCTTGTCCACATAACGGTGATAGAGCTGCAGTCCGACGCAGGTGCCGAGCACAGCGTCGCCCAGAAATTCGAGCCTTTCGTTGCCCTCGGCGGGGCTGCCAAGCTTTTCGTTGGCGTAGGAACTGTGGGTCACAGCCCGCCGCAGCAGCTTTTTGTCCCGGAATTCATATCCGATGATCTGTTCCAGCTTACTCAGCTCCATTTTCCTCTCCCATAGCCGTGAACTGCGCCATTTTCTGTTCGATCTCGCCGATCACGTCGCGTTCGCAGACAGCCGCAGCTTTGACGACCGCGTTCCGCACGGCGACGGAGGAAGAGCTCCCGTGCATTTTGAACACCATGCCCCTGACGCCCAGGATCGGCGCGCCGCCGTAGGTGGAATAGTCGAACTCCTCCTTCAGGCTGTACAGTTTCTTCTTCAGAAGAAGCGCGCCTACCTTGGCCTGCAGGCCTTCGGTGATTTTCTCCTTGATCGCTTTGAACACGTTCCAGGCGGTCCCTTCCGTGAGTTTCAGCACGATATTGCCCGTAAATCCGTCGCACACCAGAACGTCCGCGTCGGTACGGGGAATATCCCGTCCTTCTACGTTGCCGATGAAGTTCAGATCGGTCTCCTTCAGCAGCTGATAGGTCTCTTTCAGCATGGGCGTGCCTTTGGTCTCCTCCGCGCCGATATTGATGAGTCCGATCGCGGGGTTCTCCGTACCGTAAGCGTGGTGACGGTAGATGCTTCCCATGTAGGCAAAACTCAGCAGGTTTTTCGCGGTGCATTCCGCGTTGGCGCCGGTATCGGCCAGCAGCACGAATTCGCCTTTTTTGCCCAGTTTCGGGAAGGCGGACACGATGGCGGGTCTTTCGATGCCCTTGATGCGGCCGAGGCGCAGCAGCGCCGCCGTCATGAGGGCGCCGGTATTGCCTGCGGACATCATGGCGCCCGCGGTCCCTTCTTTGACCATATCCACAGCCATGACGAGCGAGGAATTCCTCTTCGTGCGGACCGCCTTGACAGGGCTGTCCTCGTTTTCGATCACTTCATCGGCATGCACGATCTCGATGCGGTCCTCGTCGTACATCCCCTTATATTTTTCCAGTTCGGCACGTATGACGTCTTCTTTCCCCACAAGGATGACGTCCGTGCCCATGTCGCCCAGCGCGGCGATGCAGCCCTCGATGACTGCCTGCGGTGCGTTGTCGCCGCCCATGGCGTCTACTGCGATCTTCATTATGCTTAATCCTCCATACAAGTGCGCATAGATAATCAATGTATTATACCATAGTATTGCCGATTTGTCTTGCACACCATAACAGCCGTGTTTCCGTCATCTCCGGAAAACCGTCTCGTAAAGAGACGCGCACTTATCCGCGATGCAGACGACCCACGCTTCCCTCGACCCTGGAATCTTCCCGATATTCAGCGGCCACATATGGGAGGCGATCACCTCTTCCGTCCTCCCGTCGATGCCAAAGACCTCTTTCGCTTTATCGGCGGCCGCCCTTGCGTGCCGGAAACCGTGCAGGCGGTGCGATCCGCCGTCCGGCCGGTGCCAATCGTACAGATAGAAATCGTGCAGCATCGCGCCTGCCAGCAGCACGTTCAGATCGCAGTGCAGATGCAGGCGTTCGTTGATCCGGTAGCTCAGCCTCGCCACGTTCTCGCAGTGGTCATAGGTGGATACGGTCCCGTGCTGCACGTATTGCTTCATCTGCCGGACCATCTCGTTGGACCGGAATCCGGAAAGGATCCTGTTCATTTCTTCTTCATCTTGTCTGCGCATCTGCTTCGCCATCCTGCGTATCCTGTGCGGATGTATGAGAGAAGGACCGCCCGCAGGCGGCCCTTCGATCCGTTCTTCTCGTTTATTTACTCTGCTATTTGTTCAGTTTCTTCTCTACGACGGGGATGCGCGCCAGCGTCTTTTCCAGCATATCCTGATACCCCGCCAGCTTGTCGCGTTCCGCCTGGATGACGTGAGCGGGCGCCCGGGAGACGAACTTTTCGTTGGCCAGCTGGTTCGTGACCCTGGCAACTTCCTTCGTCAGCCTCTCCTCTTCCTTCTTCAGGCGGGCGTACTCGGCTTCGTAATCCATCAGATCGTCCAGCGGCACGTAGACTTCCACGCCTGGCAGCGCCGCGGACATGGTCTCTTCGGGGAGTTCGTCCTTGGATGCGATCCAGCTGACGCCTTCCAGATTGCCGAGCGTCCTGATGTAACGCTCGCCTGCCTTCGCGGTCTCCTCCTGGGCCTTTTCCGCCAGAATGACGGCGTGCAGTTTGCGGGACGGCAGCGCTTCCGCTTCGTGGCGGATGCCGCGGATGGCCTTGATGATCTCCATGGACAGGTTCAGGACCTGCTTGTCCTGTTCGTAGTTCATGGACGGATCGTATTCAGGCCAGGATTCCAGCATCAGGAACTGCTTTGCGTTTTCTTCTCTGGGAAGGAAGCTCCAGATCTCCTCCGTGATGAACGGCATGAACGGGTGCAGCAGCTTGAGCATGCTCTTGAGGCACTTGACGAGGCAGTATCTCGCGCTCGCCTTATCCTCTTCGTCCGCGCCGTACAGTCTGGGCTTGATCAGTTCGATGTACCAGTCGCAGAATTCGCCCCAGATCAGTTCGTAGATCTTCTGGGCGGCCAGCGCGAATTCGAAGCGTTCCATATTCGTGTTGATCTCGGGCAGCGCGTCGTTGACGGTCTGCAGGATCCAGCGGTCCTCCGCCTGCAGTTTCGCAGTCGCCCCGTCCGCCATGGGCAGGAAGTTGCCTTCCTCGTCCTTGATGTTCATGATGGCGAAGCGGGACGCGTTCCACAGCTTGTTCGCGAAGTTTCTCGCGCCTTCCACCTTTTCCACCTGGTAGCGGATGTCGGAACCCGGGGAGATGCCGGAAAGCAGCATGAAGCGCAGCGCGTCGGCGCCGTAGGTGTCGATGACCTCCAGCGGGTCGATGCCGTTGCCCAGGGACTTGGACATCTTGCGGCCCTGCGCGTCTCTGACGAGACCGTGGATGAGCACGTATTCGTAGGGCGTCTTGCCCATGACTTCGATGCCGGAGAAGATCATTCTCGCGACCCAGAAAAAGATGATGTCGTATCCGGTGACCAGGGTGTTGGTCGGATAGAACTTCTTCAGGTCACCGGTCTGATCGGGCCAGCCCATGGTCGAGAACGGCCACAGCGCAGAGCTGAACCAGGTGTCCAGCACGTCCTCGTCCTGATGGAAAGGCGTGCCGCCGCACTGCGGGCAGACGTAAGGTTCTTCCTTCGCTACGACCATTTCGCCGCAGTCTTCGCAGTAATACGCCGGGATCCGGTGACCCCACCAGAGCTGACGGGAGATGCACCAGTCCTTGATGTCCTCCATCCAGTGATAATATGTCTTATCGAAACGCTCGGGCACGAATTTCGTCTCGCCTTTGCGTACGGCTTCGATAGCGGGCTCCGCCAGCGGCTTCATCTTCACGAACCACTGTTCGGAGATGCGAGGCTCCACGACAGTGTGGCAGCGGTAGCATTCGCCCGCCGGGATCACCATCTTTTCGACCTTCACGAGATAGCCCGCGGCTTCCAGGTCGGCGACCCAGGCCTTGCGGCACTCGTAACGGTCCATTCCTTCGTACTTGCCCGCGGCGGCGGTCATCTTCGCCTTTTCGTCGATGCACTCGATCATCTCCAGACCGTGCCGCAGCCCGACTTCGAAGTCGTTGGGATCCGCAGACGGAGTGATCTTCACAGCGCCGGTACCCTTTTCCGGATCCGGATACTCGTCCGCGATGACGGGGATTTCCCTGCCGACGAGGGGGAGGATGACCTTCTTGCCGACCATGTCTTGATACCGCTCGTCGCTCGGATGGACGGCGACCGCCGTATCCGCGAACATGGTCTCGGGACGGGACGTGGCGACGACGATGCCTTCGCTGCCGTCCGCGCCGGGATAACGGAAGTACCAGTAACTGCCGTTGTGGTCCACGTGCTCGACCTCGATGTCGGACAATGCGGAACCGCAGACCGGACACCAGTTGATCAGGCGCGCGCCTTTATAGATCAGGCCCTTGTTGTACAGGTTGATGAAGTGTTCCTTGACCGCCCTGTTGCAGCCTTCGTCCATGGTGAAGCGTTCGCGGCTCCAGTCGCAGGAGGAACCCAGCCGGCGGATCTGTTCGTTGATGCGCCCGCCATACTGTCTCTTCCACTCCCAGGCGCGTTCCAGAAAGGCTTCGCGGCCGATGTCTTCCTTGCTCAGCCCCTCTTCTTCCCTCAGTTTATCCACGACCTTGACTTCCGTAGCGATGGACGCGTGGTCCGTGCCCGGCAGCCACAGGGTCTCGTGGCCCTGCATCCTCTTGTAGCGGATCAGAACGTCCTGCAGGGACTGGTCCAGGGCGTGACCCATGTGCAGCTGCCCGGTGATGTTGGGCGGCGGCATGACGACGGTGTACGGGTCTTTGGGAGCGTTCGCGTCGGGAGAGAACGCGCCGCTCTCTTCCCACTGCGCATAGATGCGGTCTTCGAAATCCTTGGGTTTGTAATTCTTGGCAAGATTGTTTTCCATGTCGATCCTCTCTATATGAAACGTTATCGTTTTCTGACTCTGATAAGATTGATGATCTCCAGCGCGAAGAAGGCCAGGCTGATATAGCCGACGATGGGCACGATGTTCGCCACGAAGTTGTAGTATCCGTACAGGGAACACACGTAGCCCGCCAGGCCCACGGCCCAGGCGATCTGTTTGCTGTATTTCCGGTCTCCCAGCTTCGTCGTGAAGCCGTAGAAGACCGTGGTCTGGGTCATGAAGATGGCCAGCAGCAGCAGGATGGCGTAGACCTTGCCCAGCGCGGGGAAAATGCGCTCGCACAGGTCCATCATGGGAAAACTGCTCTGTCCGCTCAGCTGCGGATCCGTCGACGTGGACAGGAACAGGATGAGCGTGCAGGTCCCCAGGATGACGCCGCCCAGAGTCGCTCCTCTCAGGCTCCGCTTCGGGGAATCCGAGTGCATGGCGCACTGTCCGAGCACAGGAACAGCGGCGGAGGCGTTGTAGCCCACGTAGCCGACCACGGCGGTCAGCCAGTGACCCGCGACCTTGCTCGCCTGGTGAGGCTGCAGGTTCGCGACCTGCTGCGTGTGCGTGGCGATCAGGTAGATCCCCAGCACGAGCGTGCCGCCCACCAGGACCGGAGAGATCTTTCCGGCTTTATCCGAAATGCTGGAGAATCCGCCCAGCGCGGTGATGATGCACAGCAGGCAGATGACCAGACTTCCGACGGCGTGGCTAAGGCCCGTCTTGCTTTCCAGCAGTGCTCCTCCCGCCGCCGTAAGAGCTACGTAAGCCACGAGCAAGAAGAAGCACATCATAACGCCGACGAACGTATTCAGCGGCTTGTTGTCAGTAGGGTTGATCAGAGCGGAGACGTCCGCGGTGTTCTTGCGGTGAGCGATCGTGACCGTCATCAGGCCTACCCCGACGTAGAGCAGCGTCGCGACCGCCACGCCGGCGTATCCCATCTTGCCGAATACGCCGAAGAACTGCCAGGCTTCCCGCCCGGAAGCGAACCCCGCGCCTACGAGGCAGCCCGTATAGATCAGGCCGATCCGCAGGACGCTTAAGGGTTTGGTGTCAGTGTTCAAAGTTTTCTATCCTTTCGATGCACTCCGCCATGTCGGCGGGCATCGCAGTTTTCAATTCTATCGTTTCGCCCGTCATGGGCTGGGCCAGCCGCAGGGAATACGCGTGCAGCGCCTGGCGGTCCAGGACGTCCGTTCCGGCTTCATAGCCGTACAGCTGTCCGTAGAGTTCGTCCCCCGCGATGGGATGACCCAGATGGGTCATGTGCACCCGGATCTGATGGGTGCGCCCGGTCAAAAGCGTCAGTTCCACGAGGCTGTAGCCGCCGATGCGCCTATCCCCGGACCAAGGCCCGAAATCCGGACCCAGATCGGGAACGTCCCAGTTCTTCAGGACTTTGTAGACCGTCGTGCTCAGATATCCGTCCTCCCGCACCATGCGGCGCGCCTTGTGGTCCGGATCCTTGTCGATGGGAAGGTCAATGCGGCCTTCCGGCTCTTCGAACAGGCCGTGGACCAGCGCCAGATACTTCTTGACGGTCGTCCCCTTCTCCATCTGGCTGCTGACGGCGTCCTGGGCGTGGCCGTTTTTCGCCACGAGCACCAGGCCTGACGTATCCCTGTCCAGACGGTTGATAAAGCGGATCTTCCAGCGTTCGCTCCTCTGCTGCAGCCGGTATGCCAGCGCGTTGGCCAGCGTGCCGTTCTGGTAGTTCTTCGTCGGATGGACGACGAGGAACGGCTGTTTGTTCACGACGAGCAGGTCGCTGTCCTCGTAGACGACGTCCAGGGGGATGTCCTCCGGTTCGAAATAGCTGCTCTCCTCGGGGAACGCGACGGTCAGGATCTGTCCCAGCGTCCCCTTGTCCCGCAGCCTTGCGGGACGTCCGTCCAGGGCGATCTGCCCCGAGACCTTGATCTTGCGCATCAGGCGGGACGAGACGGCAAAGCGCCTCTGCAGCACTTCCTTGACGTAAAGGCCTTCGTCCTCCGCCGTCCATTCGTAGGTGATGGCAGTTTCCATAAGCCTACAGGAACTTGGACATGACCTTCGACCAGAAGTCGTAGTCCGCCAGTCTTACCAACTGGATCTCGTCCGTCGCCAGATCGACGGAGATGTCTTCCACATGCTCGAAGTAATACTCCTCGCCGTCCACGATCAGGTAGCCGCTGTCCTTGAAATTGCGGTCCGGGAAGATGTGGACGTCCAGTCCGGGAGGCACGAGTATGCTCGACGTAAAGCTGCGGAACACCGTGGTGTTCATGGGCGCCATGGGCGTGATCTGCAGCAGCGCCACGCGCGGGTCGACGATGCTGCCGCCCAGCGAATAGTTGTACGCCGTGCTGCCCGCGGACGAGGAGATCAGGATGCCGTCGCCGGAAAACTTCTCGATGAAGTTGTCGCCGATGGACAGGTTCAGGTGGGTCACCTTCGAGATACTGCCGCGGAAGATGACGTCGGTCAGCGCACGGAAACTGTGCGCGGAGCCGTCCTCCGTGCGCACCGTCGCCTTCAGCAGGCGGTGGCGCTGCACCCGGTAATCGCCGGTGCGGATGATGTCCACCAGCTTATCGAGATCTTCGGGCTGGAATTCCTGGAAGAAGCCCAGGTGGCCCGTGTTGACCCCGACGAAGGGGATGTCCGGAAAGCCGCACTCCCGCAGGCCGTGCATGAACGTGCCGTCGCCGCCGACGACGCAGGCAAATTCCACGCCGGGACCGAATTCCTCCGGTACGGTAAAGCCGGCCGCTCTGAGTTTTTCCTTCAGTTGTTCCGCGACAGGCGCGGTATCCGCGCCGGGATTGCGGTATACGTAAACGTTTTTCATGTTAACCTATCAGACGTTCCAGTTCGTCCAGAAGTTCTTCGAACGTTGCCATTGCAGCCTCGATGGGTTCCGGCGTGCTCATATCCACGCCCGCCAATTTCAGCAATTCGACGGGATAATCGCAGCCGCCGGACTTGAGGAATTGGATATAGTTCTCCGCTGCCGGCTGTCCTTCCTCCAGGATCTTCTTCGAGATCGCCGTCGCGGCGGAATAGCCGGTCGCATATTTGTACACGTAGAACGCGTTGTAGAAATGCGGGATGCGGGCCCATTCGATGGCGATGTGCTCGTCGTAGTTCACGTCAGGGCCGTAATATTTCGCGTTCAGGTCGCCGTACAGCCTGCACAGGGATTCGCAGGTCGGCATGTCGCCGGCTTCCACGGCCGCGTGCACGTCGCGTTCGAATTCCGCGAACTGGGTCTGGCGGAAGATCGTTCCCTTGAAGCCGTCCAGATACTGGTTGATCAGGTAGGCCTTCTGCAGGTCGTCCTTCGCGTTGGCGATCAGATGGCGGTACAGCAGGGATTCGTTCACCGTGCTGGCGACTTCCGCCGTGAAGATCGGATAATCCGCGTTCACCGGCTCCTGGTTATGGGTGGAATACCAGGTCTGCATGGAGTGGCCCATCTCGTGGATGACGGTGAACACGTCGTCCAGCTTGTTGTTGTAGTTCAGCAGGATGTAGGGGATGCTGTCGTAGCAGCCCGAGGAGAACGCCCCGCTGGTCTTTCCTTCGTTTTCATACACGTCCGCCCAGCGGCTCGCGAAGGCGCCGCGCACGATCTGCCGGTATTCGTCTCCCAGAGGCTTCAGCGCCTCGTCGATAATGGCCTGCGCCGTCTCGTAGGGGATGTCCTCGTCCGGCGTATCCAGGACGGGCACGTAGATGTCGTACATGGCCAGGTCGTCCAGGCCCAGCAGCTTCTTGCGCAGCGCCACGTAGCGGTGCATGGCGGGCAGATGGGCGTTGACCACGTCGATCAGGTTGTTGTATACGTCCGTGGAGACGTTATCGTCGAACACGGCGGCTTCCAGCGAAGAGCCGAATCTGCGGATGCGGGCCATGGCCACGTCCTGTTTGACGCTGTAGGAATACAGCGACGCCACGGTGTTCCTGTAGTTTTCGTACTGCGCATACATGTGCTCGTATGCTTCTTTGCGCACCCTTCTGTCCTTGCCGGAGAGGAGGCCGATGTAGCTTCCGTGGGTCACTTCGGTCTCTTCGCCCTTTTCGTTCAGGATGGTGCCGAACTTGAAGTCCGCGTCGGACAGCATCGTGAAGGTATCGTCCATGACCCCGCCGATCTCCGACAGCTGCGCCAGCAGCTTTTCCTCGTCGTTCGAAAGGATGTGGGGCTTGTGCCGCAGGATCTCATCCAGGAAATGCGCGTAAACCGCAAGACCCGGTTCGGTGTCGATCCAGCTGCTCAGTTTGTCCGCGGGGATGCCCGACAGTTCCGGCGTGAAGAAGCTCGTCGCCTCCATGACGCGGGCATAGGTCATCATCGCCTTGTCCGCCAGCGCCTGGAATTCCGGCACGCGGTTATCCTCGCAGCGCCGCAGGCTCGCGTAGGTGTAGGCTTTGCTGAGCTTGCGCTCGATGGTGTCTCTGTCCTTCAGCGCAGCCAGCAGCGTCTTGGGGCCGTTGTCCAGACTGCCCTGATATTCCTTGAACCTCTCCGCAAGCTCCAGGCATTGCTGCAGGTCCTTCTCGCATCCGGAAGCCATTTCATACATCGCTTCCACGTTCCAGGTATACTCTCTGGGTGTGTCTTTTCTGTCCTTTGCCATCGGGGTACCTCCATGGTCAAAATTAACCAAAATATTATACCACAGATTATCTGCAAATGGTATAATTATAGGGAATTCAAGCGTTTTGGGAGAAGAAAAATGACAGAAA
>JAEEGL012504492.1_pt1 | contig 11710 bp, 10 predicted proteins | sample 9134231 | NCBI WGS metagenome assembly JAEEGL01 (sample SAMN16246548, study PRJNA631951) | gut metagenome | biome: gut microbiome; feature: rumen; material: fiber-attached | host: Bos | place: Iran: Karaj | collected 2018-10
AATATACATCAAGCCGGAAGATCGAGCTATTTACTATGTTGTGAACGGTAAGGGCGGCAAGAAGATAGATATATAAAATCATCAAGCTGTAACATAAGGGCAGTATAGCGGTTTTGTGCTATACTGCCCTTGTTTTTAATTATGTGCCTTGTTAGGTTCTTTTTCGGTAAATACTTCATCGAGAAGCATTTGCATTTTATACTTGAAATTTTCGGAAGGCTTGATGTGCGGTGGTTCATTGAATTCGGCATATTTTTCGTCGTGTACTTCTTCAAGTATCTTTGCTAAGTCAAATATTGGCATAATTATATTCCTTTCCTGCACTTGCGACATTCAATATCTTCTTGTTTTTCTTTTCTGCGTAACGGATAGCGGAGAAAGCCCCGCCGCTGTTGTGCTCTATATAGCAGATAATAAGATCAGCTCGGTCAACCATAGACCTGTTGCGTTCTGTGAAAGCTGACCGGAAGTGTCGGGAGTCGAATATTTCAATCTCGTCGTAGTAATTTTCAAAACTTGCCTTATTATTGGTGTATTCGGCTGTAAGATACGGCAGGACAAGCACAAGAGCGCTGTTGGCATCATCTACTGCTTTCTTTACTCGTCGTACCGTTGACGAGACCATCTGATCGAACTCGCCGCTGCGTCCGACAAGGAACTCGACATATTCTTTGTTGTTGATAAGCTCCCGAATGAGCTTGTCAAGCCTTTTCTCCACTTCAAAAGGATGTTCTATCTGTCTGTGTCCGAAAAATGTGACTGTGTAGGTATTCATAACGACACCTCCCCGCAATATCAATACTATTATAACGCAATATAGATGTTATGTCAACGCATTGCATAGCTTATTTTTTGCGTTGATTTGTACTATAATATTGTTGAGGTGGTGAATAATATGGATATTGCCGAAAAGCTGAAAACAACACGGACTTCAAAGAATATCAGCGTGTATAAATTATCACAGATGTCCGGTGTGTCGGAAACACACATCAGAGATCTGGAGCGTGGTGTCCGGAATCCGTCTTTTGATACATTAAACCGTTTGGCTGAACCTATGGGTATTTCTCTGTCTGAGTTATTCAACGATTCCGACGACCTGACATTTCTTAATAAAGAGGAAAGAGAGTTGGTCGATTGCTTTCGGCTTTTACCCAAAGACAGAGCAGATAGTTTGCTCAACTTTATTAAAACACTTGTATAAAAATATGATATTATAACAAAAGTCCGGTTATATGGGATTCCATATAGCCGGACTGCTTTTTTTGTTATCAGTTAATATCATTTGTCACTTTATCGAGATATTCCGCTTGTTTGGCTTTGTTAAGCGTTTCAAAGTTTTCGATTATCATATCTCCGCCCATTGAGAAGCGCTGCGGCATGAGCTGGCTTGCATACTTGTAGTCTATATCCGCATAATCCCCGTCAAGGTTCACGGATATCGCCACAAGTTCGTTATGGGGCTGATTTCTCCGTCCTCTGGCGATATACTCCTGCAATTCATCATCTGTGATGATCCCGCCGTTGACGGTTACTTTGACTTCCTGCATACGATCCTCCGGTTATTAAAAATCGTGTGTCCGGGCATCGGACAGATAGTTCTGCATATTCATATATGCATCCTTCAATTCTTCCAATGTCATCTTTTCGGGATCCTTGCCGTATAGATAGTATTTCCCGCTTTCCCGTGCCTTGCGGAATTCTTCAATGTAGTATTCTCTGTCCTCGTTCATGTCTGCTGCCTCCGTAAATAGATTTATCGTCATATATTTTACCATATCGCCGTCCGAAAGTCAATGTTTTGTGTGATGTCTTGAAAAAATCACATAGATGTGGTATAATGGCGTATATCATAAGGAAAGAGAGGATTTCCGTATGGCAAGTGCTGATACCAAATCAAGGATCATAAATATATACCGACTGCTGCTTGCGGAAACGGACGCAGAGCATTATATGACTGTCAATCAGATAATCGAGCGGCTGGAGAAAAAAGGCATATCAGCATATCGTAAAACCGTTATTGCGGATATTGAGCAGCTTATAGAAAGCGGCATTGATATTAAGTGTATAAAGAGTACGCAAAACCGGTACTACATGAATTCCGGGCTGTTCTCTATTGCAGAGCTTAAACTGCTTGTTGATGCGGTAGAAGCGGCACAGTTCATCACAGAGAAAAAGAGCGAAACCCTTATCAAGAAGTTGAGCAGTCTCACAAGCACGCATAACAGTGAAAAGCTGTGCAGGACAATAGTTCTTGCACAAAGAGCGAAGTCCGATAATGAAGAGATCTTTGAGAATATAGACCGCTGCCACGAAGCAATAAATCGGGGAAAGCAAATAAAATTCCTGTATTTTGATTACAATGAGGATAAACATAGGGTGCTGCGTAATTACGGGGAGGAATATGCTCTTTCGCCTTACTGTATGACATGGGAGGACGCAAAGTATTATGTTATCGGCTATTCGGTGAAGCACAAGAAAATCATAACATTCAGGGTTGACAGAATGAACGAGGTCAGAATAACTGATGATATGTGTATGCCTGCGCCGAAAGGTTTCAATGCTGCCGATTATGTGAATAAGGTTTTCAGAATGTTCGATGATAAAATGGTCACAGTTACGCTGAAATGCCGTAATGAGCTAATGAAAGCTGTTATAGATCGCTTCGGACTTGATGTACAGACAGAGCCCAAGCGGAACGGTTATTTTTATGCAAAGGTCGAAGTAAGCGCAAGCCGGACTTTCTACGGGTGGGTGTTTCAATTTAATGGCGGTATAGACATAGTTAAGCCGCAGAGGATAAGAAACGAATATATGGAGATGGGGAAAAGAATTTTTGATGATGAAGGTGAAAAGCCGTAAAGTGGCGAATTGCATAAATTTTAATATCATTTTTTGATATATGCGTTAATAAGATGATTTGTCAAGTGTTTAGGTGGTGCGCGCAATGACCACCTGAGCACTTTTTTATTTTTCAAATCTATTGACTGTGAATGTGGTGTAATGTATAATATTTATATAGACAGAATTTCAACCCCACAGAACAATCAGAGAGGAAAAATGAAGACAGATTATTATGATGAATACAGCTCCGGAATGAGCTTTTGGAATTCTTACGGGAACAATGTACCGGAGATCATATCGTTCACGCAATTGCTGCAATGGAATTATTCCGGGGACTATGCGGCTTTTATTCGTTATGCTCATCAGAATAAAGCGCTTCCCATTGATTATGAGGGATTTGAAAAACAGAATATTGTGCCGGAGATAACGGAAGTCAGCATATTAGAGGGTATCTATGAAAGAGTTAGCCACCTGTCGTTTTCTATGAGCGTAGTATGCGGAATCATATTTACCGACAGGACTTCGGGAGAGCAGTTTACCCAAAAGGTATGCGTAAACGGATTCCATGAATTTGATGACTATACTGCCAAATATAATAAGAAGAACAGCAGCAACTATTTTATGGGTATATCGAAATATGATAGCAGGAACATACGTTCACAGAATCAGCTTGACGAGTATCTTGTTCCTGTGATGTACAAGCGTCATTTCGATGAATACGCATATAACTTCCTTGAACGATATTGCCCGGAAGCTCTGGATGAAGATATAAAGATAGATCCGGAGATGATAGTCAAAAGAATTGGCTTTAATCTCAGATTTGAACAGCTGTCCAATGACGGAAGTATATCCGGTGCAACGGTTTTCAGGGATAAGTGGGTCACCACATATAACAATAGGAGAGCAGTAAAAAAGCACATTGCCCACAATACAGTTATTTACTCCAAAAGATTTGATACAGAAAAACGTGCGATAATTCTTCATGAATGTATCCATATCCTTAGTCATAACCTGTTTTATGAGCTCCAGTATTATTACCGTGAACTTGTGAACAAATACTCTGCGGGAAAGTCAGTGAACTTTGTTAAGGACAAGGACTGCGACGGTCTGAAATGGGCGGAGGTGCAAGCGGACGCTATACCTTCGCATATTACAATGTACTATGAGCGAGTGGTCAATTTCATTGAGGGGTTCAGCGATAAAGAAGGCAGGAACGTATATAACACAAACCATAACGGTTTGCGTAACCTTATAGATGATATTTCCCGTACCTACGGAGTAAGCCGCAACAGCGCAAAGAAGCGTATTATTGAATTGGGATACAAGCAGGCGCGGGGTGTGTATGAATGGGGATATATGGGATATGCCGAGGACTTTGATGTCCCGGAGGATTTTCCCGACGATCATACATACACGGTATCTTTATATGACCTGTCGAAGATACTCGGAAAGAGCCTGCAATTCGATAAGTATATACATTCGGGTGCGTTTGTGTATGCTGACGGACACTTGGCTTTAAACGATCCGAAATATATTGTTGAGCGCTATGACAAGCTCTATCTGACGGAATATGCAAAAGCGAATATGTCTGAGTGCTGTATCCCGTTCAAGCGGGTGTACGGACATAAAAGCTATAAATATACGATAGGCGAGCTTAGGAAAGAGGAAGAACAGTATTTCTGTCAGTATGAGCTTGAAGCGGAAACAAAGAGAAAGATTGATAAAGCAAGAGAGGAATGGCTGTTACAGAAATATTACCTTGAAAATGATGGAAAGAGTATGAGCGTAGGCGAAACTATCCGTTATCACATGAACCGGCTCAACATAACTGTTGAGAGTCTTTCGGAAAGAACCGGTCTGGGTATCAGAACGATCATAGGACTTCGCAGTAACTCCTGTCATATTCCAAAACTGGAGACCATACTTGCGATGTTCGTAGGTATGGGACTTGAAGATATGTTTTGTATGGATCTGTTGGAGAAAGCAAACCTTACCCACATGATGAAAAGCGAAACCTATCAGCTATATCACCTTATGAAATCGGTAAAACCGGATATAAGCGTGTATCAGATTAATGAGTATCTTGTTTCCATAGGCAAGAAAGCGTGGACAAAAGATACCGGTAAAAGCGAGTCGGTATCTGACGCTATATGAAAATTTAAACAGAGAATGCCCTGTTTCTTATGAAATGGGGCATTCTCTGTTTGTGCGTATATCATTGGCAATATTTTACAAATCTTATTGTGCAAATATACGAATCTGCAAAAATCACGTTACGTTTTACCCTATTTATTCGTTATAATAGTAGAGGTACAATTTAGGGGGACGAGATCATGAGGAACTACATAAAATATATGGTTTTTGCAGTTGCGGCGGCTTTGCTCCTTTCGGGGTGCAATACGGACAAGGCGGTGACCACAACTTCGGACACGTCGGCGGTCACGGAAGAAGTGACGACTGCAACAGCGGAAGTTTCCACACAGACAGCGGAAACGGCGGAAATAACGACCACCGTTACCGAGGCTACGACAAAGAAAACGAACGCGAGGACTGCGGAAACTCCTGCGACACTGCCGATACCCAAAGGCAGCAGAAAATACTATATCTATAATGACTACAATTACAGAGTGCCTTTTGACGACAAGGCTTTTGAGATATTCATGAAAGCGTTTTACGGCGTATGGACAGGTATTGACCAGAACGGCAAGAAATACGATGAATCTCTTACATACAACAATACATCTCTTCCGTTTTTTGATTGGGTCGATCTGAAGGGTATCATCGAAACCGATGAAATATATGCAATAACATATGTCGGCGGCGGAGTAATGGGTTGTTATTTCATTGAGAAAAGCAGTCCCGATGTGATGTATGACAAGGATGTTTGGTATGACAGCGAGGGAGCGTTCGTCTTTGTGAACGATGAAATGACCAGTCTTACAGGTCGCAGAACAGACGGTCTTTCATTTACACCCGAGATCGGTGAGATAAGCGTTTTCGGTCTCCTATGGCTCGAAAACGAGTATGGTGAAGATTTCAGACGTGCAGTTGACGAAACAATAGAGAGCGGTATAGAACATGACGGGCGTAATTGGTCTCCCTACGGTACTATGGAACTGGATTATGAAATGAAAATGTATCTTGTCAGCCGTGATGAAAATACCGTAACGCTCGGCAGCACATTCCTTGACCGGGAAGAACTCCATGATCATGAACATAATTGGGAGATAGAGCCGTCAGAAAAAACATTCGCACTCACATTCTCAAAAAGTGACGGTGGCGAATGGAGCTTTACCGGGGTTGAACCGTTTGACCCGCCGGAGTATGCACAGCCTTTTTCTGGAAAATACATTACCTATGATGAAATAACAGAGCTTGTTGATAAGAATAAGACCGCATATTCTTTATTTTATGAGATCGACAGCACCGACAAAAAGGTCGATGGTTCAGTCTATACCGTAAAAATGAAGGATTTTAACGATTTCGGCAGCTTTTACGAATTTATTGGTTCTATATATACAGTCGATGAAGTTGACAGGCTTTTCAATGATTTTATGAGTCAGGGAAGATCCTTTTGGGAAGAAAACGGTCAGTTTCTGACTGACAGCAGAGTTGTGACGTTTTCTGCGACAAAATCGCTGTACAGTGAAAGCGACAGGATTGAAGTGCTGACGGAAAGCGAAAACGAATGTGATATTATTTATTGGTTCGATACGCCTACAGCTCTGAACATTGGCGATGAAGTGATATATAAGCCTTACGGGTTAAAAATACAAATCGTCAGAGAAAACGGAGCATGGAAATTATCGGAGATGATACGACCAGAGTGGAAGCCAAAAAACGTTGTGTTTATGAATGAGTGAGCGTTTATAGAACGGGGAGAAGCATGAGACATAAAAGAATTGCTTTATTCGCCTTATCCGTCGCACTTCTTCTTTGCAGCTGCAATACGGACAAGGCGGTGACAACCGCTGCGAACACCTCGGCGGTAACAGAAGAAGTGACGACGACAACGACAGCAGCTACAACTGCGTCAACGACAACGGAGATGGCTGAGATAAAGCTTAAAGCGCCGTCCCGCAAACCCAAAATGACATTCGGTGTCCGGAACGAGTTTATAAATAACGACGCTCCGACCGGTATCGTGCGCTCTCCGTTTGATTATGAATACGCGGCGGACGGCGAGGGGTATCTGAATATCTGCTCCGCACCCGCCGATACATTTATACGGGAGTTGCGCAGGGACGAGAACTTTGCCGACGCGGTGGGTTTGATCGACAAGTACGCGGACGGCGACGCGCTTGTTTTATCAGAGATTAGCGGGCTACCGCAGACAGTGATATACCATATTTTTGAAGATAAGCCGATAGGACACTGCTGTCGGCTCGATGATGAGCACCTCATATATATTTTGGATCCGCAGAATGTGACGCTGTTTAAAAAGACCGTGTGTGAAACGGCGGAGCGGCAGGCAATCGAGATGCTGTGGGCGAATTACGATGCGTTGAAACCGATGTCAGTCACAGCGGTCTATGATGTTGGGCTTGACGAGGAACAGACGAACGCGACTGTAAAGATATGCCCGTATTATCTTAAGCTGTCCGCGTCCGCGGAGGCTATAGACGCGATAAAGAAATATCTTAAGGACAACGATATTTACGATTATTTTGAATATGAGGAAGTTCCCGAAAAGCGGGAACAGCCGACGGTCTATGTCAACACCGCTCTCGACAACTGGGAGCTTCCGGGCTTTTTCAAACCCGAAAAATGGTGTGAGATATACACCTTTGATGAAGCGAAGGCGCATTTTAACAAGTTATCGAATAATGAACAGCCCGACTCTCCGGAGGAAACTATCGTCCGGCTGATGAACCGGAATATTATTGCTTTCAACATAGAGACCGGCAGAATTTTCGATTATCATATAGATGAATACGGCGTGTGGGATCAAGACGGGAAGAATCTTTATGAGGCTTCGTCACCGTATTTCGCTTCGCTCGCGGATATAAAGACCTTCATTGAGAACACTTATACTGCCGAAGAAGCGGACAGGCTCATAAACGGTAATGACAGACACATACCGGCAATGGTCGAGGAAAACGGTCAGCTTATGCTTGATATTACCGGCGGTATCAGAACATGGAACACCGATCCGTTCGCGAACAGAACATACATAGAAGTCACCGGCTGCACCAATGACACGATAACTTTTGAATGGCATTCTATAGATTGGGAGCCTTACGGCTATGATTATGAGTCAACGTATGGTCTCGGCATACCTACCCCGCATCATTATCCTCTCACGTTCCACGCGGTAAAGGAGAACGGCGAATGGCGGCTCGCAAATCTGCTGTTCGACAACCCCGAGCTTGAGGATATTGACGCGGAGAGCGTGAAGGAAAGAGACCGGAACGTTATCGACAGGTGGCTGAATTGGCTGAAAACAACAGCCGATGACGAGATGTATAACGGTACTGCCGCAAAAACGCTGTACGGTGAAGAAGCGTGGGAGCTTGTTAAGGAACGCGCCGGTATAGACTTCCCGCTGCCCGAGGAAATACTGAACGGGGACAAGAACGGGTTTTATTACGACGGAACGGGATTTTACTGTGACGGAATATATGACGCGCGCACGGTCGTCGGAGGACAGGTAATGTATGTTGGCAACTGCGGTGACCCATTGTACGACTGTGTGCTCATAAAGGACAGCAGCGGTCATTGCTGGCTTTATTATCAGCTTACATCTATCATTGACCTGAAAGCTGGTCATACTGTTGAAGCCTTTGACGAGATAGGTATTACCGGAGCCCCTGGACTTCGTCAGCAGATAAGATACGCTTTTCGTATATTATAAATGGCATTTTACTTTGGAGAAAACATGAAACACAAAAACATTGCTTTATTTGCATTATCCGCCGCGCTTCTCCTTTCCGCCTGCAATACAGACAAGGCGGTAACTACAACGTCGGACACGTCGGCGGTCACGGAAGAAGTGACGACAACAACAGAGACCGTTGCTGTTACGCCTGCCGAAGAAACAACAACTGTTTCCGTCACGACTGGTGACCGTATTGTGGAAGCTCGTGCAATGATGCAAAAGCACATAGACGAGGACGGATATATTGGCTTTGAGTTTGATATGCCGACTGCCGAAGAGAAAATGAAAGTGCTCGAAAAGCATTTCTACGGTGTATGGGAACTTGAGGGGCATGACCCGATAGTATTCACATACGACGGCAAATATTACGATCCGAACAAAGACTGTGAGCAATATGAGTATTACACGGATGGCGGAACGTTCACCGAACTTGACGACCGATATATATGTCCACGCATAAACGGCGGCGCTGGCGAATGTTATGTGATATACAAGAGCGATCCCGAAACGCTGTACTATACTGCCGCAATGTGGGTGAACGATGATGAGAACAACAGGGTTATCGGTATTCATAGCGGTACAGATGAATGGAAGTACAAACACACACAGAAGCCGGAACCTGTTCTTGATTCAAGAACGATAAGCTATCTCGGAATGATGAAACTTGAAGCGCTGTACGGCGAGGAGTTCAGTCAGAAGCTTGAAGAAACGCTCAAAAGAGAGCGCACCGACAAATACGGAATGGCGTGGAAATATTCATGGGGGCGCGAGCACGGGCTTCCTCCTGAAACACGGTATCTTCTGAGCCTTGAAGAAAACAGGGTAGAACTCGCTGTAAGATTTTTTGACCGTAGCGCACTATGGGAATATACGCCTTCTGCGGAGCTACCAGATTCTGTTTACTATGTTGTTGATATGCGTTATGACGGCAGATTCTGGAGAGATGAAAAAGAGTTCGGGACAGCATATCCGTATATCTTTCCCGATGATGTCGGAATAAAGGTCAAAGCTCCCGATAAGACGATAACGCTTTCGGTAAAGCCGGTGCTTGACCTTGCGGAGCTCACAAATGATTACGGGATAGAGATGATATCGGATTATAGGAATGATGAGATTTGGCAGCTGCAAAAGGAATACATAGAGGAAAGGTACAAAAAAGACAACGAAGAAGCCGAAAACTATTTCAAGGAAACACTTGAAGACTGGAAAAAGCGCGATTATTTCAACAAGCCGACATATAGCTGCGGATATGCCGGAACGGAAATGTGCGATTACGTGATATGCAAGCGCTTCGGATTTACCGAGGTAGTGCAGCTCCAATCATACGAAATATTTATATTTATCAAGGACGGAAAGATAGTCGGCAACACTCCGATGCTTGATAGATCGGGAATGGGTATGTATATCGACGGAAACGATCTTTTCGGAATATCCTCGGGTGATATGCTGCACATAGATCTGCGCACGGGAAAATATGACTATATATCCTCACAAGGATGGGACAGTATCCCGGGTATAAATGACGACTGGGTCATTTTCGGCAATGGTCAGATAAACGCGTATGATCGGCATACCGGCGAGATCATCACTCCCGAGCTGAAAATAGAATGGTGCGGTCTTGATACATTTCTTATGCGTCTGAACGGGAGCCGTATAGAATACACAAAGCACGGTCACCCGAACGGCGGCTGGTATTATGACCTTGAAACGGGCGAGACCGGCGAGGCTCCGGAACTTTATTCCGGAATGGACAATTGCGTTTATGAAAGCGATCTTTATATTGCCAAGTCGTATTATAATATGAAGAACGGCGACAGCGGCGACTTCTCGAAGCTTCGCATAACCCGCAAGTCCGACGGACTTGAAAAGGTATTTGATTTCACCGGACTTATCGACCCGAGCAAATTGCCGGATTACGGTCCCGGCAGTGTACCGGCTTACCTGTGGTGGGGAGATTGGTTCATAACCTACGTCAAGGGCATACAACTCATCGGCATAAACTTTGAAACGGATGAGACCGCGAATATCGTTCTTGCCGACCAAAAAAGCTTAGGAACATATCTGTGCGGCGACCGTTATATGTCGATGTACAGCAATAACGGGAATTATCCGTATACCTTATTCGGAGAGGTCATATTTGAAATAGAATAACAGGGAGAGATCTATGAAACACAAAAGTATTGCTTTACTTGCATTATCCGCCGCACTGCTCCTTTCCGGCTGCTATACAGACAATAGAGCTCAACTTGTCAAAGCGATAGAACGGTGGAAATAAACAAAAAAGCCCGGCTGAGTATTGTTAATCTACTCAGCCGGGTCGTATTATTCGGTTGTCATAACTTCGAGCGCTATCAATACGCCGAGCCGGAAGCCACGCGTAAAGTCAACTTCGCTCTCTAACTGCGCCTCAATGCGGAGCGCGTCGGTGTTTCGGTGTCAGCTTTATATGCGCGCATCGTGCGCGCTTTTGACTGACACCTTTGATGCCTCCTGCATCACTCGTCCAGAAGCTCCTTGCATTTGGGAAACTGTTCAAGCAGCTTTTCTTCGGTGCCGTGTATCGTGTCACGGTTCTCTTTGAAACGCTCTGTGTTTTGAAGTTTTCCTCCGTTATCGTAAAATTGGTGCTTATGATAACAATAGTGCTGTGACCTGCCTGTTTTAATTAACTTTGGAAAACTTCTTTGGTACGCCCTACCTTTAGGGAGGGGGCTGGGGGAAGATGATTTATCAGCCTTCTGCGTTCTTTTTCTTTGCCTCTATATCAGCAAGAGCTTCTTTTCTCGAAAGACCGATCTTGCCCTGATTGTCGATCTTGATGATCTTTACGATGATCTGATCGCCGACGTTGCAGACATCCTCGACCTTCTCTACACGGCGGTTCTCAAGTTCGGAAATGTGTACCATTCCCTCCTTGCCGGGTGCGAATTCAACGAACGCGCCGAATTCCTTCACGCGGACAACCTTGCCCTTGTAGATAGCGCCGATCTC
>JAEEGL014330184.1_pt1 | contig 11710 bp, 11 predicted proteins | sample 9134231 | NCBI WGS metagenome assembly JAEEGL01 (sample SAMN16246548, study PRJNA631951) | gut metagenome | biome: gut microbiome; feature: rumen; material: fiber-attached | host: Bos | place: Iran: Karaj | collected 2018-10
CCTTCGCGGTCTCGGCGGCGGTGGCGTCCGGACGGACGTTGAAGCCGACGATTATCGCGTTGGAGGCGGAGGCGAGCATGACGTCGCTCTCGTTGACGGCTCCGACGCCGCCGTGGATTATGTTCACGCGGACCTCGTCGTTGGAGATCTTCTGCAGGGAGGCGCTGACCGCCTCCACGGAGCCCTGAACGTCAGCCTTGACGATGATGTTGAGGTCCTTCAGCATGCCTTCCTGTATGCGGGAGAAGAGGTCCTCAAGCGTGACGTTTCCGGCGTTCTTGGACTGATGCTCGCGCTCTTCGACGCGGCGCTGCTCAACGAGCTTGCGGGCGAGGGATTCGTCCGCGACGACGTTGAAGACGTCGCCGGTTTCGGGTACTTCGGCGAGACCGGTGATCTCGACGGGGGTTGAGGGGCCGGCTTCCTCGATGGTCGCGCCTCTGTCGTTGGTCAGCGCGCGGACGCGGCCGACGCTCTTGCCCGCGATGATTATATCGCCGGCGCGGAGGGTGCCGTTCTGCACCAGCAGGGTGGCGACGGGGCCGCGGCCCTTGTCGAGGCGGGCTTCGATGACGATGCCCTTCGCGGGACGGTCGGGATTCGCCTTGAAGTCCTTGACGTCCGCGGTCAGGAGCAGCATTTCAAGCAGCGTGTCGAGGCCTTCGCGCGTCTTCGCGGAGACGGGCACGCAGATGTTTTCGCCGCCCCACTCCTCCGGCACGATTCCGTATTCGGTGAGCTCCTGCTTGACGCGCTCGGGGTTCGCGCCCGGGCGGTCGATCTTGTTTATCGCGACGATGACGGAGACTCCCGCCGCCTTCGCGTGGTTTATCGCCTCGATCGTCTGCGGCATGACGCCGTCGTCCGCGGCGACGACGAGGATCGCAATATCCGTCGCCTGCGCGCCTCTCGCGCGCATCGCGGTGAACGCCTCGTGGCCGGGGGTGTCGAGGAATGTTATCAGTCTGTCGTTGAGCTTGACCTGGTAGGCGCCGATGTGTTGGGTTATGCCGCCCGCTTCTCCGGCGGCGACGTCGGAGTGGCGGAAGGCGTCCAGCAGGGAGGTCTTGCCGTGGTCGACGTGTCCCATAACGACGACGACGGGCGGACGCGGAACGACGTTGCCTTCGGCGTCGTCTTCGCCGTCGGCGATGTGGAGGCGCTCTTCTATCGTGACGTGGACCTCGCGCTCGACCTTCGCGCCGAATTCGTCGGCGATGATCGCGGCGGTGTCGTAGTCGACGGTCTCTGTGACGTTCGCCATAACGCCGACGCTCATCAGCTTCTTGATGACCTCGGCGGCGGTCTTCTTCAGACGGGTGGCGAGTTCGCCGACGGTGATCTCGTCGGGGATCGTGATCTTGAGCTGCGCGTTGCGCGCCTTCTCGAAGGCGATGCGCTTCATCTTCTCCGCCTCGGTGTCCTTGCGGCTCAGCACGGGACGGCGGAAGCCCTGCTTCTTTCCGACCTTCTGCTTGCGGCGGGAAAGCTCCTTCTGGCGCTCGGGCACGAGGTTGTCTATACGCTCGTCGTAGCGGGCGAGGTTGACGCCGACGAGACCGGACTTCGTGTCGACGACGCGAACGGTCTGCGCTCCGCGGATGGGGCGTTCGCCCTTCGGCTTATCCTGCTTCTGCGGGCGGGGCGGGATCGCAGCGCCCTGCTGCGCGGGCTTGCCCTGCTTCTGCTCGGGCTTATCCTGCTTTTCGGCGGGCTTCTCGGGCTTCGGCTCCGGCTCCGCGGGTTTCTCCGGCTCCTTCGCGCGCGGCTCGTTGGCGGCGGCGAAGTAGGCGAGAAGCGCTTCCGGCTTCGGCTTGAAGCCGTCGAGGACGGTCTGGAAGATTATATCCAGCTCATCAAGCTCGAGGATGGCGCCGGACGCTCTTTCCGCGTTGAGCTTATCCTTGAGAATTGCGCTTACGTCTTTCGCCTGCATATCGAGGTCTTTTGCGAGATCTCCAAGCTTATATTTATTTAACATACGCTTTCCTCCGTAACTTTCAGAATGGCGGCGGCAAGTCCCTTGTCCCTGACGCCTACGACGACGGTCGCTCCCGCGCCGACGGCTTTGCCGAGCGCGGCCTTGTCGAAGCCGCCGGTCAGCACGGGCACGCCCGCTTCTTCGCAGCCGCGCTTCGCCTTTTCGGCGGTGCGCTCGCCGTCCGAGGCGAACACCGCGAGCTTCAGCTTGTGCCGTTTCAGCGCCGCGAGCGTCTTGTCGACGCCCAGCTCGGCGTTCCGCGAAACGACTGCGAGCCCGAGGTAATGTAGTATTCTTTCGTCAGCGGTCACTTTATCGCCTCCGTAAGCTCTCTTTCGAGCATATCGTAGACCTCCGGAGGTATCTGCCGCTCGAACGCGTGTTCGAGCCGCCGCGCCTTCCGCGCCTTCGCGAGGCAATCGGGGTCGGCGCAGATGTAGGCGCCTCTGCCGGCCGCCTTGCCGGTAAGGTCGAGAAAGATATCCTCATCCTTGGGCGAGACGACGCGGAGCAGTTCGCGTTTCGGCTTCGATCCTCCGCAGCCGACGCATTTTCTCATCGGGATCTTCTTTTCCTTCAAAGCTGCCTCCGGTAATCTTATGCTTGGCCGGCGGTCACATTGCCGGTTTTATATCTATTTTCCAGCCGGTAAGCTTGGCGGCGAGGCGGGCGTTCTGGCCCTCCTTGCCGATAGCGAGCGAAAGCTGATCCGCCGGCACGGTAACGTGGCAGGTGTGCTCCTCTTCGTTGACATCGACTGCGATGACTTCGGAAGGGGAAAGGGCTGCCGTTACGAACTCGGCGATATCGTCGCTGTAGCGTACGATGTCGATCTTCTCGCCGCGCAGCTCCGTCTTGATGTTGTCGACGCGGGTGCCCTTCTGACCGATGCAGGCGCCGACGGGATCGACGGAGGGGTCGTTGGAGGCGACGGCGACCTTGGAGCGGCTGCCGGCTTCGCGGGAGATGGCGCGGATATCGACTATACCCTCGTTGATCTCAGGCACCTCGAGCTCGAAGAGACGGCGCACGAGACCGGGATGGGTGCGGGAGATGACGATGCGCGGGCCGCGCTCAGTCTCCTTGACCTCCACGACGTAGATGCGCACGCGGCTGCCTTCGGTGAGGTATTCGCCCTTGACCTGCTCGGAGGCGGGCAGCACGATGCTGTTTCTGCCGACCTCGAGGGTGGCGTTTCTGCTGACGCGGTCGACGCTGGTGACGAGCGCGGTGATTATCTCGTGCTCCTTGCCGCGGAAGTCGGCGAGCAGCTTGAGTTTCTCGGCCTCGCGGATCGCCTGGATTATGACCTGCTTTGCGGACTGCGCTGCGATGCGGCCGAATTCCTTGGTCTGTATCTCCTGGACGACTTCGCCGCCGAGCTTCGCCTTTTTGTTTATCTTCTTCGCTTCCTCGAGGGTAAGCTGGCAGTTCTCGTCGGTTATGTCGTCGATGACGGTCCAGCGGCGGATGAGGCTGATGGAGGAGGTCTCCTCGTCTACGAGCACTTCGATATTATCGATGTTGCCGTCGTCGCGCTTTACCGCCGTTTCCAGCGCCGCGCGGACGCGGTCCAGCATATATTCCTTGGAAATGCCGTTCTCTTTTTCGAGCATATCCAGCGCTTCAAAAAATTCCTTGTTGACCATTGTTTTGCTCCTTTTCGATTTTCTCCTTTATATATGATGTCGACCGGCGTAAGGCCGTTATTAAAAGCTAAAACTCAAGTTCTTCGTGCCAACGCAGGGAGGCGACGGCGCTTTTCGGCAGCGCGGTACCGCCGATGACGAAGCCGTCGGCGTCGAAGGAATCGAGCGTGCCGATCAGCTCCTTGCTGCCGTTAACGGCGGTGTAAAGCTTGGCGCGTACGTTCATTCCGACGGAAGCTGCGTAATGCTCCGGCGTTTTCAGCTCGCGGAAGATGCCGGGCGACGAAACCTCGAGGTTGTAGGACTGCTCGATGGGGTCGGCCTCGTCGAGCATCGGGTCGATTGCGCGGCTGACGGCTTCGCAGTCGTCGATGCCGATGCCGTCCGGACTGTCGATATAGAGCCGCAGGTAGTATTCGCCGCCCTCGCGGACGAACTCGAGATCCCACAGCTCGACTCCGCAGTCGGCGGCTGCCTTCTGCGCTAGCGGGAGCACCTTCTCCTTGATATTCGCCATCTCTTCGCGCCTCCGGAAAATAACTCTTAATAAACGCTTGAGAGCGGGCGCAAACCCACTCTCAATCAAAAACCTTCATTAACGGTGTTATTGTAACACGCGTTTGAGAAAAAATCAAGTCTTTTTTGCAAAAAATCAGTGCACGCGAGAATACATCCGCTCGTAGGCGGCGAGTTCATCCTCCGTCAACAGCTCGACGTTCACGAGATCAAGCTGCTCGCGGGCGAGTGAAAACTTGCCGTTGATAATGTGCATCCCGGCCGCTGCAAGAGCGTCGAGGGACGCTATGTGCGCGGCGTCGGCCTCCGCCTGCGAGGAAAGCTCCTCGTTCTGCGCCTTTATCTCGTCGACGCGTGCGTTGGCTTCGTTGATAAGCTTGCGGAGAGCCTCGTTCTCCTCCTGGATGTTGACAAGCGTGGTTTGCGCGCGTTCCGCGCCCTGCTGGGTGACGTCGACTTGGTTTTCGAGCCGCTTCGTGTTGCGGACGTTGATGATTATCGACATCGTTATCAGCAGCGCCGCGACGACGAAAAGTACCGCGCCGTAGATGACTACGGCCATAACGGACTTCTTTTTTTCTTCGGTCATCTGCGATCATCTCCGTTCCCGGAAAGGCGGTTGACGAGGTCGATCAGATCGCCCTCGCCGCAGTAGTCGACGGTGAGCTTGCCTTTTTTATCGCTGCCGCTTATGGTTACCCTGCGGCCGAGCTTTTCCTTCAGTACTTTTTCTGATTCTACTATAAGCGCGGTGCGCGAAACGGGCTTGGGAGCGGACTTTTTCGCGGGCTTGCCGGCGGCCTTCGCCAGCTCTTCGCAGGCGCGGACGGAAAGTCCCTCCGCTGCGCAGCGCGAAGCGAGCGCCGAAGCGGCTTCCGCGGGCAGCGCGGCGAGCGCCTTCGCGTGACCGAGCGAAAGCTTGTCCGTGCGGACGAGCTCGATCACGTCCGCGGGCAGCGCGAGTATGCGAAGCAGGTTAGCGATCGCGCTTCTGGGTTTGCCGAGCTCGGCGGCGAGCGCCTCCTGAGTCAGTCCGTGGTCGTCCATCAGCCTGCGGCAGCCCTCGGCGGTCTCGACCGGATTGAGGTCTTCGCGCTGGAGGTTTTCGATGAGAGCGATGACGGCGGCCTCGTGCGCGTCGGGGCGGCGGATTATCGCCGGCACCTTCGCGAGCCCCGCCATACGAGCGGCACGCCAGCGGCGTTCGCCCGCGATTATGACGTAGCCGTCGAGCGCGGTCGGCTGAATGATGAGCGGCTGGAGTATCCCGCGCTGTTTTATCGAATCAGCGAGCTCCGCGAGGGATTCCTCGTCAAAGGCGCGGCGGGGCTGTTCGCGGTTGGGGGATATGTCGTCGATATTCACCAGCTCATAGCCGTTTTCGTCAACTGTGTTTTCGGCGAAGAGGGCGTCGAGCCCCTTGCCGAGTCCGGTAAGTTTAGCCATACGTTTTTCCTTTCTGCGTTCGGCGAAGCCGAACTCTCGTCCCGAAGGGACACATCGTGCGCATAATGCGCATATCGCGTTTGCGAAGCAAACATATCGTAGATTCCGAAGGAATCTATATCGCTAATCCCATAGGGATTTATATCGCTTATGCGTTTTTCTTTGCCGTTGTGATGGATGCTATAAGTTTGCGGCGTATTAAGCCGCATTTTTCAGATGTTTTCTTATACTGCTCATCAGAAAACGAATGAGTATTATGCAGTATTTCAATCCAGTACTCAGTTTCGTGGCATTCTTTCAGGGCGATTTCAAGTTTGTTGATGAAGTCGGCGCGGCTATGAGCGTATTTCGCTTCGTGCACGTTAGCGCCGATTGAAGAACAGGAACGCAACAGCTGATTTGCATATACGGCTTTAGCTTTTACCGTTTCGCAAAGTTCGGTTATTTCAACCGTTAGTTCGACGGAGAGATCTTTAATTGTTTTTGCGCTCATTCAATTATCCTTTCCGGGATATATCGCCTTCGGCGATGCGATATGTTTGCGTCGCAAACGCGATATATCGCCTTCGCGATGCGATATATTTGCTTTGCAAATACGATATACGCTCGCTGACGCTCGCGTGAGCGTTCGGCGAAGCCGAACTCTCGTCCCGAAGGGACAAATCGTGCGCATAACGCGCATATCGCTACCTGTCGTTCGCGATTATCTCTTTCGCAAGCTCCATATAGGCGAGCGCGCCCTTGGAGTTGCGGTCGTACTCAAATATGTTCTTGCCGAAGCCCGGTGCTTCGCTGAGCCGCACGGTGCGCGGAATGACGGTTTTGAACACCTTGCGCGGGAAGAACTTTTTGACCTCCGCGGCGACCTGGTTGGTGAGGTTGAGCTGGCTGTTGTACATCGTCAGCAGCACGCCCTCGAGGTCGAGCGAAGGATTTGCTCCGCGCCGCACGAGGCGTATCGTCGCCATGAGCTGAGATAGTCCGTCCAGCGCGAAGAACTCCGTCTGGAGCGGCACGAGGACGGCGTCCGCCGCAACGAGCCCGTTGAGGTTCAGCAGCCCGAGCGCCGGGGGAGAATCGATGATAATATAGTCGTAATCGCCGCGGATGAGATTGAGCGCGTCGCGCAGGCGGGAATCGCGTTTTTCAAGTCCGGCGAGCTCGAGCTCCGCGCCCGCGAGGTCGACGGTGGCGGGCAGCAGGTCCGGACGGCCCTCTTCCGTACAGATTATGGCGTCGGCGGCTTTCGCTCCGCCTATCAGCACGTCGTAAACGGTTGCTGCGAGTTCCTTTTTGCCGATGCCGCAGCTGACCGTGGCGTGCCCCTGCGGGTCGATGTCCGCAAGCAGAGTCTTTTTCCCGCAAAGCGCAAGCGCGGCGGCAAGATTGACGGCGGTGGTCGTCTTGCCGACGCCGCCCTTCTGGTTTGCGACCGCTATTATTCTGCCCAAAGCGCACACTTCCCTTCGTTTGCGTGATTATGCATCTTCCACTTCTTACATTATAGCACAAGAGAAAAGAAAAATAAAGCATTATTTTCCGCGCCGCGAAAGCGCGGGGAAAAGGGCGTCACTCCGCCATTTTACCGAAGTTTTTCAGCTTCGGGAAACCCCACTGCCGCAGCGCCTCGAATACGCCGACGGCGACGGAGTTGGAGAGGTTGAGCGAACGCGCCTCGCTTATCATCGGGATACGGACGCAGCGGTCGCGTTCGCGCTCGAGCAGCTCCTCAGGCAGTCCCTTCGTCTCGCGGCCGAAGATCAGCCACGCGCCGTCGGGATACTCGACCTCGGTATAGGCGCGGGGCGCCTTCGTGGAGAACAGGAAACGTTCGCCGCCGCACTCGGCGAGGAATTCGCCGAGCGAGCCGTAATACGTGACGTCGAGCAGCGGCCAGTAGTCGAGTCCGGCGCGCTTCAGCTTCGCGTCGTCGATTTTGAAGCCCATCGGGCCGACGAGGTGCAGGCGGCAGCCTGTCGCGGCGCAGGTGCGTGCGACGTTGCCGGTGTTCTGCGGTATTTCCGGCTCGACCAGAACGATATTCAGCGTGGGCATAAGCATACCTCCGTAAAGCGTTTTACGCCCTTTCGGGAGAGGCGTTTTTCAACCGTTACCGATAAGTATAACCCCCACCGGCCGATACCGCAATATCATTTGTAAATTTTTTCAAAAAGTTGATAAAAAACGCTTTATCTTTGACGATATATATGGTACAATTAAAATTGATGATATATAATCCCACAATATGTAGTGTTTTGACCGTCGCCGGTCACGCAGAGGTGAGATAATGGCGGATTTTGAACAGCGCGTCGCCCTCGGCAGAAACGCGGTCGCGGAAGCGATGAAAGCGGGCGAGAGCGTACAGTGCGTATACGTTGCCAACGGCGTTTCGGAATCGGAGGTTTCGCTGCTCCGGCGGCTCTGCCGCGAAGCCGGCGTGCCGCTGAAAAACGTCGACCGCCGCAAGCTTGAAAAATACGGCAGCAAAAACCAGGGCGTCGTCGCGCTTCTTGCGGACGCCGAGTATTCCACCCTCGAGGACGTCTTCAAACGCGCCGAGGAGAAGGGCGAGCCGCCCTTCATAATCGTCTGCGACGGCATCGAGGACCCGCACAACCTCGGCAGCATCATCCGCAGCGCCAACCTTTTCGGAGCGCACGGAGTCATAGTGCCGAAGCGGGGCGCGGCGGGGCTTACAGCCGTGGTTTCAAAAGCGTCGGCGGGCGCTGTCTGGCATACGCCGGTCGTCCGCGTGACTAATATAACCGAAACGCTGAAGGAACTTAAAAAACGCGGGCTCTGGGTTTACGGAGCCGACGCGGAGGGCGTTTCGGTCGACGGCGACGTCGATCTTTCGGGCGCGGCCGCGCTCGTCATCGGCGCGGAGGGGGACGGTATCTCCTGCCTCGTGCGCGAAAACTGCGACGTTATGCTTTCGATCCCGATGCGCGGCGATATAGAGTCGCTCAACGCTTCGGTCGCCGCCGGGATTCTGATGTATCTTTTCATGGAGGGACGCAAATGAGCAAGGAAAGAGAAAGGGAATATCTTGAAAAGTTAGGCGTGCCCTCGAAGGACTATTCGGGAGTGCCTGTCGACCGCACCTTCTCGCTGGACGATATCCTGCGCGAGGTGGAGGGCGACAAGGCCGTGCCGTTCGCGAAGCCCGAACCCAAGCCTGAGCCCAAACCCGAGCTGAAACCCGAACCCAAGCCCGAGCCCGAACCCGCTAAGGCGCCTGTCATCCTGAACGAAGTGAAGGATCCCGCACCTTCCGCGGGACCTCTGCAAAAGGATGGGGATTCCTCGTCGGAGGCTTCGCATCCTTCTCGGAATGACAGCGCGAAACTCGCGCATGCGCCGGAACCGGAGCTTTCGTTCGCGCCGGTCATCCCTGCCGAAGCGAAGCCCGCCCCCGAGCACGTGAAAGCGCCCGCGGAAACGCCTGTCATCCTGAGCGAAGCGAAGGACCCCGCACCTCAAGCGGAGCGTCTGCAAGCGGAAGGGGATTCCCCGTCGCCGGCGGCTCCTCGGAATGACAGTCCCGCGCCCGCGGCGGAGGCGAAAGCCGCGCCCGCGGCGGAAGAAAAGCCCGCGGCCGCGCCGCTTCCGGAGCCGGAAACCGCCGCGACCGTCCGCGTGCCGGCCGTGAAGAAAAAGCGCCCGTCGCTCGAGGATACGCGCAGTCTGAAGCTTTTCAGCACCATAGAGATCGAGGCGCAGCCCGAGGAATACGCAGTCGCCGTCGAGGAGGGCGGCGAGCCGAAGGTCGAGGGCGGCACCGTGATATTCGCGCCGCCGGTCAAGGAGGAGACGCCGAAGAAACGCGCTCCCCGCAGGCCGCGCAACAGCGAGGCCGAGCCGGATCAGCTCTTCTTCGAAGGCGCCGGACCGGTGAACGTGATGACAAACGCCAAGGAGCCGCCGGCGGAGAAGGCCGACGCCGACGCCGTCGCCGCGGGCTTCAAGGAGAGCGTAGAGAACAATATCAGAGAAAACGTCCGCAAGACTTACAACATGCCCGAGCCGGAGGAGACCGCGCCGGACGAGGAGGCCGAATACCACGGCGAGCCGGACGACTACTACCTTGTCGAGGAGGAGCTCCGCGCCCGCCGCAGCGACGGCGTGCTGAAATCCGTTTTCCTCGGAGCGTGCGCACTGCTGCTGCTTATCATCGACGTCTTCGCGCTGAAATCCGAATCCGCGGCGACCGAGCGCGACATCGCCGTCGTCTATCTCTTCATCAGCGCCGCGGTCAGTATGCTTACGCTTGCATTCAGCATTCCGTTCGTAAAGCGTGCGTTCGAGCAAATCAGGACGCTGAAATTCCGTGCGGAATCCGCGGCGGTGATATGCACCGCCGTCGCGGTGATACAGAATATCGCCCTTATGATAAATCCTTCTTATATATCCGAGGGAACGGTCGGAGTATATAACTTCCTGCCCGCCGTGATGCTGCTGTTCATACGGCTCGGCGACCTTCAGATGGTGCGCCACATACGCGGCAATATGAAATTCGTCAGCGAGCGAAAGCAGCTTGCCGCCGCCGTAATGGTGGACGACGAGGAGCTCGCCGAGGACGTTTCCGGAGGACAGATCTCCGGCGAAGCCCGCCTCTGCGCGCCGCACCGTACCGACGCCGTAGTCGGCGTGGTCGAAGCCTCCTCAAAGGAGAGCGACGCCGATAATTCCGTCGGAAAGCTCTTCATCGGAGCGGCCGCCGCCGCGTTGCTGATAGCTCTTGTTTCCGCGGTGTGGCGAGGAGCGTCCGTCGGCGTCGCGCTCTCGGTGTTCACCGCCGCGCTTTGTGCGGGAACGCCTCTTATGAGCATTTTCGTCACCGTTCTGCCGCTGACGCGCATAAACCGCCGCCTCAACCGCAAGGGAGGCGCGATACTCAACTTCGACGCCGCGGTTACCATCGCGGAGGCGAACGGCATCGTTGTTTCAGACACCGACGTTTTCCCGGATAAATCGATAATCCTGCACGGCATGAGCCTTTTCAACAACGCGCCGATGGACGGTGTTATCGCCGACACCGTCAGCGTGCTGAACGCCGCCGGCGGAGCGCTCGGCAAGGTCTTCGAAGGAAGCGTCGCGGATAAGTCCATCCTGCGCGAGATAGACAGCATCGAATACGTCGACGAAATGGGCGTCGTCTGCCGCAGTCAGGGCAGGGAGCTTCTGCTCGGCAGCCGCGACTTTATGAAGGCGTACCAGATCCCCGTGCCGTCCTCCGCCTACGAATCGAAGGTTTCCGGAGGCGACCGCCACGTCTTCTACCTCGCTGCCGATATGCAGCTGTGCGCGATGTACGTCGTGACCTACGGCATCGCGGACGTTGCCAAGCGCCGCCTGCGCCGCGCCGAGGACTCCGGTCTGACGCTGCTCATCGCGACGAAGGACACCAACGTTACCAAAGAAATACTTTCCAACCGCATGAAGCTCAGCAACGCGACCGTGAAGGTCATCAGCGCCCGCGCGCTCGACCGTCTCGAGCGCAGGTATAAGAAGGCGCGGAGCCTTCCCGCCGGCGTCGTCGTCGGCGACGACTGCTGCGCCCTGCCCGAAGCGGCGGTCTGCGCCTCCAAGCTGAAGGGCAGCGTTGCGTTCAACATAGCGGCGCTGATCGCCTCGGCGGTGATAGGCCTGATCTTCGTCGCGGTCTTCTCGTTCGCGGCGACGCCGTCGGCGATCGAGGCGTGGAAGATACTCATCTACGCGCTCTTCTGGACGCTGCCCGTGCTGGTGCTGTCGTCCTCGCATAAGTAAAAAAGGAGTACCCAAATGACAGAAAAAGCAGTAGAACATTTCAGACAGCTCATCGAAGAACAGCTCGCGCGCGTCGAGCGCATGAAGGCGGACGCCGGATTCGTCGACTACGCGGCGCTGGATAAGCTCGTAATCGGCGTCTGCGGCGGCGACGGCATCGGACCCGTCATCTCCCGCGAGGCCGCCCGCGTGCTCGAATACCTGCTCGCCGACGAAGTCGCCGCGGGCAAGGTCGAGTTCCGCTATATCGACGGACTGACGATAGAGAACCGCGTCGCCTGCGGCAAGGCGATACCGGACGACGTCATGGAGCAGCTGAAGGAGTGCCACGTTATCCTGAAAGGCC
>JAEEGL014409417.1_pt1 | contig 11710 bp, 12 predicted proteins | sample 9134231 | NCBI WGS metagenome assembly JAEEGL01 (sample SAMN16246548, study PRJNA631951) | gut metagenome | biome: gut microbiome; feature: rumen; material: fiber-attached | host: Bos | place: Iran: Karaj | collected 2018-10
ATGATAGCAACTTTCAAGCGTCCAAACATCTAATGTCCCTCCCGTCAGTGATCTGTGCAGTCTTGCAATTCAATATATAAGGATTATTGTCTTAAGAATTCCGATTTAATATATCCCGTACTCTTATTATACTCTACTTTTGCCCATCCGTTGCTGTACTGCTCAATAACATTTACAGTAGCACCGGCATAGATAGTAGTGATAGCTTCAGATTCAGTGCTCTGGTCTTTTCTGAATTTTATCGACTGCTCAACAACCATCTTTCCTGTCTTGGCATCTGAAATAACCTTGCCTGAAGTTGACTGGGTAGAAGTGGTAGTTGAAGTACTTGAAGAATCAGTCTTGCTGTCAGTAGTTGTAGTACTCTCAGAAGTTGCCGCAGCTGCTGTCTCGGTGTTGTCCCCGGTCTCAGTCTCCGTCTCTTTTTCCTCTTCCTCGGTCTTTTCTACTACAACCGTCTCCTCAGAAACAATGTCAAAGAACTCAGTCTTTACATAGGCTACGCCACCCTTGTACTCAATCCTGCTCCATCCGTTGGCGAGGGCCTCGAGCTCTTTATACTCTTTGCCCTGCTGTGTCTTGTCAATGATATCTGCAGTCTCAGAATCAGAACTTCTGATATTGATGACATCTGTTGCCTTGATGATCCTGGTGGTAATTGTCTCCTGCTCAGGCTCAGTGTTCTCCTCAGATGCAGCCTCTGTTGACTCTTCGGCAGCACCCTCTGAAGTTGCAAGAGCTTCTCCCACTGAAACCTGAAGTCCGGAGCGCATCTTTGTAAGGAGCTCAGCCAGCTTCTCATCTGCGCTTACCATCTCGTTGTAATTGGAAGCCACCTTGTTATTAAGGTCGATGACATCTGCCTGTACATTGATCTGCTTAAGATACTCAAGCTCATTTGCATCTGCGATATCTCCATTAATATAGAGATTGCCATTCTCGTCTGTGCAGATGTACAGAGTCTCAAGTCCCGGAACATCTCCGTCGTAATCATAGAGCTTAACATCGTTGTAGACATATGCCACATAGCTGTCAGGCGCAGGACCGGGCTTTGTATACACCGTGATATTTTCAAATTTCTCAATGTACTCTGATGCTGCTACAGATTTAAGGATCTCAGTCTCATCAAGTCCCTTATATATCTCTGCGAGCGTGTCTGCGTCACCGTTTGCAGAAGCCTCATAGTACTTCTCAACAAGAGCGTTTACTTCCGGATATGCATTTTCTTCCATGGGTGCATCCGGAACTTCATAGGTGGAAGCCTCTGATGTAGCTGCTGTTGACTGGGCCACCTCTGTGGCTCTCTTATTGGCATTAAGCGCGATCACTATGGTGGCAACAACTGCCAGAATAAGTATGACAGGCATCAGTATTTTCTTGTTGTCGCCCATTATCTCAAAAATATTCTTCTTGTCGTTACGGAAGCCGTTAACGTCGTTTGGTTTTTTCTTTCTCATTTTCTTTCCTCAAAAAACACAATAATACAACACTCTGATTTTACTTATTATCCCCTGTCAAGTCAAGTTTAAAGCCCGACGCGGCGATCAGCCATGTCGGGCCCTGTATTTATAGGCAATATTGTCATTTCATAAATGCTCTCAGTGGATTTATTCCTGCAGCCATTTTCTTAAGCATATCCAGATTCGTCTTCATGTACTCCTCCAGTTGCCTGACCTCTTCTTCAGAGAATCCTTCACTGCTAGTGATCACACACTTTGGAATCTCTCCCTCCGCCTTTCGGCTTCCGTCGGAAAAAATCACATAGGCCTTCCGGACGCCGTCCTTTTCGCATATGGAAGACACCTGCATATCCAGAGCGCCTGTTTCCTTATTCTTTTCCTTATAAAAGTCCACAGTAAAATCTTCCATATCCCATCCTTTCAGGAACGATCTCCGGCCTCCCTTAAGACAAAAGAGCTGTTTCCCCGGGCTTCGACACCGGCAGCCTCAAGACCTCATCACCAGGGATTGGTAATACTCTGAGATCCGCCTTCGCCGCCTCCTTCGCTGTCCTCTTCGCCGTCTCCGCCGCCAACATAGTCGGACCATCTCTCCAGGGAATCCCGCTGGTCCTTCCTGTCTTCCATAGCGTCCTTCTTCTTATCTTCCAGCTCGCCCTGGATCTTCTTCTCTTTGTCAGAGGGCTGAGTGTCACTGCCTGAGGAGCCTTCATCTCCGTTGCTGTTGTCGTCCTGCTCCTGTTGCTGCTCCTGCTGCTTCTCATCAGGGTTCTCCAGCTTTTCGATCATCCTGTCGATGTCCTCTTTAAGCTGCTGGGCGTCAGCGTCGTGTCCGGTCTCGCCTTCCTCATCGACAGCGCATCCCTTCTCCAAAAGCACATCCCTTGCTTTATAAAGAATAAACAGAGCTGTATCAATCTTTTCCTGGGAATCCAGATGATTAAAATCTATAGTGTTACACATCGCCAGCGCCAGGTTGATCCTGATCTTGCAGTCCTTTCCCTCCGGCGGATAGTTCTCCAGCGCCTTGGTATAATACGTAATGGCTGAGTTATAATCGCCGTACTTATAAGCCACGTTTCCAAGGTTATAGTAGGGCACAAAGCTCTCGGGGAAGTTCATCTTCAAAAGAGAATTCTCCTTCTCTGAATAACTGTAATCCCCTTTCTCATAGGCCGACACAAAGCTGTGGTTCACAATGAGCCGCCTTGCCAGAAGAACCGTCATCACAAGGAGCAAAATCCCCATTGCCGCTACAAAATATACTCTAAGAGGAATCTTTTTCATGCTCACATCCTCCCTCTTCTCACAAACATAACTATCTCAATAAACAACATGAGGATCAGCGGATATGCAAAATAGAAGTAGATATCTCTTTCAATCTCTGCTCCCGAACCTGACTCAATGACCGTCTTGCTGCTTTCCTTGATAAGTTCCACAGCTCCCTCCAGCGCCACATTTCCGCTATTCATATTCATGTACTGGAGCTCCAGCTGCTCTGCGATCTTCTTAAGGTTTTCCTCATCTATTCTCGAGATCGCATCCTCATGGGTGGTGTAATCGTAGACAAAGCTGTAGCCGAACCCTTCCCTCATCTTGCCGCCCTGCGCACTTCCGTAGCCAAGAACCGCCCCGGCATCGATGTACTGTGCAAGATCGGAATAGTCCGTAAGTTCCTTGCCGTTGGTGATCTCACCATCGCTTATGTAAAAGACAATCGTCTTCCTGTTTTCTTTTCTGGCTGAAGACAGCAAAAGAGCTTCAACATCCTTATAAGGTATTGAAAGATCGCTTCCCTTCGCGTAGTAGCTGTTGGGACTTTTAAAGGTGTCAAAAAGGTCTTTTATGTACTGAAGATCCTGCGTAAAGGGCGACAGCACATGCGCCGAATCGTCAAAGGTCACAAGGCCGAAGTTACTGCCGGCCAGCTCATCGATGATATATTTGACGTCCTTCCTTACGCCCTCCATCCTCTCTTTTCTGCCGTTGTAGTCCTGAGCCCACATGCTCATGGTGTTGTCCACCACAAACAGAACATCCAGGTTCTTGGTTGCGAATTCATACTTGGTCTCCACCATCACAGGGCGCAGACCGATGATCAGCATCAGTGCATAGATGAGAGTCACTCTGATAAGGGAAAAGATCTTTTCCCGGGTCTTCAGTTTATTGCCGATGATGAAAAACGCTGAAACTCCGAACAAAACTCCGAAGATAAGCAGCAGTATTCCCACCGGAAGTATCGGTTTAATGCTCATTTTTGAAGTACCAATCCTGCCATGCATCCAACCGCAAGGCAAATCAACAATATGATAAAGGGAATCCTGGGAAGGTCGATGGTCTGTCTGGTCATAACAACCTTAACCATCATGGCCTCCTGCTTCTGGATATCCTGTACGATCTCTGATACGGTCTGGGACGGAGTCCTCACATAGAACTTTCCTCCCGTATTCTCCACTGCCTTCTTAAACTCTGAGAGGCAGGATGCGTAGTTATACTGCTCCGGCATGTAGAACTTCTCCTCAGAAGGGAAGATACCGAAGACCGTAACCTTGTTTTTCCTGCAGTAGTCAGCTGCTTCCTGAAGGTTCAAAACCTCCTTGTCCAGGGCATTGAGCTCGTTGTCGGTGCTCATAATGATAACCCTGGTCCTCTCGGAATTGTTGAGGTAAGGGAAAGAGTAAAGGGCCGTGCCCAGGCCTTCTCCGATCAGAGACGATCCCCTGTACCAGTTCTGATAGAGCGTTCCGGCTTCAAAGTAATCAAGCTGGTCCGACAGCTCCTTATATCTTTCCTGCTTGGACTCAGGAATATAAGTGATATCCCCAAAGGGGAGGAAAAACTCCTCAAAGTATTCCTTCTGAAGCTGAAAATACCCGCTGAGTTCATCAAGCCTGTCCACTATATAATCGTAATCATCCGTAAGGGGCACGTAAGTCACAGATGAGGTGTTGAAGATATTGATCCCAAATCTGTCGCCCTCAAGGCCTGCCACCACGCCCTTCAGATAATCTGTAATCTCGGAATTAAGGTCATAAAGGGAATAGGATACATCCAGGCACAAAATGATGTCCCTCTTCTTAACGCCTGAGACAACATCGTCAGTCTTATAAGGCCTTGCCGCCAGGAAAAGAGATGCCACAATGCGTCCGATAATCCCAAGGAGTTTGATAATGGAAAGAACCCTGTAGCGTATATCAAGACTTCTGTATAGCTTAGAGTTCTTTATCCTCGCTGTATTTGAGGCCCTTATGCCGCCCTCAAAGGAGATGGTCCTTTTCCTGTGTATGAGAAAAACCACCAGAAAAGAAGCCAGAAGCAGCGCAATGCCTCCTATGACTATCCATCTGTACATCAACTCCATGTTCTTATCACTCCCATAGCCACGTTGCAGGAGGCCGCAAAGTCTTTTTCCGCTGCCTTCTCATCCTCGGCAAACTCAGGAACATAGTACTCCTCCATGAGTTTGTCCAGATTTCTGATGCCCATGGCCTTTACTTCTTTTACCGTAAAATTCTCAACATTGATGCCAGTCACCTCGTGCACAAAGCTTCTGATGATGGCGCTGAGCTTCTGATAGCCGTCCCTCTTCGTGAGAACGCCGCGGCTGTAGCCGTCAAGAAGGGCCTGGATCCGCCGCATGTAGTCCTGCTTCATCCTCCGCAGAACCTCGGGGTTCATGACTATCTTATGGTACTTTACCTGCTTTGCCTCACGGAGCTTTTTGAGCTTAATGAGGTTGACGATCACATAAGTTAAAAGAGCTATCGTAATGATGCCCAGTATGACCGCCGCAAGGATCACGTACCAGCTGTATTCAAATGGATCCTGTAATTTAACCGTAGTTACCATTTCTGTACCTTTCGAGAAGGAGGATTGCAGAGTCGATTATATCCTCCTGAGCTGAGATCTCCGTGAGGCAGACCCTGCTCTGTTTGCAGATTCTTGACGCCCTTTCCATGATCTCTTTTCTCTGCCTCACTTCCTCTTTGTGCAGAGCCTTGGAATGTGAAAGGAAGAATCTCTCGTACCTGCTCAGCTCGTTGTCATACACTGAATCTCCCGTGAGGAAGGCGTCCTCGATGTTCATGATGAGAAGGTCGTGTTTTCCGGTGACGCTGCGCACGAGCCCCTCATCAAGTTCGGCTAGGCCTTCCATATCAGTCACCAGAAAGATGATCATCCTCCTGTGGACTACGTCCATAACTTCCCTGATGGTGTCCATAAGTGACATGGACACGTCTGTGGTGATGTATTTTTCGTAGTCGTATAAGAGCTTTTCAAGGTGGTCCGTGCCGGACTTGAAATAGCTTATCGTGGAGTTGTTATCGCCGCTGTAAGCCAGGGCGTAGTCTGCTCCGTTTCTTCCTACTATATATGCCAGAGTTCCGAAAGTCATAAGAGCAAGTTCTTTTTTGCTCTCTCCGCTTCCTGTGTCTCCCAGCATCTTTGCGCCTCTGTCGCAGATGAACATCACGTTGTGGCGCCTGTCAGTCATATATCTGCGCACAAGAACAGAGCCCATGCGGGATGAGGATTTCCAGTCTATGTCGTGGACATCATCCCCAAAGGCGTATTCCTTAAGATCGTCAAATTCCATGCTCCTTCCCCTGTGGATCGAGTGGAAGTCGCCGTCTAAGATGTTTGACGTCTTTCTCTTTGTATAAAGAGCTACTGCCCTTCTTATCCTTGACAGGTAATCATAATCAATCTTCATTACGGCGCCTTTACAGAATTTACGATTCCATCTATAACGGCTTCCACAGATACATTGTCTGCAACTGCGGAATAGTTGAGGCCGATCCTGTGGCGGAGAACCTGATGGCTAACCTGCTTGACATCCTCAGGTGTAACATAGGTCCTTCCCTGGATAAGAGCTGCTGCCTTGGCCATCTTAAGGAAAGCAATCGATGCCCTGGGGCTTGCTCCGATGCGGACGTACTTGCCGATCTCCAGGTTTGCAACCTGATTGGCTCTTCTGCTGGCAACCACTATGCTTGAGATGTACCACTTGATGGCATTGTCCACATATACCTTGGCTGCTATATCCTGAAGCTTGTCCACATCCTTTATTGTAAGAACAGGCGGATCAACTCTTGATATAGCTCCTGTCTCCATGCGGCTTAAGATCTCTACTTCCTCTCCTGCAGTGGGATAGGTGATAACTTCCTTAATAAGGAATCTGTCGGTCTGAGCCTCGGACAGCGGATAAGTTCCCTCCTGCTCAATGGGGTTCTGAGTAGCTATTACTATGAAGATGTCCTCAGGCATGTGATAGCTCTTTCCACCAATGGTCACCTGCTTCTCCTGCATGGCTTCCAGCATGGCAGACTGGGTCTTGGCGCTGGATCTGTTGACCTCATCAAGAAGCACGAAGTTGGCAAAAACCGGTCCCAGAATGTTCTCAAACTTACCAGTCGCCTGGTTATAAATCTGTGTTCCGATGATATCTCCGGGAAGCAGATCCGGCGTACACTGTATCCTGGCAAACTTACCATCCACAGCATCCGAAATGGCCTTAGCTGCAGTCGTCTTAGCAAGTCCCGGCACAGACTCGATCAGTATATGCCCATCAGCAATGATCGCCCCAATCAGAGCGAACTTAAGCTGCACCTGCCCCACAACCTTGGCTTCGAAGTAGTCCGACAGCTTCTTAATTACCTCTTGTGAATACTTATACTCTTCTTCGGTAATGATATTCTGCCCTGTCCCAGGAACTTCGTTCCCCGCTGTATTAACTTCTACTGCAAACTCATCCTGAACAGCATTTATATTATTTTCTTCCATAACTATAAGCTCCAATGCTTTTTTATATAAATTCTACCAGCGTGTAGTCAATAAACTCGGCTCTCATCGTATGATCGTCGCCAGATTCCTCATAATTCCCGCCGCAATGTCCGGCTTATTCATGGAATACACGTGTATATGGCTCACTCCGTTGGAAATGAGATCAATGATCTGGTCGCTGGCATAAATGATCCCCGCTTCCTTCATCTTCTCCGGGTCATCCGCAAACCGGTCCACCATGATCTTCATCTTCTGGGGCACCGTAGATCCCGAAAGCGCCACGCTCCTGGATACCTGCTTCGCATTGGTGATGGGCATTATTCCCGGCAGCACGGGAACCTCAATTCCCTTCTCCCTGATCCTGTAAAGGAACTGGTAAAGAGTCGAGTTGTCAAAAAACATCTGTGTGGTCAGGAAATCACATCCCGCATCCACCTTCTCCTTCAGATGCACAATGTCCTCTGACTGCCTTTCGCACTCAACGTGTCCTTCGGGATAGCAAGCTCCTCCGATGCAGAAGCTCTCATCCACAGACTTGATATCATAGATGAGCTGCGTAGCATGGTCGTAATCATAGCAGATCCGTCCCTCCTTGGGGATGTCTCCCCTCAGGGCCATGATGTTTTCAATGCCTCTTTCCTTGTACTCCGCTATCATCGCCCTTACAGTCTCCTTGGTCGATGATACGCAGGTCAGGTGCGATAAAACAGTCACTCCGTAGTTGTCCTGCAAGTCAGATGAAATCGCAGCAGTATTCTTGCTGGTTCCGCCGCCTGCTCCGTAGGTAACGCTCATAAAATCAGGCTTTAACGCAGCAATCTCTGCCGCAGCCTTTTCAACCGCAGCATATCCTGCATCTGTCTTAGGCGGAAACACCTCGAAAGAAAGGGTGACTTCTTTTTCTTTAAAAATATCTGTGATCTTCATGGATTACCTCATACATTTATCTCAGCAGTCATGCCGAGCTCGTCCTTGTTAGCTTCAAGGATGGGGTTAACAACTTCCTTAAGGAACTTCTCTACCTGATGTGCGCTGCATCCCACGTATTTCTTGGGATCCATGGCCTTCTTAAGTTCATCAAGACTAAGATGGAAAGCGGGATCAGCTGCGATGAGCTCTAAGAGATTGTTCTCTCCGCCCTCTACCTTAACTGTCTTTCCGGCTTCCATTGAGAGACCTCTTATCCTCTCATGAAGCTCCTGTCTGTCGCCGCCTGCCTTAACAGCATCCATCATGATATTCTCTGTAGCCATGAAGGGCAGCTCAGCCAGCATGTGCTTCTCGATAACCTTGGGATAAACCACAAGTCCGTCTACAACATTGAGGCACAGATCAAGCACTCCGTCTGTTGCAAGGAATCCCTCAGGAATTGAAAGACGCTTGTTTGCAGAATCGTCCAAAGTTCTCTCAAACCACTGCGAAACCTCAGTGATCGCAGGGTTAAGTGTATCAATGATAACGTATCTTGAAAGGGAGCAGATTCTCTCGCTCCTCATGGGATTTCTCTTGTAAGCCATGGCTGAAGATCCGATCTGGCTCTTCTCGAAGGGCTCCTCAACCTCTTTAAGATGCTGCAGAAGTCTGATGTCCTGAGCCATCTTTGTAGCTGATGAGCAGATGCCTGCAAGTACATTAACGACCTTCATGTCAATCTTTCTGCTGTAGGTCTGACCGGAAACTGCCATGCATCCCTTGAATCCCATCTTCTCAGCCAGCATGGGATCAAGCTTATCAACCTTATCCAGATCTCCGTCAAAGAGCTCAAGGAAAGACGCCTGGGTTCCTGTGGTTCCCTTGGATCCGAGAAGCTTCATATTATCAAGGACATAGTCGAGGTCCTCTAAATCAATGGTAAAATCCTGAAGCCAGAGGCAAGCTCTTTTACCAACTGTTGTGGGCTGTGCAGGCTGGAAATGTGTAAATCCCAGGGTCGGCTGATCCTTGTACTCATCAGCAAATTTTGAGAGAGCAGCGATCACGTTCACCAGCTTCTTTCTCACGAGTTTCAGCGCATCTGTCATGATGATGATGTCTGTGTTATCTCCAACGTAGCAGCTGGTAGCTCCCAGATGGATGATACCCTTTGCCTTGGGGCACTGAACTCCGTAGGCATACACGTGGCTCATTACATCGTGGCGGACTTCCTTCTCGCGGGCCTTGGCAACGTCGTAGTTGATGTCGTCCTTGTGCTCCTTGAGCTCATCGATCTGCTCCTGGGTGATGTCAAGTCCAAGATCCTTCTCGATCTCGGCAAGGGCGATCCACAGTCTTCTCCAGGTCCTGAACTTCATATCGGGGGAAAAGATATATTGCATCTCCTTACTTGCATATCTTTCTGACAACGGGCTCTGATAACGGTCTGTACTCATTTTTCTCTCTCCTATCTTCAGCGCTAAACTATATTATTCTTCAGGACTGACTTCCTCATAGCGGGAAACCATATCCAGAATCTCCTGTGTATACTTGGGATACTGCCTCGCCAGATCCTCAATCTCAAGCTTGGCATTTCCCGCAACCACGTCCCTGTTGTACTCCATGCGTTTTCTCAGGGACTGCCTCTGAACATTGAGGCTGTGCCTTATCTCAACTTCCTCATTGTGATCAAGAAGCGCCTCCACCTGATGGATCCAGATGTCGGGGTCCTTGACCCTGTAGTGCCTTAGCATATATATGAGGTCCTTCTCATTGGAGTCGAGGAGCTTCTTGGCGTCCTCGTATCTCTCCCTCTCCCTCTTCTCCTGGGTGTACCTGGCGTAGAGGTCCGACAGCTCTTTTGAAGTATTAACTCCATACTTGAGGCAGAGATAATCTATAAGAGTGGTGTTGTTGACATACCTGATCTTCACCTGGTTCTGCAGCATTATGAGCCTTGAGATTGAAGCCGTGACGCGCTTTAACTCCACTGCTGCGTTTGTGTTCTGGAAATACAGGACAGTCACCGCTATGGCCCCAAGCAGAATGGTTACCATGAAGCCGTAGACAACGTTAAGCCCCAGGCCAAACTGCAGTATTAAAAGAAATATCAGTATAACCACCAGTGCAACGCCAATGGCGATGATCAGTCTCTTGGTATTATCTATCGTGGCAAGAAGGTCATCCTCCTGATAGAGATATGCCTCATGCTCGCTGTCAAGGCGCTTTAGGTCGTTCCTGATCTTCTTCTGGTAAACTTCCGCCTCAGCAAGCTTTTTGGCTCCGCCCCTGGCGTCGGACCTGAGCCTCTCCATCCGCTCGAATTCGGCGTCGGTCATCTTGCTCTTTCTCTTGCCGAATTTTTCCTTGGTCTTCTGGGACTCCAGAATCTTCTCGGCGCAGGCATTGATCTCTCTCCTGTGTTCCGGCGGCAGGGCATCGATCTCTTCCATGTCCCTCAGGTGGCTGGTGACGTCGTTGTACTCAAACTCCAGAGCCTCAAGCTCCTTCGAGGCCTCCTGCATCTGGACAAGGCAGCTTCCAATGTACTCCCTTCGTTGCACCGGATCGTCCATGTCCACGCTGTTTCTGGTGTAGACAATGTCGTTCCAGTCCTGGAGCCTTGTCTGTTCCTCCCAGTCCACATCTCTATTCCTGTTTGTAAAGATGTCAAATAACCCCATTTATTTCACCCTGTCTTTTATAAGGTCCCTGTACTCCGCCTTCATGCTCTCAGTTATCTCGGCAACCTTCTCGTAGTACTCGTGCATCCGCCCCTCCGCCTTATATACAGAAAGCGTACGCAGCATCAGATTGTCATCAGAAGATCCGTAGAGCTCCTCGGCTTCCTTCATTCTCCTCTCAACTTCCATGGAGGACTCGTAAGCTTCGTCTGAGTCTGCGATAAAAGAAACGTAATCCTTGCTGGAGAGGTTCATCCTGACTGCAGACAGATACTGAAGGTAGGACTCTTTTCTCCCGCCGTCCTCATAAGCCTTAAGGAACATCCGCGCTGCCTTCTCAAATAAGAATAGCCTTGCGTACATCACACCCTCGTTGTGCTCAATGTGCGCCCTGAGGGCATTGTCGATTTTGGGAGTATTATACAAAAGAAATTCATACTCCCTGAAGGCCATGGCGAAGCGCTCGTTCTCGAACAGAAAATCCGCCCGCTTGAGCTTCTTCTGGTACATGTCCATTCCGGAGTTTTCCCTCAGGATTTCCTCGGTTCTGTCCACTTCCTTCCTTGTGTTGTAGCCCACATAGTCCAGGATTGTACCTGCTATCGCTGCCATGGAGCATTTTTTCTTCGCCATGCTCCTTAGCTCATCCGAGAGTTTGACAAGGGAACACTCCCTCTCGATCCAGTCAAAGAGTCTGTAGTCGAAGCTCTCCTCATCCAAAAGAAACGCATTCTGAACTATACAGTAGCACAGTTCCTCGATGCAGTAGACATTTCTTCCGATCTTCTCTATATAATATGGAGTTTTCGCATAGCTTCCTATGCAGAGAATCGGTCTTGTCATCTATTATACCTCAATGGTCTGCTCCCA
>JAEEGL017012763.1_pt1 | contig 11710 bp, 3 predicted proteins | sample 9134231 | NCBI WGS metagenome assembly JAEEGL01 (sample SAMN16246548, study PRJNA631951) | gut metagenome | biome: gut microbiome; feature: rumen; material: fiber-attached | host: Bos | place: Iran: Karaj | collected 2018-10
GGTGCCCGTTCCGCGCGCGGCGCCCACTTCGCTGACGGAGGTGAGGGGCTTTCCCTTGCTGTAACGCTGCTCGTAGAGTTTGCCCTGCCTCTTGACGCGCACGAGAAGATGCGAGCTGAGCGCGTTGACCACGCTCGCACCCACGCCGTGAAGGCCGCCGGCGGTGCGATAGGCGTTCTGATCAAATTTTCCGCCCGCATGGAGCTGCGTGAAGATCACTTCGAGGGTGCTTCGATGCAGGTGATCCTTGGGATGGATCTCTACAGGGATGCCACGGCCGTTGTCTTCAACCGAAATGGTCTGTCCGTCGGCCTGAAGGGTGACCACAATCTTTGAGGCGTAGCCGTTGATCGCTTCATCTACGGAGTTGTCGACGATTTCCCAGATTAAGTGATGCAGCCCCGTCTTTCCCACGCCGCCGATATACATGCCCGGACGTTTGCGAACGGGTTCCAGGCCTTCGAGAATGGTGATTTCAGATGCGCCGTATTCGCTCATTCTTCTTCCTCCTGCTCATTGTCGTCCTGCGGCATGAAGACCTGTGCTTCGGTAGGCTCCGCTACAAGCCCGCCTACGCGGATCACTTCGATGCCCCTGCCTCCCCGCGATGTGACGGCATAGGTCTTCTCCGAAACCACAACCTCTCTCCCGCGCGTGGTGTGCAGCTTTAAGCCCTCTGGCTGCACCGAAAAATCGATCACGCGATCCTTTTCGTCGAGTTTGATGGCCGTAACACCTTTGGTTGCGCTCGACTTGATGGGCAAATCCTCGAAATTAAAGCAGAGCACATGCCCCTGAGCCGACGCCAGGGCGACCGGCGCTTCTCCCATGCTCACCTTTAAGGCCAGCAGTTCGTCATCTTCCGCGAGCGTCATCAGCTTTCGGCCCGCCTTGGTGCTCACTTCACATTGCGCATTGAGGGGGAATGCCCAAATCTTGCCCCGTACCGAGACTGCAACGCCGTAAGGTGGCGGCGGCGCATCATCCTGCGATACGCCCGCAGGGAAAAGTTTGGGATCGCTGCAGGAAATCCCGATCACGCGCTCGCCGTCTGCGAACGTGAAGCTCTTCTGCAACGGCTCGCCATGCCCCGCAGTGGCCGGGATGTCGTCTGTGCGCAACACATAGACGCTCCCTTTTTGAGTGTAGAAGGCGATGGTCTGCCGCGTGTCGGTCTTTAACACGTAAGCCACCTCGTCGCCCTCGGGCACACGGATGGCATTGATTTGCGTAAAGCCCTTCTGCCGCTTGATACGTCCCATCTTGGTGATGATGACGACCGTCGACTCCTTGACGATGTATTGCTCGGGGTTGAAGGAGGCATCTTCCCTCGGCCCCACTACGCGGGTTAAGCGCTCGTCACCAAAGGCATCGCGGATTTCGCGCAGATCTTCGATCACCATCTGCCACCGCAGATTGATGTCTGAAAGCTTTAACTCCACGTCGCTCTTTAACCGCCGCTTCTCATCGAGCTCCTGGCGAATGAGCAGGATCTCCAGCTTTGCGAGTCGGTATAACTTGAGCTCTAAGATCGCATCCGTCTGCTCCTCATCGAGATCAAACCGCGCCATGAGCTTTCGCGCAGCGTCCGCCTTGCCTTCGCTCTTACGGATGATCGCGATGATTTCATCCAACGCGTCGAATACGGTCTCGAAGCCCTCCAGCCGATGGATGGCGGTCTGTAATTCGCTCAGCTGATGCCGTAAACGCCGTGTGATCACCTCGAGACGAAAATCGAGGAAATATTGCAGCATCTCGCGCAGCCCGATGCGCTTCGGGGTACAGACGTTGGGATTTGCAGTGGGCACGAGGCATGTGAAGTTGACGTTGAAGTGACTCTGCAACGGCGTATTTTTATAGAGATAAGCCATCGCCACTTCCGCTTCCTCGCCTTTTTTGAGCTCCATCACGATGCGGACGTCGTCGGTGCTCTCGTCGCGAATATCGACAATCTGGGGGACTTTGCGCGCAAGGATGAGCTGGGCAATCTTCTCGATGAGTACGGATTTATTCTGCCCGTATGGGATCGAAGTGATGATGATACACCGCTTCTTGTTGATCATCTCGGTGGTGTATTCGCCGCGCAGCTTGATGGCACCCTGTCCCGTCTCGTAAACGTTGACGATCTCGTCTTTGGTCGAAAGGATCTCGCCCTTGGTGGGGAAATCCGGGCCCTGGACCGCGTTGCATAAAAGATGGGTGGGCGTTTCCGGATCGCGAATCAGCAAAATACAGGCGTCGATGAGCTCTCGCAGGTTGTGAGGCGGGATGTTCGTCGCCATGCCCACCGCGATCCCCGTTGTACCATTGGCCAGCAAATTGGGAATGCGCGCGGGCAAAACCAAAGGCTCGCTGTTCTGCCCGTCGTACGTGGGTCTGAAATCGACGGTGCCCGAGGTGATTTCGGCCAGCAACTCTTCGGACAGCGCGCGCAAACGCGCCTCGGTGTAACGCATGGCCGCCGCGCCGTCGCCGTCGATGGATCCAAAGTTGCCCTGACCGTCCACCAGCGGATAGCGCAGACTGAAGGGCTGAGCCATCCGCACCATGGCCTCGTAAATCGACTGATCGCCGTGCGGGTGATATTTGCCCATCACATCGCCCACCACGCGCGCGCTCTTTAAGTACCTGGAATCATGGCGAAGTTTGAGATCCTTATACATCCCGTAAAGGATGCGCCGCTGCACGGGCTTTAAGCCATCTCTCACATCGGGGAGCGCGCGGCTGGTGATCACGCTCAGCGCGTAATTCAAATAGCGCTGCCGCGTCGTCTGATGGAGCTCCACTTCTTCAATGGTTCCACCGCGACCTTCGCCAGCGCCTGTAAATAGATCGGTTTGAGTCATCTTTTTGCCCACCAAAGAAAAGCGGGCCGCTTACCACAAACGGGCGGCGAACGCCAAGCTGAACAGAGCCGATATGCGGGAGAATCCGGCAGCGATGGGACAAAAATGGAATATTTTGTTTGTGAATCAGCGCGTTCAATGATTCATTGTGCATGTCGATTGCAACTTGGGGCGAGGATGCAGAAAATGCTGTTATCTTGCGCGCAGCTGTGGTCGGAGCGTGTGCGTTTTAGTTGTTGGGAGCTCAACGTCAATGAATAAAATCGCTATCTTTCTGGGCCTTTTTTTGATGGTGCCGTGGTTTGCCCTGGCCAAACAAGAAGGTTCGGCCTCGATCAATGGGACGAATCCGGATCCACAGCACGGCGGACTGTTCGGCCTGGCCAAAAATCAATGGATTAAAGTCGATATTAAAAATGCGGGCGAGTACCTGCGCGTTTGCAGCAGCGACGATGTGACGGCAAGCGACTTAACGTCAACCCGCAACGGTGCCGAAATTTTGGTGCAAGCGCCCAGCGCGCCGTATTGCAGTGCGGATTCCGACTGTGCCGATGGGCAATATTGCCATGATCCCGTTGACGGCGAGCAATGGCGATCTTCGGGCGGGGAGAAAAAAGGGCGATGCATGCGTCGCATTGGGGTTGCAGCCCCCAGCGATAATAACGGCACGGTTCGTGGGTATTGCGATGCGCAGACTCCGAATATCACCTCGCGTTACAGGGAAGTTTTCACAGATGAAGCCGGTACCTGGCTGGTCAACTTTGTGGGGACGAGTTGCATGACAACGACGACCACCAACGAAGATGATCAAACCATTACCACTTGCGTAGAGGAGAAAACAAAATACACCGATTATTTTGATATCAATATCACCACTCAGATGGGTGATCTGTCAGGTGTTTCCGATGGCCGTATTCATATGACCGATTGGCATCTCGTGTTGCGTGACTATTATCAGCATCAGCTCGCTCCTCAGGAATGGGGTTGCAGCTTTCTTGAGACCAACACGAACAAGAAATATAGTTTTTCGGGTGGTTTTTTTGTCAAAATTGAGAGCGTAAAAGATGTTTATAAGATCCAATTCAACAATCTTTATAACGATGAATATCACATCATTGCCAATCGGGCAGGCATTCCGGGGTTCAGTCATGCAGATGCCTGTTTATATGGCACGGAGAAGGTGAATCTGGACGAGAAATGCAGAGAAACGGGTACACCCATCGAATTGGTGGGGGAGTATGAGCTCTATTTAAATCAACCTACATTTTTGCAAACGGACGAGACGGATGATTATCCGGATCAATATGTAAAACTGATGCTCGTTCAGGATGATATCCCCACTGAAAGCCAGGATGGCACAAAAAACCTTTTCCAATTGAGTTATTCAGAGTTATCTCCCTGCGATTTTGATATCACTTCTGATGAATTTAGACACACTGGCGAGTTTCAGGGTTATCTCAACGAGGGTGAACCGATTGATGACTATAATGCCTGCATCGAAAACGAGCAGAAGCTGATCCCTTATGGTGATGGTTACATTTCACCCAATGGCGATGGCAGGCAGGACAGCGCATATTTCATCTTCAAGAGCAAATATGATGCGACCGCTGAAGTGATTATTAATACCAATAACAAGTCTGGTTTTGAATTATTTAATGATCGGGTTTTGCGCACTTCCCTTAAATCGGGATGGAGTTATGTGGAATGGGATGGCAAGGGGGTTGTAGATACAGCACTCCCCGACAGCAACTACTTGTTCCAGGTGAAGATTTATCCTGCCGAAATCCATGTACCGCTTTCTACTCGTATATGTGGATCTGTTAAGATTTCATTGGTGCAGGGGCACAGCTATACGCCGCGTATGTTTTGGAATTCTTCAGGTAACTTAGCAGGGTATAGTTTTGGCCTGGAGAGATCGGGGTTTGCTTCTTTTGAGGCATCGAGGCCCATGATTTATGACATGTGGATCGATGGAACGGATCATGTTAAAAGCAATCAAACAGCAGACAATAGCAATGTACAGCATCAATGCTTCGATGATCAGCGCTTAAGTTGTATCCAGGAAGTGAAGACCAGTTTTTATAAGGGTATAGAAGCGAGCAACGGAGGGAAAGGAAACTACCTGCTCCCCTCAAGCTCGATATGGGTCTATTGCAGCGATACTCCTTCGACGAATCCGACTGTCGACTGCCATGATCGAAAGCTGGATACAGATAGAGATGGTATTCCAGATGAGATTGAGATGGCTCATGAATGTCTGCAGTGGGATAACGCTGACAGCGACGGTGATGGCATTCGCGATGGGGATGAAGACCGGAATCACGATGGCGTGGTTGATGACCAGGAGTCCAATCCATGCAATACAGACAGCGATGGTGACTCGCTCCCCGATAACCTTGAAGACCAGGATGGGGATGGTATTTGTGATCCCGGGGAAACCTGTGCGTATTTAAAGGATACAGATGGAGATGGGGTGCGCGATGATGTGGAGCTCAATGAGACGCATACCAGTCCCACCAACGCCGATACGGATGGGGATGGGGTGTCTGATGGTGAGGAGCTTTGTATAGGGGTTCTTCAGGAACGCTGCACGAATACCGATCCCTTTGCCGCAGATACCGACTGTGACGGTATCCCTGATGGCGTAGAAGTTTATGGAACAGAGCTGGAAACCTGCGAACAGGGTCTTTGCCCTCACGGGATTTGTGCTGCTTATATGAGATTAAATCTCGATGATGCGATCAACGCCGAATACACGCCCGGTTGCGTCTATGATCCCACTGTGCTCGATTACATCGACGGCAACGGCCGTTACAAAGAGCGCTATTTCTGCATTTGCGTGCCTAAATACGGTGATGATCCGCATAGTTGCTCTCCTGTACATCAGACAGATCCCAATAATCCTGACAGTGACGGTGATGGGTTAATAGATGGCAAGGAAGATGTAAACAGTAATGGCCGGGTTGATGAGCGCGAAACCGATCCGACGGCTGTCGATACAGATCGCGATGGGATCCCCGATAATGACGAGATCAAGGGTACCTTTGGTTATAAGACCGATCCATCAAATCCTGATACCGACGGCGATGGGCTTCCCGATGGTTTTGAGCTGAATATCGGACTGGATGTGATAGGTGGAACCCATGTCCGGAATGTTTCTGGCCGATGGGTGCGACTCGATGCCCAGGGACATGAACTCGGCAGCGTCGTTACGAACCCCCTAAAAGAGGATTCCGATAACGATGGCTTACAGGATGGGACTGAATGGGGCTATGGTCCGCTAGTCTTCGATGAGCAGGGGCGTTGGATCTTGTCCGTTGTCGATGGCGGAAATATGCTCCAGGAGAATGGAAGCAGAACCAAAGTAAACATCACTGATCCGACGAACCCTGACAGTGACAGAGATGGCCTGCTCGATGGCAGAGATGCGTTCGGTCGCGGTGAAGATCTGAATTTAAATGGCATTTGGGAGGGCGATACTGAAACAGATCCCACCAAGTTGGATACGGATGGGGGCGGTGAAAGCGATGGCAGCGAATCCAGAGCAGGCCGAAATCCCTTGTATGGCCATGCGGACGATGACATCGCGGATTTGCTCGATACCGATGGCGATGGCATTGCGGACGAGGATGAAGATAAAACTTACGCATCGCAGTTCCCTTGCTTGGACAGCGGCAATCCCGATTCAGACGGCGACAGCATTCTCGATGGCGTGGAACTTTTAAGCGGCACCAATCCTTGCAAAGCCGATACCGATGGCGATGGATTGATGGATGGCGAAGAAGATGGAAATCATAATGGTATTCAGGACTTAGATGAAACCGATCCTCGCAGGGCCGATACGGACGAAGATGGAGCGCCGGATGGCGTTGAGTTGGAATGGCATACGGATCCGCTGCTTGCAGATACAGATGGCGATGGCATTCCGGATGGTCTGGAGCTCCATTTCTCGGCGGTTTGTAAAACGATTTCTTTTGAGATCGGTGCACCTACCTGTTCTCATCCGGGTGTGAAAGGATCTCAGACAGTCGGAATCGATTCCGATGGCGATGGCATTTTGGATGGCGCTGAAGATCGCAATCATAATGGCATTTGGGATGAAGGAGAATTGCATCCCATGCTGGCCGACACCGATGGCGATGGATTGTCTGACGCTCAGGAAGACAAAAACATGAATGGCCGGTTTGACATCGATAATGACGAAACCGATGGTACCAAGAGAGATACGGATGGTGGCGGTGAAGATGACAAGTCGGAACTTGAGATTAAAAACATGTGTATTTACAACGACTTCAGGCCAACTTCCCGCAATCCCATCGATCCGGCAGACGATGATTCCGATCACGATTGCGTTCAGAATCGAATTGAACTCAATCATCAATGCATGAAGTTCGATGTGGCCGATTCCGACGGCGACGGCCTGATGGATGGCGAGGAAGATAAAAATGGTAATGGCAAGGTGGATGTGGGAGAGACCGATCCCTGCTCGCCGGATACCGACGGTGATGGCTTAAGAGACGGCGAAGAAGATAAAAATCACAACGGTAAGGTGGATGAGGATGAGACCGATCCCCTGTCTTCTGATACCGATGATGATGGTATCAACGATTACATTGAAACCATGCATGCTTGTTTGGATCAGACCAATCGCGATACAGACGGTGATGGCTTGCTGGATGGTGTTGAAGACAAGAATCATAATGGCAGAGTCGATGAAGGTGAGACGGATCCCTGCAAGCTGGATTCGGATGACGATGGCATCGATGACGGCAAAGAGATCGCGATGGGCACCGATCCCACGAATCCCGATTCCGATGGCGATGGCCTGAATGATGGCGATGATCCCGAGCCCCTGGTGCCCTTGCCCGAGATTCCGCCTGCAGCGGTCCATGGTACGAATACATGCGCGATGTCTCATCAGCCTGCTTCGGCGCTGTGGGTTCTGGGCCTGCTCGGTCTCTGCGCGCTGCGTCGCAGGCGTCAATCCCGTTAATCCGGCCTCTTTCCTTTCCTGATTTCAATCACATAGACCAAAAGATCTCCCTTTGAACACAGAGAGGATGTCTCCGATGACAGAAGAGCATTCAAATGCATTGGTGTGGCAGGCGCGTCCTACGGAGGATGTGTTGCAGGAACTGTTGCCTGCGGAGATGGCTGCCGAGGAAGCGAGCGCTTTGGCGGACGAGTTGCCCGAAATCCGCCGTCGTTTTGAAGGGGGCCCCGAGCTCGTGCGGCGCAATCTCTCGGAGATGACCACGTTCCTTCGCGCGTCGGAGGCGGATGTGGGTCGCATGATGGGTCGCGGCTTCTTCCGCAACATGTGGTCCCGGCTGACGGGGCGGCAGGCGCGCGATGAGATGGAGGTGCGCCAGAATCTGACGCGGGTGCAGGCGCGGGCGCTTTGTGTGACCGAGCGTCTGCTCGAGCGCCAGGAGTATCTGGAGCAGGCTACGCGATTTGTGGGTGCGCGCATCGAACTGCTTTCGATGGAGAACCTGAAGCTGAAGGCGGCCCTCGTGCGTTTGGGACAGCGCATCTTTGATCGCGTCGAAAGCCTTGAGGATCGCGTCAGCCGTCTGGAGCAGCGGAGCGACAGCCTGGAGCGGCGGGTCTCGCTTTCGGAGTTCTTCCAGAGCGGATTTTCGGTGAGCGCGCAGCTGCCCTATGAGCGCATCAGCGATCCTTTGGAGCGCGTCCTTCGGCTCACGATGGATTTCTCGAAGGCGGCGGGCGGCGAATGGCGGCCCATCGATTTTTATCGCCTCGAGAAGATGGCGCTGAGCGAAGCCCGGGTGACCGACGAATTGCAGTTTTCGATCTCGGAACTGGTCGATCGCGCGGCGAATCTGCGCGACAAAAAGCTGCTCGAATGGCTGTCTGCGGGCTCGCTGCAGGAGCGCCTGATGGCTCCGCCCGACGAATCTTCCGACGATGCGCGCAGTTTTTATCCCCTCCATTTCCTGTTTCAGCGCCCCCATTGGTTTGTGAAGCAGGGGCTGCCCCGGGCGGGGCTTCAGATGATCGCGGTCGAGATCGGGCAATACGGTCTCGATCCCGACGAGCGCCTGGGGCTTTGGCAGATCGCGCAGCTGCTTCTGGAGGAGCGGCTGGCCTGGTCGATGGAGTCGGGTGAGCTGCTCGCGGCGCAGGCCAAAAAGGAGGCGTTGCCTTCACCTCAGTCCCTCGATCTCGGCGTCTATACGTTGAGATCGCTGCCGGTGGGCGATGTTGCGGTGCAGGATCTCTATCTGGTGGCCGACGAACTCCTGGTTTTAGGCTGGATGCGCCGCGGAGCGGAGCTTTGTTTAATGCATTTCACGCCCGATGGCTTTAAGCGCATCTCCAGGCAGCCCAATTGGAATCGTGCAGCGAAGCTCGTTGTGGGCGGCAACAGCTTATGGACCCTGAGCGCCGATCGCCGCGGGGCAGACGGCTGGATTTTCGATCGCCAGAACCCCGTGGATCCCTGGAGCTGGCGGAGCATCACGCTGCCTTCGGTGGGGGGCATCGATGGATTGGCGGCAAAAGGCGCTGCGGTCGTGGGCTGGCGCATGAATCGCGTCTATCTGCGCGACGCCAAAGGCAATTTCTTCGATCACCCCGTCCCCCGGCGCGTGGTCGACTGCGCGATTTACGGCGGCGGCCTCTATATTCTCGACGAATCGGAGCTCTACGACTGGCGCCCATCGAGCGATCTCTTCGCCCCCATCGCGCGCCTGACCGACGGCTTCATGGGGCAGCGCGTAGAGACGAGCGAATCCGGAAAGACGGCCCTCATACAGGCCCGCGATCGCCAGGGCTGCGAGGCCTTGATCGCGGTGAAGCCCAATCCGATGGGCGAAGCGGAGCAAAACCGCCAGTTTTTCCAGGATAAGCTCGAGACTTTTGCGATGGCCGACGACGATCACGCGGTGGTCCAGACGGCGGACGGTCATCTTTGGCGCTTCAGCCAGGTTCCAAGCGAAGAGCGCATCTCAGCCCTCGCGCCCGCAGGGCATGAACGCCTCGAACTCTTAGCCTGCGACGGTGCAGGCCATTTTGCCGGCCTCGATCGCGCCGAAGGCATCATTCACGTCTTCCTTTGCCGCTGAATTCCAGGCGTTCCCTCCAAAACTCAGCTTCAAATCCTCAAAATCCCGTAACCTTTCACCCGATCTGAAGTGATCAGGCGTGCCGATCCATATTTGCGCGCATGACTCTGATGTAAAGTTATCAAATACGGTATGCAGATGCATCGATCGAACATTGATGTTACAGAATGCGGAATACCGAAACTTTACATTACGGTATTGGGTTAAAATACGGAACGCCTGAATCTTTCAGATATGTATTGAAGCAAAATACGACAATCTATGCGCTGATCCCTAATGTTGATCAAAATGCATACCGTATAACGGCCGTTTTCAGCTGTGCAGAAGACAAATCTACCCTATGCGCGCATTCGATCACGCATGTAAAAACTTCCCTTGCGCTGAAGTCAGATCGGATCAGCGATGCAGAGGTGAAGAATAGGGGATGGGCGCTTGTTTGAGGCGGGTTTTACGCGTTGAGCGACTTGGAGGCGACTTCAAACACGTTGGGCGAGAGGGAAGATGCGGAGAGGAGGCGTTCGAGCGCGGCCTTCATGAGGGCGCGGCGCTTGGGCTCGTAGCGCTGCCAGCGGTTTAAGGGCGAGAAGATCTGTGCGGCCATCTGGGGATTGATCGCATCGAGCCGCAATACGTGATCGACCAGGAACGCGTAGCCTTCGCCCGAAAGATCGTGGAAATTCGCAGGGTTATTGCGGCAGAAGTTGGCAATGAGCGCCCTGTTCTTGTTGGGATTCTCGCCGTCAAACAGCGGATGTTTGCAGAGGGCCTGAACGCGCGCCAGGCAATCTCTGCGGGGCATCTGCGCCTGAATCGAAAGCCATTTGTCGACCACCAGGGGTTCGTGCTTCCATTGTTCGATGAAGGCGTCGAGGGCCTGATCGCATTCTGCGGACTCGGTTTGCGCCAATGCGGCGAGGGCACCCAGCTGATCGGTCATGTTGTCTGCGGCCTTGAAGCGGGCGAGCGTATAGGCGAGGGCATCGGGGGTTGCGGTGCAGCAAAGGTAGCTCAGGCAGACGTTGGCCAGGGATCGCTTGGCCATCTCGTGATCTTCGATAGAGAAATGCGCGCTGCGGTTGCTTTCATACAACTTCTTGAATTCGTTGTAGAATTTCTGAGCGAGGGCGCGCTTTAAATAGATGCGGGCGGTTCTGATGGCATCCGGATCCACATCTGTTAACTGATCGGCGATGTAACTCTCGCTCGGCAGCGTGAGCACCAGGGCCTTTAGACCCTCATCGAGGGTCGGATCACCCAAAACCAGCTCAAATGCCTCTGCAAAAAGCGGATCCAGCGTCAGCTCCGCCCCGGATTCTGCGGCCTTCGTGAGGCGCTTTAAGATGTTCAGCGTGAGCGTCTGCCCTGCATCCCATCTGTTAAAGGGATCGCTGTCATGGCCCATCAAATAGACGAGCTCTTCGTCGCTGTAGGCGTACTGCACCTTCACCGGCGCCGAAAAGCCTCGTAAAAGCGAGGGGACAGGCCGGCCGTTCACATCTTCGAACACAAAGGTTTCTACGGGTTTCGTCAGCTCCAGAATGCGCGATGTGCCCTGGGCCGAGGCCTCTCCCTGCAGGCGCAGCGGGATCTCGCGGCGGGCCTTCGTATCGTGGATCGCGAGCGCAAAAGGAATGTGGTAAGGCTTCTTTACGGCGCATTCCGGCGTGGGCGCACAGCTTTGCTCAAAGGTGAGGGTGGCGCGCTTCTGCGCGGGATCGTAGTCCATCTTCACGGCGACCACGGGGGTTCCCGCCTGGCAATACCAGTTCATAA
>JAEEGL012606695.1_pt1 | contig 11709 bp, 8 predicted proteins | sample 9134231 | NCBI WGS metagenome assembly JAEEGL01 (sample SAMN16246548, study PRJNA631951) | gut metagenome | biome: gut microbiome; feature: rumen; material: fiber-attached | host: Bos | place: Iran: Karaj | collected 2018-10
CTCTTTCACTTCAGCATCCACCCCAAACTGGGCGTAAGAAGCAAACACCAAAGGCTTCATCGGTATGCCCTTAACGATTTTTTAATCTCGTCTTCCTAGAAAAATAATTAACTAGAATAATGTACCATCACTCAATGTTATGTATATTATAGCACAAAACAGCAAAAATGTCAATTTTACACATAAAATAAAAAAGAGAAATATTAATAACTATTTCTCTTTGAATATAAATAACTAGCTCCTATACAAGATAGAATTACTAATACTATTATTAATGAAGTTCTACCAGTTTGTGGATTAGTAATTGTAGTTTTTCCACTACCCTTACCAGTAAGAGTACTTCCCGTTGGAGTTTTATTTCTCTTCCATACTGCGTATAAAACTAGATTTTCTTCAGAACCTCTAACATTAATAGTTTCACCATCTCTATAGACAACAGCTCCACCTTCTTCAGTTGCCCATCCTAAGAATGTATATCCATCACGTTCCATAGTATTTTTAGTCAAGGTAATATCTGTATAAGTTTTGCCATCTAAACCATCCATTGTACCAGTACCACCATTATTATTAAATGTAATAGTAAATGGTTTTTTCTCTACCCATACAGCATATAAATCAATTTCATCATCTTCTATATCTGTTAGATTAGTTACAGTTGCTCCATCAACATAAACAACATTTCCATTAGGAGTAGTAGACCATCCAGCAAATGCATAATTAGAATCACTGTTAACAAAATTATTCTCAGCTAATTGAACATTTTCATCATATGTTCCAGTTGTTCTAGTCATTTCACCACTGATATTACTATCTCCGCCTTCTGTTTCAGTACCATTACTATGATAAATAATATAGTATTTTATTGGAACCCAAACAGCATATAACTTAAGATCTTTATCAACGGTAACATGACTTCCTACCTCGTAATCTGGATCTGGATCTCCACCAGGTGTAGTTGCCCATCCAACAAAATTATATCCAGTACGTGTATAATTTGGTCTAGGTATAGTTACTGTATTACCTCCAACTTCATAGTTTAGAGAACCAGTAGTTCCAGTTCCACCATTTCCATCAAATGAAATAGTAAATCCAGTACCTTCTTCTAACTCCCAAACTGCTACAAATGAAATTTGTCCATTAACTACAGTTAAAGTAGATAAATCATTAATTACTTGCCCTGGTTGATAGATAGTTGAACCATTTTGCCATCCTTTAAATGTATATCCATCTCTAGTATATATACAAGCAGGAACAGTAAATCCATTACTACCAGTAGTATTACTCATTTCACCATTTCCACCATTACCATTAAATGTAAATGTATATGATGTAGGTGTTGGTGTTGGCGTTACAGTAGGTGTTGGCGTCGGTGTTGGTGTTGGCGTTGGTGTTGGTGTAGGATCATCTCCTCCAGGTTCATCACCGCCAGATTCTTTCTCCCATATAGCATATAACGTTACATTTCCACCTAAATATACAGTATTAACACTTTGGCCACTTGCATAGACTCCAGAGTCTCCTCTTTTTGCATCACGATTCTTAGAAAAACCTACAAAAGTATATCCTGGTCTATATAAATCAGAATCATTATCTCCAATATCAGGAGAATTAGTTATTGCTGGAACTCTTATACTTAATAAATCCATATTATAAGTAGTATTATTCAAATGACCCTTAGTTGCACCATTACCATCATAAGTAACAGTTAAAGGAAGTGGTCTCCATAATGCATAAACATTAATGATATTACTTTCATTTAAATATGTAAGTATATCAGCAATACCAACACGTTCTCCACCTACTCCTAAAGTTGCTTCTTCATCAGTAGAATCCATAGTCCAACAAACGAATTCATAGTAATCTCTAATAAATACATTTTGAGGAACAGTTATCGTATCAGTTAAAGCATATGTTGCATCATTATCTATTCCATTAGAACCAGCTGCTAAACGTGCATCTTTATGTCCTTTATTAAAGACTACTTTATAATCACCAGCATTTTGGTATTTAGCAAACAATAATACTTCATAATTATTAGTACTCTTAAATAATTTTTTAAATATAGTATTTGATGGATAAGTTTTTTCAGGTACAACCCCAACATTCTTTTCAGGATCTCCAACTGCCCATCCAACGAAATCATCTATACATAATTGACTAACATCATCGATAGTAAATCCATCAACATGAGAAGTTATAAGTCTAACATATTCATCAGAACTTAAAGAACTACCATATCTAATTTTATATAAAGCAAAATCTGTATAAGCAGAAGAAGAATCTAATAAGTCAAGCATAACTTCATCTGGGTTTTGAGGATCATGTACTCCTCCACCCCAAGTATCAAATACAAAGGCAAGTCTAGTATTACCAACTTTAACTTCACGAGTTGGCATTATATAAAGAATAATATAATCTCCTACTCCATATTCTACTAATAATTCATCATTATCTTCATCAGTACCACGTAATGTTCTTTCATGAGCATTATCATAGTATTCATAATAATATGCAAAATCAGTTCCGATATCTGTTCTATCATCAACATTAACAAGTAATATTTCACTTAATTCATCAGTAGCAGCTGTAATATCAACTTTTACTTTTAACATCGTAACAAAATCAAGACCAGATCCACAATCTTCACCGTCACAAGCATCATCATAACTTTCTTTGATTTCAACTGCTTCTTCAGTATTAGTTATATCAGATACAGCAAAATTAGAAAATCCTCCATAAGAAACATAAGTATTTCCCATAAAAGGCATTTTTTCATTTTTAACAACAGAAACACCATTAGTACCCCTTATACTAAAAAATATTCCTACAAACGCTAAAACCATTGTAGCGAAAAGACTTAACGTTATTTTAATTCTTTGGTTCATATAATCACCTACTATATAATAATTATATTATTAAACAACGTAATTATCAATAAAGTCAAAAAAAAGATGTAATACTTTACATCTAATTTTTTAACCTATTTACATAATAATGTATCATTGCAGGCCAAGCACTACTTTCAGCATATCTTGGTCCAATTGTATCAATTGTAGTTAATCCATGTGAATAGAAATTTCTATATAAATTACTGATCATACCAACTATACCAGTATTAATATCAGAAAATGATTGCCATCCACCACAACCACTACCTCTTTGTCCACCAACATTGTTACAATTTCTTGCTATTCTACTAGTTCCGTTACCAGTTTCATGCATCATAATTGCTGCCGCAACAAAAGGGTCTACTTTATATTTTAATGAAGTATCAGTAATCAATTGTCCTTTTCCTGCTAAAACTCCACCTAATTGATTATTTAATTTTTTAATAACTTCTTCTCTAGTAAAATGATCAACTACTTCAATTCTAATTAAAGCACCTTTAGAAGCAGTCATTTTAATACCACTTAATCCTAAATCAGAAGTAATATCAGTTTCTCTAGCTTGAATATTACTTGATTTAATATATTTAACATTAGTTGCTAAATACTCAACTTCATCATTTTTTAAGTTCAAATTGTCTATATTTAACATCATTACTCCAGTTAATATCATAACGATACTAAGTGCAAATAATGATTTAGTAATCGACTCTATTTTCATAAGTTCTCCTTAATAATTAATACACTAATAGTCTATCAAAAAACACCTAAAAAGTCAATTTGAGAGACCTATTTCTCCATATTATTAGCTGCTATCAAAATACCCAATTTTCCATACTCATAAGTGATTCCACCTTGCATAAAAACCTTATATGGTGGAATTAATGGACCATCGGCAGAAAGTTCGATTGTTGAACCAGGAATGAATGAAGATCCAGCCATAATCTCTTGATTTGGATAACCAGGCATATCACATGGAACAGGCACAACATAAGATTCTATTGCTCCACCCATCTGAAGTCCCTTACAAAAGTTAATAAGTTTATCTTCATCATTAAATTCAACAACAGTAATAATATCTGTTCTTTTTTCATTATATTTAGGAGTAACTTTATATCCTAACTTTTCAAGTAAACAAGAAGCAAATATTTGAGTTTTCAAAGCATTACCAACAACCTCAGGAGCATTAAATAATCCCTTATAATATGATTCTAATACTCCAAAATTAGCTCCCATATCTTTATATGCACCAGGTACATTTAATCTTTCACTAATTAATTTAATATATTTTTCTTTACCAACAATATATCCCCCACTAGAAGCTATTCCAGCCCCTAAATTCTTCATTAAACTTGAAGCCACAACATCAGCCCCAACTTCAATAGAATCAATCTCTTCTACCATACAACCATAACAGTTATCTACAAAGATTATGACATCTTTATTAACACTTCTAATCTCTTCAATAACTTTCTTAATTTTAGAAATATGAATACTCTTTCTATCAGAATAACCAACACTTCTTTGTATCTCAACCATCTTAACATCATTTTTCTTTAATCTATTCTTAATAGTTTCATAATCAAAATCATTATCAATTAAATCTATTTCTTCATATTTAATACCATTTTTAATTAAAGAAGATTCACTATCACCCTCACTACCAATAACAGTTCTAATAGTATCATAAGGAGTTCCTGAAATACTTATTAAAGTATCTCCATGTTTTAATAAACCAAAAAATGTAACAGTTAATGCATGAGTACCACACATAATTTGAGGTCTAACCAAAGCATCTTCTGCTCTAAATACTCTTGCATATATCTTTTCTAATTTTTCTCTTCCAGGATCACTATAACCATATCCTTTTATTTCATTAAAGTCACTAGTATTAACACCCTCATCTTGAAAAGCCTTTAATACTCTACTAGACCAATTAAGTACATTATTATCTATATCTTTAAAAATATCTTTTAATTCATCTTCTACTTCTAAAGACAATTTAACTAATTCTTCTGAAATATTAAATTCTTTATACATAATATCCCTCCAAAAACATATTAATTATACACTATAGATAAACTTAATTCAAATATGATATTATATATATAGGTGATATTATGGAAAATATAGATACTTTAGTAAAATGGATAAAAGAATCCAAAAAAACAGTTTTCTTTGGAGGTGCAGGAGTATCAACAGAATCAGGTCTAAAAGATTTTAGATCAAAAGATGGTCTTTATAATATGAAATATGATTATCCTCCAGAAGAAATATTATCTCATCACTTCTTTGTAGAAAACCCAGAAGAATTTTATAAGTTTTATAAAGATAAACTAAACTCTCTTAATTATGAACCTAATATAACTCACAAAGTATTAAAAAAACTAGAAGACAAAAATCTCCTAAGTTCAATAATAACTCAAAACATAGATGGTTTCGACACATCCGCAGGATCCTCATCAGTAATAGAACTACATGGTACGGTGTTAAAGAATCACTGTATGAAGTGTCATAAGTTTTATGATGCCGAATATGTCTTCTCATCAGAAGGAATACCAAGCTGTACTGAAGATAATGAAATAATAAAACCGGATGTTGTACTTTATGAAGAACCTCTTAACGATCAAGCTACATCTACGGCAATTAAAGAAATAGCTACAGCTGATTTATTGATAATTGGAGGAACATCCTTAAATGTTTATCCTGCTGCTGGATTTATCAATTACTTTAATGGCAAACATATTGTTTTAATCAATAAAGATATTACTCCATATGATCATATATGTGATTTAGTCATAAATGATTCTATTGGAAAAGTATTTTCAGAAATAGAAAAAGAATTAGATCTCTAATTCTTTTTTTTTAATTCATTTCTTGCTCTTTTTTATGATTTTTAATTACTGTCATTATTCCTAACATAGAAACTATTATTACTAATACTGCTATTGGTGCTGCAGTCTTAGGATTATTTATCAAAGATACATTTGTTTTTCTTGATTGAATCTCTCCTATTTCTTGACTACTTATTGTAGATTTACCAATAAATTCTATACCAGTCATCGCATCTTTAGGAACAGTAGCAGAATATCTAAATGAAACTGTTGAATTTGCTTTAATGCTATTTACTCTCCAAGTGATAGTATGATTAGTTTTATTATAAATACCACCATCACTAGCAGAACCTTTAACATAAACTAATTCTTTAGGTACATTAGTAACAATAACATTATTAGTTGAAGGAGCACTTCCACTATTTACAACTTCTATTCTATAATTTAGAGTCTTTCCTCTAGTAGTTGTATATTTAGATAGATTATTAACATAATTATTAATCTTTAATGAAACATTACCTTTTTCATTAAATAGTATTAATGGAACATAACTTATATTAGCATTATCTAAAACATTACTTTGGAAATTCAATCTAGAACAATCAACTACATCATTTAAAAACAAGTTTTTATCTACATATGATTGTAAATTATTATAATCAACATTATTATTATATTTTAAATAATATCTATAACCTTGGCCTTCAATAGTTAATCTTATTGCACTTGGCTTAAGTTCTATAGTTGCCATAGCAGACATAATTATCTTATCACCAATTACATATCCTTCAGGGGCTTTAACTTCTTCAATAAATAATGGAATTCCAAAGCTTACTTTAGAAGAATTAATAACATTATAAAAATCACTAAAATGCTCAGTTGAACCAGTCCTAATAAACTCTGATACATCTTCTTGATTACTACGAGGTAACATATTAAAAACTTTTTCATACGTTACACTAGTATCATAAGCACTTTTAATATTACTACCAGAATATCCTAATCCATACAATCCATTTCCTTCATCTTCAGAATAATATGAAAAAGTATTATTAATATCATAAACTCTAAACTTAGCTCCAAGTAATCCATCATGATGATCATTAGTTTTAAATATACTTCCAGCTATATTAATAACACCCTCATATCTTACTTCAGCGACCATACCTTTATTAGTCACCGCAAAACAATTACTATTAATACCAAATAGTAATACAGTTAATACTAATAAATATAAAATCTTTTTCAATTTCATATTCTCACCTATATTAATTATAATACATTTTTTCATTAAAAAAAAGAATTATTGCTAATTCTTTAATCTAAATGTTTTTGGAGCAAATCTATAAACTAATAATAACCCAACTACTATATAAATAATAGAAAAAATTATTATTGAAATCGCTAGTACAAGTGGATTTATATGTAATCCAGAAATACTAAATATTAAAAAATAAGTTAAGAATATTACTAATGAATATTCAAAATTACTTACAGCTCTATCTTTATTATATGGTTGTAATAAATAATAAAGAACTAAATAATGTACACTGAAGAATAAATTTAAAAATATTATATAAATAAAATAACTACTTACTAATAATATTTTATTTAAACCAGTAAATACTAATAATAAAGATACTCCTATACCAATAATAATACCTGTAGATAAATTAGATTTTATTAAACTAACTAATCTCTTTTTAAATAAACCTAATATAACTTCTTTTTCTCTAAAGAAATTGTATCTTAACATTGCATGATCACTATTATAAAACATAGCTTGTGTCATAATAGATGCCCTATTAGTAAAGAATATTATCATAGGCATATATCCCATATAATGAAGTAAATATTTACCAACAGTAACTCCAAAACTCTTATCAATATTAACATATACAATTAATCCAATTAGTATAATAGATAATACTGTATTATATATATTTAAACTTCTATATAAAATATCTCTATGTCTTAAGAAAAATATTGTATTAAACAGATCATATCCATGTTTATCTTTAATCTTTTTATTATCAATTATTTTATCTTTTTCTTTAATTTTAACCATTTCTTCTCTAGTAAAATTATCTCTATTACTAGAATTCATTACTCTCTCATAGGTATTTAATAATTTATAAATAACTCTATAATTCTTATAAGTTAATAAATAAATCAAACTAATAATAAATAAAATAAAACATATAATACAAAATACATATATAAACATATCACTAATCTTAAAGAAATAAGATGTTCCTGCTAATAATAAGAAAGAACCACATATAACTAAATATTTCTTCTCATCAGCATACCAAGGTATATAATTCTTATCATAATATCTTAAGTTAATTGCTTCTCCTATTATCTTTAAGAAAGCATTCATCAATACAATAACTAATATTAATTTATAATCTAAATGAAATGATAAATTATATATACTAAATACAATTAGATTAAATATAGAACTAAATAATACTCTATTCATTAAAGTATACTTAGTATAATTAAAACTATCCATTCTAAATATTATTAATGATAAATACTTTCTAACACTAATATTTAAAATAGAAGCATTATTAATCAATGCACCTAATACACTTAATACTATATAAATATAAAGAAAATGATTAACATGATTTCCTGGAATCTTACTACTAATATAATAAATAATTCCAAAATACATTGACTTAAGAACTATTCCACTAAATATAGTTGAAAGAACTCCTAAGATAAAACCTATAATTTTAAAAAACTTCATACCATAAATTCTATCTCCTACTAAATCATTAAGTATAGGTAGATTTCTAAAAGTATCTAAATAAGAATTAATAGTATAATAAGAATCTATTTTAAAATTATAATACCAAGTCTTAAACATCTTCTTCCTCTTTAACTTCTTTTAAACTCTCTAATATTTTATCTTTATATTTCTTAGTACTTAAATTTTTCTTTTCAACCAATTCAAACTTTTTATCTTTTAATAAAATTATCTCATCACAAATATCAACTGCTATTTCTAAGATATGTGTAGAAAAGATTATTATATGATCTTTTTTTATTTGCTTTAATAGTTTCTTAATATTATCTTGAGCTAATACATCTAAAGAAACTAATGGTTCATCTAATAGTAATATTTTAGGATTACTAATAATATTTATAAGTAGTTGCATCTTATTCTTCATCCCATGAGAATAATCTTTTAATAATTTATCTTGATCTTCTCTTTTTAATTCAACTAAATCAAAATAATAATCAAAGTCTATTTCTTTCTGATTATTATGAATTTCTAAATAGAATTGTAAAAATTCTTTTCCAGTTAAAAACTCTGGAACTACAGGAGTAGAAACAATATAACCAATATCATTAGTATCTAGTTTTTCTCCATCTAAATAGAATTCTCCACTATTGATTCTAATATCTCCATCTAAAGAATTCATAAATGTAGTTTTACCAGATCCATTTCTACCAACAAGTCCATATATACAATTATCTTTAAAAGTAAAATTAATATCGTCTAATATTTCATTATCTCTATAACTTTTAGATAAATTACAAATTTTCAACTCCATATAAATCACCATACTTATTATATTAAAATAATGAAATATAATCAAATAAAAAGAGATTAATCTCTTTCTATGAAGGTGCTAAGAGGTACATATCATCAAGTATATAATCATTTCCATAAACACTATCAGCACTAACAGTCATTATTTTTTGACCATCAGGATTCAACACTCTATTATCGATTTGTCTAACAGAAAAACCATCAACATTAGCACCTGTATTAACCCAATCATTCCAAGTAATCTCAGGCATGAAATAATAAATCTTTGTATTAGCTCCTTCTCTATAAGTAAATGATTTTGTACCTTCTAAAGTTAAATATCCACCATCAATAGTAGGTTTAGCCATAATTACATCAGTATAATAATCGTTATAATTAGGTAATTGTGTACAATTTAAAAGCATATAATAACTGTATGTAACATTAGACATGTCCCACAACGATGACACTTTAATTTCACTTAATGAATTGCAATTATAAAACATTTGATAAACATCGGTAACTTGTGATGTATTAAAACTAGTTAAATTTAAACTTGTTAAACCCGAACAATCTGAAAACATACCATGCATACTTGTTACACTACTTGTATTAAAGTTCGTTAGATCTAAACTTGTTAAACCACTACACTTAGAAAACATAGTTATCATATTTGTTACACTAGTAGTATCAAAACTTGTAACATTCAAAGTTGTTAGACTATTGCAATTATAAAACATAGTATCCATATTTGTTACTTTAGATGTATTAAAGTTTGTCACATCCAAACTTGTTAAACTACTACAAGAAGCAAACAATTCATGCATAGTAGTAACACTACTAGTATTGAAACTCCGTACATCTAAACTTGTTAGACTACTACATCCACAAAACATTCTAAACATATTTGTTACATTACTAGTATTAAAGCTAGTAACGTTTAAACTAATTAAACCAGAACAATGATAAAACATACTTGACATATCTGTGACTTTATTTGTAGTAAAACTTGATAAATCTAAATTTGTTAAACCAGAATAACTCATACTACTAACATTAGCTGTATCAAAATTCAATAGATTTAAATAAGTCAACGAACTACAATTACTAAACATAGAACCCATATTTGTTACACTACTTGTATTAAAGTTAGTTACATTTAGACTGGATAACCTACCACAAGAAGAAAACATACCATACAGATTTTTAACACTACTTGTATAAAAACCAGTCAAGTTTAGGCTAGCTAAAATTTTACAATTACCAAACATACTCTGCATATTAGTTACATTATTCGTATTAAAACTTGAAATATTCAAGGTTTCTAGTTTCTTACAAAAACGAAACATACTATCCATATTAGTTACGTTACTTGTGTTAAAACTGCTTAAATCAAGAGTTATTAATTTCTCACATGCTTGAAACATACTAGACATATTTATTACTTGTGATGTATTAAAATATTCTAAACCATTAATTGAAGTAAGTTCATTTTGAAGACTAGCACTACCATAGCTATTACCAGTATATATTTTAAACATGTAACTCATATCTATTACCTTAAACGTATCAAAATTATTATTAAAATTAATTGTTTCTAATTCACTCATTCCATAAAAAATATAACTAGAATCTATATTACCTACAACATCTCCATCTGATCCTATATATAATTTATAATAACCAGTATTATTAGGATCATCTATTATCCAGGCCAACACTCTACCAGTATTAGGATAATAAGAAACATCCCATGATGCAACAGAATTATTTGGTATATTTTTATTGTCCAAAAAATCAACCGATTTTATCAATGCTTTATAATCAGAATGATGAAAATCAGAGTTAGAAGATTGTGACCAACTAGTAATCATATTCCCTCTATCTTGTATATATTTGATATCACCAGCAATATTCAAATTTTGATTTAAAGCACCAAAACCTACACTTGTTAGTGTAGTTAAAAGTAAAAGTCCTGCGATAAAGACTGTAATATAAAATTTATAATGTTTTTGCATTGTAAATTTAAACATATTATCGCCTATTTTAATTATATAATATATTTTTATACAATTACAACTTATATGTAGGCTAATAATATGCTTAGTGTAAATAAAAAAGATGTTAAATAACATCTTCTCCCTTATAAATATAATTATATGCATCAGCAACCAATAGCATCTCTCTAGCTATTTGTTCATGTATCTCATTAGTTTTTAGTTTTCTTTTTATAAAATCAGTTAATTTATAATCATCTAAATAATATAAATTAAATGGAGAACTAGATTCTATTTCATCATACGTAGTATTATTAAAATCAGGTTCTTCATTAGTTTCAATTTTATAATAATAAATCTTACTAATAACATGTTTACCTGAATCAAAATAATTATCATCATAAGTAACTATTTGTAAGAAACAATCTCTAATATTCATACTTTTA
>JAEEGL012813239.1_pt1 | contig 11709 bp, 12 predicted proteins | sample 9134231 | NCBI WGS metagenome assembly JAEEGL01 (sample SAMN16246548, study PRJNA631951) | gut metagenome | biome: gut microbiome; feature: rumen; material: fiber-attached | host: Bos | place: Iran: Karaj | collected 2018-10
AGAAAACCCCGAAGATGTCCATCAAGCGTTTCCTGTACAAGTAGGAGGGACATTGTCAAAAGCCATCATCATTGGAGCCACTTCCGGCATCGGCCGGGAGGTGGCCGTCCGCCTGGTCCAGCTCAGCCGGATGGAAAAGATACCCGTGCAGTTTACCGATATCCGCCCTGGATTCGTGGCGACGGACCTGCTTAATCCGGAGAAACACTATCCGATGCTCCTGAGTAAAGCGAAAGCGGTCGATGAAGTGATGAAGGCACTTCGCAGGAAGAAGCGCATCCACACTTTCGACTGGCGTTTCCGCCTGATGGTCTTCGCATGGAAATGCACGCCCCGTTGGCTGTGGGAGCGGTTTACCTGGGTGAAGAACTGATGGGTCCGCGATAGAAAGTACATTAAATGCGTTGTCCCGGGAAGAAGCGAGGCACGCTGCGGCAGTAGTCAGCGTATTCGGGGTACTTGCCGCCGCTGATTTCTTCGGCCAGCGAGGAACTGCCCTGGAAGAGGACGATCAGCAGCAGGGCGCCGATGATGCTCCAGTTGAGGATGCCCATGCCGGCACCAATGGAGAAGATGTAGAAAGCCATCCAGGTGCCTTGTTCCGCGAAATAATTTGGATGCCGGCTCCGGCTCCATAAGCCCGTGGTATTGAAACCCTTGTTGTAGGGCTCTGGCAGGTCCTCGAGTTTCTGCCCGGCGTTGATCATCGCCCATTTCTTTGTCTGGAAGGCCCACTGCTGCTCGTCGGCGACGGTTTCCCAGATGATGAAGCCCAACATCAGGGCGGCAGCGATGCCGTCTATCACGCCGAATGGTTTGTCGGAGCGCATGGATACCAGGGCGGGGAAGGTGGTCATCAGCACCAGGGCGTTCTGGTAGATCGAGATGAATCCCAGGTCGAAGAATGCCCAGGCCCAGCGCTTTTTGAATGCCGGTCCGGAGCGGACGATGGCCCAGCGGTAATCTTCCGTGCCTTCCCAGAACTTGAGGCTATAGGCGCCTTTGCGTGCGAAGTTGTATGTGAGCCGGATGCCCCAGACCGTAGCCAGGATGGCCATGACCACCAGCCGCGGGTTCATTCCGCCTTTTGCGGCGATGATCCAGGTATAGGCGATGGGCAGCAGGCTCCAGAGTTTGTCCATCTGGCTGTTGTTGCCGGTGGCTTCACCCACGATGAAGCAGAAAGCCGCACTGCAGGCCGCGACGATGCCCAGAATCTTGAGCGTATCCAGTTGGACAGCGTCCAGTTGGGGACCGACGGTGAAATAGAGGATGGGGCAGACAACGATGGACAGCGCCAGAAGCGTGGCCATCAAGGGGATATTCATTTTTTTCATAGGAGGGTCAAAAAACCTTGATTTCGTGTCTACAAAGGTAGTGAGATTTGCAGATAAATCTGTACTTTTGTGATAGAAGTCTTTTTAACGGAGAAAAAAGTATATGTTAGTATCGAATGTTTCTTTGTGGGGCGCAGCCATCGTAGCGTGTTTCGTGCTTGTCAGATCGATCGTCCTTGGCTTCTTCGACAGGATGATGCTGCGGCGCGTGCTGGCGGGCGTTATTGCTTTACTGATGATCAAGTAGTATGAAAAAGAACAAACTCCTGCTCATCCTGGCGACCGTGTTGCTTGTGGTTTCCTGTGGAACCCAGAAAATCTCCTTCCTGGGTGATTCCTATACAACATATGAGGGATACATCCCGGAGGGGAATCTCGTATGGTATTTCTGTCCGCCTGACACATCCCTCACCGACGTTTCTTCCGTAGAACAGACCTGGTGGTATCAAGTCGTAACAGAGGGTGGCTATAAGATGGACACCAACGAATCCTATAGCGGAGCCACCATCTCTTACACCGGCTACGATGGCCAGGATTTTACCGACCGTTCCTTTATTACGCGCCTTCCCAGGGTGGGCTGTCCGGACGTGCTGGTCATCCTGGGCGGGACCAACGACTCCTGGGCGGGAGCCCCGGTGGGCGAATACAAGTATGAGGATTTTCAGACGGAGGACTTGTACTATTATCGACCCGCGCTGGCCAAACTGCTCCAGGACACGAAGCAGCGGTATCCCAAGGCCCGTCTGCTATTTGTCATGAACTCCGAGCTGCGTGAAGATATCACCGAATCCTCCCAAACGATTTGTGCGCGATACAATGTTCCTTTCCTCCAGCTTCATGACATCGAAAAGAAAGCCGGTCATCCCAATGTGGAAGGCATGAAGCGCATCGCCTCCCAGGTTCTTTCCGCCCTCAAAAGATAAATCTATCGTGCAAAGGAGTCGGACCGCATGAAGACGGCATTCGTTCAGCACATCAGTCACGAGATACGAACGCCGCTTAATATCATCACGGGGTTTGCACAGGTAGTGAGCAACCCTGACTTCGAACTGACTATTATTCCCAGCGCCATTAATATTCCCGCAGCAGCGGGTCGGCGGCCTGAAGAATTTTGTTCTTAAGCAGGACAGGGTAGTCCGGATGGGCGTCGAGCCAATTCCGTACGAGGGCTGTGGCTTCAGGGCTGTCGTGACCGGACAGCGTGGCGACAATCCAGTTCTTGGGGAAGAAAATGTCGCCGGTGCGCTGGATCTCCTGCATTTCATCGAGTGCGGGTACGATGTATCCCAGCGCTTCCTGCTGCCGGAGCGGATGGTTCAGCAGACGCAGGCTTTCCTGCGCCCAGGGCTCCGTCGAGCGGTTCCCGGGCTCAAGGAGGGATGCGAATACAGAATCCCGCACGGCCTTGTCCGGAGACAGGGACGGCCACACGTAGTCGAAGCGGGCCAACCGGTCTGTATTGGTGATCCGGCTCCGCTGGACCGAGTGAATCTGCTCCAAGTCAGCGGGTCGGCGCAGCGCCAGTTCGCAAGCGAGCGTGTTGTAGTCTTCCGCCGACAGCTGCAGCCCGGGCCAGGGCTGCTGCTGGAACCAGACCTGCCAGAGTTCCTCGTCAACGCCCGTGTCAGTATGCAAATGGACAAGGCTCCGGAACGCCGACAGCCGCACCTGCGCAGGTATGCCCCCGTATTTGGCCAGGCTGTGCAGCAATGCTTCCACCTTGTCGGGACAGTGCCTCCAGACTTCAGTCAGATAGCCCAGTGCGGAAGACGCGACGAGTGGATCCTTCTCCTTCAAGAGGACTTCCTCCAGGCAGGTGAGCATCTGTTCCGGCGTCAGGCGTCCGTGCAGCATGTTTTCGTAGAGGTTGACCAGCGTCGAAAGCCGCTCGTACGGTTTTTCCAGGGACGTGACCCTAGCCAACGCCGTCGCTATGGCCTCGCCGGACATCGGATAATAGCCGTATCCCAGCGCCGGCAGGTTGGGCATGAAGTCCGATTCAGGATATGCAGGCATGCCTTTCTCCTCCACCCATTGGTGGCTCCAGGCCTTGAGGTCGGCATCGGTGTATTGGTCCAGGATTTCGATCAGGGCTGGCCAGGTGGCGTTGCCATACAGATATCGGTGAAGGTATTCCTGCAGCCCCTTGCGGAAAGCGTCCGCTCCCAGCGTATCGGCCAGCATGCGCATCACCACGGGGGACTTGTCGTACACGATGTTGCTGTAGATGAGGCCGGCGTCCTGCAGGTTGTCGAGCCGCTGCCGGATAGGTGTGGTCCCCGCGGTCCGGTCTTCTTCGTAGGCGCGGATGTTGAAGTTACGGAAATCCATGGTGCGGAAATCGATGTCTGGGAACAGCGGCCGCGTGATCTGTGCGGCGAAATGGCCTGCAAAGACCTCCTTGGTCCAGACGTCGTCGAACCATTCCATCGTGACGGCATCCCCGAACCATAGATGCGCCGTCTCGTGGGAGATCAGGTCCGTGCGCGAGAGTTTCTCCACGTCCGTCGGGGCCTCGCCCAGGAACATCCGGGTTTCATTGAAAAGGATTGAGCCCGGGTGCTCCATGCCGCCAAATTGGAAGCCAGGCACGATGACACAGTCATATTTTGGGAAGGGCATCGCGATGCCCGTGTAGTCTTCCATCCAGTCCAGCGCGCAGTCGATCTGCCGGAAAATTTCGGGCAGTTGTGTCAGTTTTTCCGGATCTGTTTCCCGGTAATAGATGTGGACGGGCTGTCCGTCGCGGTCGAAAGTGGCGACGTTCCATTTCCCGGCCGCGAAGGAAAAAAGATAGGTGGGCAGGGGAGCGCTTTCCTCGAAGCGGATGTGCTTCCGCCCGGCCGAGAGGCTTTCTTCCTGGACTGTACCGTTGGAGACGGCCACCCATTCTTCGGGGATATCCAGTGTAAGGGAGAACCTTGCCTTCAGGTCCGGTTGGTCGAAGCAGGGGAAGAGCGTCCGGGCTCGGTCCGGCACCAGAAGGGAATACAGGAACTCCGGCCGCCGGTTGAGCGGGGCGTCATCCGGCGTGAAGGAGATGGTCACCTCGTTCGGCCCTTTCTGCAGAGCGTTGCCCGGGATGACGATGTGTTCGTCCCGCATGTCCGCCGACAGTCTACGGCCGTTGACGACAAGGCTGTGCACGGCTTCGGCACCGGGACGGAAGTCCAGCTGCAGCTGGCCCTTGCCGCTGAGTTCGAAGCGAAGGATAACTTCGCCGGAGCAGGATTCTTCCAGAGAGGCCGGGATGCTGAAGGTCAGGTCGTAGCGCAGGTCCGAGATCCGCGTTGCCCGCTCCCGGGCCAGGTTGCGGCTGACGCCGGGTTCGATCGGCGAGACGTTCGTGCAGGCCGCCAGGACCAGCAGCAGGAACAGGCAGAGAAAGACGGGCAGGATATGTTTCATGGTACTATTTTCAGATAAAGATAAGAAAATATTTCTTAACTTGCAGAGTATTAGCGTTAGTTAGCGATGCAAGCGTATCCACAAGTAGATTTGTCGGCCTGGACGCAAGTGGGCGAAGGCTATAACGGGCAAGCCTTCATTTCGGACGCATATCCCGGGAAACTGCTCAAGCTCGTGCATGGTACCCTGTCTTCGGCTGAAAAGGTAGAACAGGAATTCTATGCCTCGCAGGCAGCATATGAGGCTGGCCTGCCCACGCCCCGGGTATATGAAATCGTACGGAATGGCCAGGAACACGGCTATATTTCGGAAAAGATAGAAGGCAAGATTTCCTTCTCCCGCCTTTGTGCTGATCATCCGGAGCAGATCCCTGAATATGCCGCTCTGATGGCCCGATACGGCCACGAACTGCACGCACATCCGTTATCTGTGAGCCGCTATGTTCCTTCCCTCAAAACTCTTTTGCGGGAGGCTGTAGCCTTTGCTCCCTTTGTGACGCAGGCCCAGAGAAATCGACTGGCCTCCCTGGTGGAAGAAATGGCCGATACGGCCACCGCCGTGCATGGGGACTTCCAGCCGGGGAACCTGATCCTGTCTCATGACAAGCCCTACTGGATAGACCTGGGCTGGCTGTGCGTGGGTGACCCGGTGATGGACCTGGCTCATCTCTACAAAATGATGGTGGAAGACAGTGTCATCCCCGCAGTACAGGACCTGACCCATATGACCCGGGAGCAGATGATGTCCTTCTGGCAGGCATTCGCCCAAGCTTATACGGGACAGGCCGATCTCTCGGCCCTGGAGCAGAAACTGCGCCCTTACGCTGCCCTGGATGTAGTGCGCACCTATTTCTTCCATCCCTATGACAATCCCCAGTTCCTTGCCTTTTGCAAAAGCCGGATGGATGCGGGTTTAGAAAACTGAAGTCCTGCCTCTATTTCACATTATAGGTGTGAATGGACAGGCCTTTGGCGGAGGGGAGGTAGTTGATGCCCCACCAGCAGATCTGCAGGCACACGAAACTCACCAGCAGGATGACGCAGGCCGATTGCCATTCTCCGGGCTTGGCCTTGCGCAGGTGCAGGTACACCAGATAGCAGAGCCAGGTGGCGGCGGCCCAGGTCTCCTTGGGATCCCAGGCCCAGTAGGTGCCCCAGGCTTCCTTGGCCCACATGGCGCCGAAGAGCATCCCGAAAGTCAGGAACGCGAGGCCCACGTAGACCAGATTGTCCGTCAGGTTGATTTCCTTTTCCGTGGTCTTTCCCTTCCGGATCAGCATATAGACCGCCATGACGGTCGCTGCACCAAGCAGTGCATAGGAGAACATATACACAATCACGTGCGGAGCGAACCAGGGGCTCTGCAGCGCCGGCATCAGACTCTTGGAGTGGATGCCCGGCTTGAACAGATTGACGCAGATGAAAACAAAGGACAGCAGCGTGCTGAAACTCAGGATCCATTTGTAGCGCCAGCGGCTGTAGACGATGATGCCGGCCACGGGCAGGAAGAAGGAGTACCAGAGCCGCGTTTCGCCCATCGTCCGCAGGGGCGGGCGCTCCAGCGAAATCCACATCCCCAGAATAAACGCGAAGAAGACGGCGATGCCGGCCAGCGTGCAGGTAAATGCCATGTACCGGTTCTCTTTCCAGGCGAAGAAAGCGCCCGCGGTCCACAGGAGCACTGCAGTCAGTGCAAACCAGATAAATGAATCCCAACTCATGACTTCATCGGTTTAGGAGCCATAAACAGCATCAGGCACAGGGCACCGGCGATCATCATGAAGATGCCCAGGTACACCCAGAAAATCCAGGGATCCCGCACCAGCTGGAACACGCTGTAGGGGCTCTCGGTTCCGTATCTCACATCGTAGCCGTACTGGTAGATCTTCCAGCCGTTCACTTTCAGGGGTTTGTTGACTTCCACCGTTCCCTGAATCGCCTTTCCGTCCTCTGTATAGACGGTGACATCCGATGCAAAACGCTTCGGCGTGCCGTCGTCATATTCCTCCATGGTAAACTGGTGCAGCTCGATGGCCAGGCCGGACTCGTGTACCATTCCGTCATTATCTACTGCCCGCCATTCCGGCTCGCCGGTAAAGGCCGTGAGCTGCAGGCTCTGGATATCGGCATTGCCCAGCGTGGCGGAGACGATGGCTACGACGACGCCCAGGTGATTCAGGATGAACGGAATCTCCTTTACTTTCCAGCGCAGCAGATGGTTCAGCGCTGCCAGGGCTGAGATCAGCATCATCCAGGTCCAGATGAGGACGAAGGGCCAGAAGCGGAGCATCTGGCTGAGCCAGGGCAACCCGCCCACGCGTACCTGCGGCAGCAGGCCCATCAGAATGGTGAGGGCTGCAGCATAAGTGAGGCAGGGGACTGCTGCGCCCGCATGCATCATCCATTCGATGGCATACACTTTCCTGCGCACAGCATACAGGATGCCGACAGCCGCCAGCAGCAGGACCAGCAGAATCAGATTGACCGGCCAGGCCATCAAGCTCCAGTCGATGGGACCCAGCGCAATCTGCAGCAGCACTCCGACAACAAGAAGGCCTCCACCGATGAGGAAGCCCTCCTTCATGCTCCAGGGTTTAACCCACATACGAATCAATAGTCAAGCAGTTTGCTATTCTCTTTGGCGATGGACAGCCACTGGGGGACAATCTCTTGCATGAACTTCTCCTTCTTCTCAGTCATGCTTTTCATGTCCAGGCCGATGTAGGCTTGTGCCTTGGCCTTGGTGGAGATATCGGGCATCGGCACCTCGCTGGTAAAGCCATGCTTGGCGAGCACTTTGGCAATCTTCAGGCGTGCCTGTCCGGCATAGTCGATGCCGTCGCCCATCAGGCGGAGCACCTCCTGCGGCGCGTGGAAGGAAGCACCGTGGGAAGCCACGGCATAGTCCCAGCGCCACTGGCTCTTGCGGATATCCTGCAAGGCATCCTTCATCTCGGCTTCCGTTGCGCCCTTGTCCCAGGCGAACTTGGCCTCGATGTGGGCCTTGGCCAGCAGGTCTTCCAGGCGGTTGCGTACCTCCAGGCACTTTTCCTGACGCTCCTCGACGTTCTTGCGCAGGGTCTCTTCGCTTTCGCGGTGGCACACCAGGCAGGTGCGGTCCATCTTGGCGAGCGGGCTCTGGATGTGATGGTCGGAGTACTTCACGCCGCCGTCGGCCACGTACGGCATGTGGCAGTCGGCGCAGGTGACGCCCCTTTGGCCGTGGATGCCCTGCAGCGAGGTTTCATAGCCGGGATGCTGGGCCTTGAGGATGGGCGCCTTGGACAACTTGTGGATGTAGTCGGCATAGCCCATCTCGTCATAGTATTTTTCGGCATCTTCCAGCGTGAGGCCGTACTTCCAGGGGAAGGTGAGGTACTGGTCTTTTTCAGGGGTTTCGGGATAGTCGTGGAAATAGTATTCGACATGGCACTGGGCGCACACCAGCGAGCGCATCTCGTTGTGTGTGGCCTTGTCCACATCCTTGCCCATGCTGGCGAAGGCTTCGCGCAGGGCGGGGCGGGAGATGTGCAGATCCATGGTCTCGCTGTCGTGGCAGTCGCTGCAGCCGATGGGGTTCACCACATCGGCACCCCATTTGGCCCAGTTGGCCTTGTAGAACTCGGCCGGGCCGACTTCTTCCATCAGGCGCGGCACATCCGGACCTTTGCAAGTCCAGCAGGTACCCGGCTGGTTGGAACCGTCGTACAGCGTGGTAGGGGAGCCTGTGCGCAGGATCTCGCGATGGTCTTCCAGTGCGTGGAAATGGCCGCGGGGGCTGTTATAATCCCAGGAGAAAGCGTATCCGGCCCAGAGTACGACCATGTTGGGACGCTCCGCCAGCACGTCCTGAATGTCAGAGGACATGTACTTGGAGCGGAAATCCGTCTCCTCGGTGGCCTTCCAGGTTTCATATTCGCGCGGGAAGTCGCTTTTGAACTTCTGGTTCTGGGCTACGATGCCCTGCATCGGGTTCTTGCGGTTGTTGAAGATGCTCGCCACCTCGGCGCGGCGCTCCATCAGGGAAGAAACAAGGAGGCCCAGCAGGAATACGATGACCATGCAGCCGCCGAAAATCAGCCAGGCGTGAATGGGTTTCAGTTTCTTTTCACTCATATCGTTTGTTTTTTATTTTCCGTGAAGATGTCCGTGGGGGGAATGATGGCCGATGGCTTTCTGGAGCCATTCGGGCACCGGAGATTCCGGGAAAGGAACTTTGGCATCCGGTGTGGCCGAGAGGCTGTTCTTACCGCCGTGCGGGACATCCCGGTGGCAGTCCCAGCAAGCCTTGCCCTCGCCCTCCTGCGTCATCTTGAAATCCATCTTGCCCAGCTTGACCATTTCCGTGGTAAGTTCGGTATGGCAGCGGATGCAGTTGTTCATGATGACCTGGGCGCTGGGATCCTTGGCGGCGGGCACCTGCGGTTCGCTGAATGTGAGGAAAGCGGCTGTGTGCTTCATGCCGTCGAGTCCCTTGAAGGCATACTTGCGTGCTATGTTCTCGTGCGGGACGTGACAGTCGTTGCAAGTGGCTACGGCCCCTTCACCCCGGCCATGCGAGGAGTGATTCCAGGTGGCATAATAGGGCTGCATGATATGGCAATTGACGCAAGCCGACGGATTATCTCCCAGATACGTTGTAAAACGCAGCATATACAGAAAGAGACACCCGCCGCCCACAAAAGCGCCCGCCAGGCATATAAGGAGCACTTTTTGCCAAAGATTCAGCTTGATGGGGGATGCCATAGACAGTACGAAATTGTTGATTTCTACAAATTTAACGATTCTATTTCTCTTCTCCAAATTTTAAGAATCGGAGAAGAATCTGTATGCTTATCGAATTAAATGTGTATCTTTGATTTTACAATACGAAATCAAAGCCAAATGATAATGAGAAAGATCATCCTCGCTGTCGCGGCCATTTTGATGACCCTGACCGCCTGCGGCCAAAACAACAAGAAAGACATGAAAACACTCGTAGCTTACTTTTCCGCCACCGGCACGACCGAAGCCGTGGCCAAGGACCTGGCCCAAGTGGCTGGCGCCACTCTCTATGAAATCAAACCCGAAGTGAAGTATACCGCCGCTGACCTGGACTGGCGCGACAAGCAGTCCCGCAGTACCAAAGAGATGCAGGACAAATCATCGCGCCCGGCCATCGTAAAAGACCTGAAGGATGCCGACATTTATGACGTCATTTACATCGGATTTCCGATCTGGTGGTACACGGCTCCGACCATCATCAACACCTTCATCGAGACCTATGGCTTTGAGGGCAAGACGGTCATTTTCTTCGCCACCTCCGGTGGCAGCGACGTCGCCGGTGCCGACAAGCAGTTCCATGCCCAGTATCCGGCCATCAACTGGAAGACCGGCAAGCTGGTAAATAACGCCTCCAGGAAGACGCTGCAGGATTGGGTTGCGAGTAATATTAATTGACCCATTGAAGGAACTGGAAGAAGAAATCAAGCCGTATACCGCCCTCCGCTCCCTTTTGGTTCAGCGGGTGATAGGCAAACCATTCATTCGCAGGTCCGTTAATTTGGTAATCAGATAAGTCGTAATTGGTCAAGAATTATGTCGCGCTTCAAGCATGTGGGTTTGCCGTAAGGAGATCCGGTAGTCCGAGGGAGACATCCCTACAGCGCGTTTGAAATAGCGTCCGAACAGGGACTGGCTGGGGAAATTCAGATCAAACGCAATTTGCTGAATGGTATTCACGGTCGAGGACAATTGCGCTTTGGCGTCAAGGATAACGTAATCTTCAATCCACTGAATGGCCGATTTTCCGCTGGCTTTCTTGACAAGGGTGGTCATATATTTAGCTGAAATACTCATCTTGTCGGCATAAAAACCAACATCACGGTGATCCCGATAGTGTTGCCTGAGCAGCTGCAGAAACTGCATCATAACCTCTCCATGGCGATGTCCCGTTTCCTGAGCGTCGGAAGAAGGGTTGACAATCCGGCTGATCATGATGTAGAACAACCTTGAAATCAAGCTGAAAATCTCCTCCATGCCGGGATTGTCATCTCCACTCAGCATTATATTGTGCACCAGTCCTATAAGCGAGCGAAATGTTGTGGCAGTCCTATCATCCAACTTATAAAGTGGGTTATTCTCCACGTGCTTGTGAAACATATAAGCGTCACCTATGTTGATGCGGGACAGGAGATGCTCCGACATCAGCAAAAACGTTGCTTTGAAATTCTCGTCTATATTATTGGATTCCGCAATCTGGGAAGGAAGCGCGATGAGCAGGGTGTCTTTCTGCAGATGTATGGGGTGCAAGTTGATAGCTCCATAGCCGTTACCTCCGTTACAAAGGACAAGAAGGACATGTTTGAGTTTATACGGCCCCCAATCGCCTCTGATGTGGGGGTTGTGGAGGATAATGATATCGTCTCGGAAGTGCTCAAACCATTCTGTACGCGAAAGATCTATATGTAGCATCTGGAGGTCATCCAGACGCTTCTGGCTGAGTTTTTCGTTGTGATTCATGCCTTGCGCTATTTTTCTGCTAAATTAAGCAATTTTTCTTCTCTATGATAAATTTTTGGAAAAATTGAACAATATATGGGAATTTTTGCGAACAAAAATGCCATTATATTGGAGTAATTTTGCAAAATTTTAAATCGACATGAAAATTCTTTTTATACTGAATAATTTTTACGGGATGGGGAACGGCCTTTCAGCATCGGCGCGCCGTACTGTGCAGGCTCTTCGCGATGCAGGGCAGGAAGTTCGCGTAGTTTCAGGATCCAATAGTGACCCTGCCGGACCGAAACCGGATTACGAACTCAAGTGGTTTCATTTTCCTATTGTCCAGCCCATCATTGATGCGCAGAGCTATAGCTTCGCTTCCACGGACAAGAAGATTATCGAAGAGGCCATGCGGTGGGCCGATGTGGTGCATATGGAGGAGCCTATGGTACTTGAAGCGAGAGCATGCAGGATAGCCCGGC
>JAEEGL012868242.1_pt1 | contig 11709 bp, 7 predicted proteins | sample 9134231 | NCBI WGS metagenome assembly JAEEGL01 (sample SAMN16246548, study PRJNA631951) | gut metagenome | biome: gut microbiome; feature: rumen; material: fiber-attached | host: Bos | place: Iran: Karaj | collected 2018-10
ATCGTACGCCTTTCCGCCCGTGCCGCTCGACGGATGCTGGGGAGCAGGGACGGAAGGCGCGGTACTTGCCTTCCAAAGAGCCGCAGGGCTGCCGCAGACGGGGAAAGCGGACCGGAGGACATGGCAGGCGCTGGCGGAGGCGTATAATTAAGAAAACAAAGGCTGCGCCTTTGTTTTCTCATTGAATTGCTCTGTGCGGGCGGCACCGGGCATATAATCTGTAAGGCTGCGCCTTTCAAAAACCCCCGCCGGGCCTCAAAACTCCGGCGTGAACCGCTTTGTCGCCGAGGATCTCTCCTGCGTCCAGCCTTCGAATCCGAGACGGGCGGCTTCCTCGACGACTTTTTCGTATTCGTAGGTCGTCACCTTCCGGCGGAGGCCCTTGAACGGATCGGAACCCCCGGCGGGCGGGAGAAAGTCCGGGGTGTACTGCGCCATGAGGGAGAGGCGGATCGACTTTACGTCCGCAAGGGAAGCGACCGTGTGCAGCACCGCGAGCGAATCCTCCCGGCATCCCGGCAGCACGAGGTGCCGCACGATCACGCCGCGCTTCATCATCCCGTCCTCCCCGAACGTGCAGGGTCCCGCGGCGGCAATCATCCGGACGAGGGATGCGGCGGCGGTCTTCGGGTAATCCTCCGCGCGGGACAGGCGTGCGGCAAGCTCCGGGGAGGCGTATTTGAAGTCCGTGAGCCAGATATCGACCGTTTGGGCCCCCGCGAGGGCGTCCACCGTTTCGGGCCGTTCGTAGCCGCCCGTGTTCCAGACGACTGGCAGCGTCAGGCCGAGCCCCCGCGCGATGTCCACCGTCTCCGCCAGCCGGTCAGCGTAGTGGGTCGGGCTGACGAAGTTGACGTTGTACGCGCCTCTCTCCTCCAGCCGGAGCAGTTCGCGGGCGAGCGCCTCCGGAGAATACGCCTCGCCCGCCGATCCGCGGCGGCTGATCTTCCCGTTCTGACAGTAGACGCAGCCGAGGGAACAGTGTGTAAGAAAAACCGCCCCGGACCCGTGCTCCCCGCCGGCCGGATCGAACCCGGAGATCGGCGGCTCCTCCCAGCGGTGCAGCATGATCTTTGAGACTTCGATCTCCCGTCCGGCACCGCAGAAACCGGCTCCCGAAGAGCGGTCCGCCATGCACATCCGGGGACAGAGAGCGCACCGCCCCGAGTCCGAACCCGAGGCGGCGAAGAAATCGTTCAGATTGTTCGTCTTATTCGTCATGGTTGCCCTTGATGTAGCGGGAGATCATTGCGTTCTTGACGGTCCAGAGCTTTTCGGAGAGGTCCACGTAGTAATCGTGCGGGTTCTCGAAGCGGAGGACTTCCTTCCACATGGTGTTCAGCTCGCGCGCGCAGTGGTCGCGGATCTCGGCGAGCGGCGGCAGCGAATACACCAGCTTTCCGTTCCTGAAGACGGGCACGAGAAGCTCCCGCGCGGTGAAGTCGGTGAGGACCTTGCGCTTCCAGGTGAATTCCGGATCGAAGATCTCGCAGGGCGCGTCCTGATCGATGTCCGGCTCGTCGCTCATGGTGATGAGGTCCGCCTCCGCCTTGCCGGTCTCGTTCGAGTAGAACCGCCAGACGCGCTTGAACCCCGGATTGGTGATCTTCGCGGCGTTCTCGGACACCTTGATCTTCGGGATGATCCGGCCCTCGCCGTCCTCGACCGCCGCCAGCTTGTAGACGCAGCCGAACACGGAGTCGGATTTCGCGGTGATGAGCCGCTCGCCGATGCCGAACGCGTCGATCTGCGCTTCCTGCGCCAACAGGTCGTTGATGAGGTATTCGTCGATGGAGTTGGACACGACGATCTTGCAGTCGGTCAGTCCTTCGTCGTCGAGGACTTTCCGCGCCTTCTTCGTGATGTAGGCAAGGTCGCCGGAATCGATGCGGATGGCGCATTTCTTTCTGCCCATCGGCCAGAGAACGTCCTTCACCGCGCGGATGGCGTTCGGAAGGCCGGAGCCGAAGACGGAATAGGTGTCCACGAGGAAGCAGGGGTTGTCCGGATACAGCTTCGCGTAGGTCGTGAAAGCCTCGTATTCGTTGTCGAACATCTGGACCCACGAATGCGCCATGGTGCCGGATGCGGGAACGCCGTAGAGACGGTCGGAAAGAGTGCAGGCCGTAGACGCGCATCCGCCGATGTACGCGGCGCGGGCACCGGAGACAGCCGCGTCTTCGCCGTGCGCGCGCCGGGACCCGAATTCGGAAATGGGGCGTCCCTTGGCGGCTCTCACCATGCGGGAGGCTTTCGTGGCGATGAGGCACTGATGGTTCAGGCAGAGCAGCAGATAGGTTTCGACCAGCTGGGCTTCGATGACGGGCGCGCGGACGGTGAGGATCGGCTCGTAGGGGAAGATGACGGACCCTTCCGGAACCGCCCAGATATCCCCGGTGAAGCGAGAATCGCGCAGGGACGCAAGAAACGGCTCGTCAAAAATCTTTTTCTGCCGCAAAAAGTCGATGTCCTCGTCCGAGAAATGCAGCTCCTCAATGTAGGACACGATCTGCTCGAGGCCCGCGGCGATGGCGTATCCGCCTCCGTCCGGGACCTTGCGGTAGAACACGTCGAAGTAGGCGATCCTGTCGCGCATGGGGGTGTTGAAGTATCCGCGGCTCATCGTAAGCTCGTAGAAGTCGCACAGGAGGGTAAGGTTGCAGTCGTTGAGCTTCATAAGCACCTCTCTGTAATGATATGGATCCGGATAAACGCCGGGCACGGGCGGAAAGCGGTCAGTCTTCCTGCCGGATCACGACGCAGTGCCGCGTCCCCCACGCTTCCTCGATCAGGGCTTCCTCATCGATGCGTGCCGCCTCGCGGAGGACTTTGTTTAACTCCGGCTGCGTGCGCGGATGCCGGGGCGTGAAGACGCTGCAGCAGTCGTCATAGGGCAGAATGGACGTATCGAAGGTCCCGATCTCCCGGGCGACCTCGATGATCTCCTCCTTGTCCATGCCGACAAGGGGCCGGAAGACGGGACGGTCCGCCGCACTCTCCGTGACGACCATCGCCTTGAGCGTCTGGGAAGCCACCTGTCCGAGGGATTCCCCGGTGACGAGGACGGGGCATCCGTTTTCATCCGCCGAGCGGCAGGCCAGCTTCATCATGTACCGGCGCAGCAGCAGCGTGAAATAGTCCTCGTCGCAGTTGTCGCGGATGGATTCCTGTATATGCGTGAGGGAGATGACGTGCACCTTGATCTGTCCGCCGTATTCGGCGAGCTCGCGCGCCAGCTCGAACACCTTTTCCCTCGCCGCCTCGCTGGTGTAGGGGAAGGACTCGAAATGCACGCATTCCACCGTCATGCCGCGCTTCATCATGCGGAATCCCGCCACGGGGGAATCGATCCCGCCGGAGAGAAGGAGCATCCCCTTCCCCGCCGAACCGAGCGGCATCCCGCCCGCGCCCTTGTCCTGCCCGGCGTGGATGTAGGCGTATTCTTCCCGGATCTCCGTCTTGACGACGACGTCCGGATTCTGCACGTCCACCGTGAGCCGCGGCATCGCTTCGAGCACCGCGCCGCCCACTTCCCCGGAGATCTCGGGGGAGGAAAGCGGGAACTGCTTGTCGCTGCGGCGGGACTCGCACTTGAACGTGGAAAGGCCCGCCAGCTTCTCCGGCAGATAGGCTTTCGCCGCGGCAAGGATCGCATCCATGTTCTTTTCGCAGACGGCGGCGCGGCAAAGGGCGACGAATCCGAACACCTTTTTCAGCTGTTCGTACACGGCGCCGACGTTTTCCTCCGCCTCCCCGTCGAGCGGCTCCACGTAAACGGTGGACTGGCGCGCGCGGACGTCGTATTTCCCGAACCGCGCGGCGCGCCGCCTCACGTCCCGGAGCATCTGATTCTCAAAGGTCGAGCGGTTCGCCCCTTTCAGGATCACTTCGCCGTATTTGCAGAGAATGATTTCCTTTAGCTGTTCCATTTTTCCCTTCCGACTGCGTTCAAGCAGGAAAGATGATTAAATACAAAGTTTTTTCTTACACCGCGTATTCGTGCCGACGGATGACGTGATCCTGGAACCCGCGGTCGAGCTCCACGAAATACGCGCTCCATCCCCAGATCCGCACGATCAGCCTTTCGTATTTCTCCGGGTGGACCTGTGCGTCAAGCAGCGCTTCCCGGCTGACGGCGTTGAGCTGAAGCTGATGTCCGCCCCGCTGCACGAACCAGCGCACGAGGGACGCCACCTTCACGCAGTTTTCCGGCTCCGCGAAAATGCCCGCGTCGAATTCAAGCGTCAGGGGACCGCCGTTGCAGACCTTTTTGAGGTCGGGTTCCGTGTAGCTCTTCACGATGTCCGCCGGGTTGTCGATCTTCGCAAACAGCGACGGGGAGTAGTTCGCGGCGAACGGCTCGTTTTTCCGTCTGCCGTCCGGGGACGCGCCGATCTCCGCCGCGTGCCACAGGTAGAACATCGCGGACCCCGTCCCCGCGCGCCAGATCCCGCCCCGCTCGTTCCGCCTGCCCTCGAGCGCGCGGCAGAAGGCCTCCGTGAGCCATACGAGCCACCGGTCGGCCTCTTCGTTGGCGGAACCGGTCTTCGGCGTTTCGTAGCGCAGGCGGTGCAGCAGTTCGTCGTATCCTTCGAAATCGGCGTTCACTGCGGCAAGGTATTCGTCGGGAGAGACGGATTTTTCGTCGTAGACGTATTTCTTCACGGCTGCCATGGAATCGGCGGCGCAGGAAATGCCCGTCCCGTGGATGCCGAAGTTGTTGTAGACATTGCCCTTTGAGATATCCCGGCCTCCGTAGAGCAGGTCGAGGAACGGGGACGGCACGAACCAGAGGTTTTTCACCTTTGCCCGGATCTCATCGGTCTGGACGCGGATCTCCCGCTCCACCGCCGCGGCGAAATCGTCGAACGTCGGCGAGGTTTTCAGGGAGGTGCGGAAGGCGCGGTCCACGGCGAGCGGATAGGACATCGCGCCGATGTTGGCGATCTCCATGCCCTTGCCCGGGATGATGAACTCCCAGCAGGCCGCCACGGTGTAGTCGGCTGCGTCTTCCGGCGCGTAGCCCCAGTTCACGAGCGCCGGGATGACCGTGTCGTCGTTCGAATACTGCGGGAAGCCGAGCCCGACCTTCGTCAGCTCCGTTCCGAGCTCGTAAACGGACAGCGGGGTGTTTTTCGATACGCGCAGATTGATCTTCGGATCGATCAGTTTCAGTTCCCCGGAAGCGCGGAGGCACATTTCCGTCAGATCGTTCCAGATCTGCCCGCCCTCTCCGTCGCTGCCGCCGAGCATCATGGACTGTCCGTTGTCGCCCTGCTGGATGCCGTTGTAGAGGTCGGAGTCGATGTTGAAGGACAGGAAGAAATCGAGAAGGAGTTCGTATGCCTCGTCTTCCGTCAGGATCCCGGCTTCGAGGTCATGCCGCAGATAGGGCATCATCCACTTGTCGAAGCGTCCGACGGTGTTGTGATAATTCCCCTCCGCCCAGAGCGCGTAATGCACGATCCGGAAGAACTGCAGCGCTTCCCGGAAGGTTTCGGCGGGATTCGCGGGAACCTTCTCGAGCACCGCAGCCACGTCGTCCCGCCCGGTCCGGAGCGCTTCCTCGCGGTACCGTCCGACCAGACCGAGCAAAGCGTCGATGTCGGCCTTGCCGTATTCGTCCGCGAACTCCTTCGCCGCCGTCAGCCCCGTCTTCAAAAGGAAGGCGTGGTCCGGGCAGATATTCGAAATATACCCGAGCTCGTGGATGAAATGCTCCGCCCGGATCGCCGTCCACTCGTCCTCCGTGAAGCAGTCGTACGGCTTCGGGACGGTGCGCATAAAGACGATCTTCTGCCCGGGAAGGATATGGGGGGTCTCCGCATCCATCACGCGCACGAACCGGTCGGACATGCGCGCGCGGGGGGAAAGCTGTTTTTCGGCATATTCGGCGGAGAGATCGGGGAGGGGATCCCTCCGGAGCTCCCGCTGACGGTGCGAGGTAATAAAATCGTATAATTCCCTGTTCATAATGCCTCCGGAAAGAAGGAGTGCCGCACGGAGAAAAACCGTGCCGTCAGCCGCAGTGCGCGAGAAAATCCGCGGCGAGCTTCATGCTGATTTCATCCGGCGAGACCTCCGGGTGCCACTGGACCGCCTTGAAATACGTGAGGCCCGTCGATTCGACCGCCTCGATCAGCCCGTCATGAGACCGCGCCGCGATCGCAAGGTCCCGCCCCGGATCCTTTACTGCCTGATGGTGATAGCTGTTGGTGAGGATCTCGCAGGCTCCGAGGAGCAGGGCGAGATTGCCGGATGCGTAAACCGTATGGCGGGTGCCGCTGCCGTCGGGGGTGTTTTCGAAATGGGCGCGGTTCGGGCCGAGCGCCTGCGCGTAAATATCCTGCCACAGCGTACCGCCGGCCGCGACGTTCATGACCTGGATCCCGCGGCAGATCCCGAAGACCGGGCGGTCGAGGGCCATGAGCTCTATTAAGAGCGCGATCTCGAAGCGGTCCCGGTCCGGTTCGCCTTCTCCGCATTTCGGATGGCGCTGTTCCCCGTAGAGCGCGGGATCCACGTCGTCCCCCCCGGTGCAGAGATACCCGTCGAAGGCGGAGGCATACGCGCGGATCGTTCCGGCGTCGTCCGTGAACGGGAGAATAACGGGACAGACCGTTTCTCCGCATTCGGCAGCCCCGCGGAGGACGAAGTCGGTATAGCGCCGATAGAGCTTGAAGCCGCGTTCGATGGTGGAAGCGGTGAGAGCGATTGTTTTCATGCAGGCCTCGGAGCGGAAAGATAATCTTTGTTTATTATACAGGATCTCGCGCGGAAATGCAAGGGGGAGAGGAAAGGAAAATCGAATCAAAGGCTGCGCCTTTGGGATCCGCTTTGTGCGGAGCGGGGTTTTGAAAGACGAAGCCTTTCAGATCTTTCTGTCCTGCTGACTGTGTCAGCGGGCAGACGGCGGGCACGGGACAGGGTACGAAAGGCTGCGCCTTTGTAATTCGATTATATGTCCCTGCGCGGGACAGGCGCTGGGAAGGGATGTCCTGCGCGGACGGCGTGGCAAGCCGAGATCGGCAAAGCCGATCTCAAGCACGACTGCGTCGGTGCGAGGGATACAATCCCTCTTGTCAATCTCCCACTGCCCATCTCCCGAGACCCCCTCACTCATCCCATAAGACTTCGCGCGGACTGTGTTCAGCCAGCATAAACATGCAAAAAAGATCCCGATGGGATCTTTTGGGGCCTAAAGGCAGCGGCTGACATTTCCCGATCAGCAGTCAAAACGCGCATATACATGGACGCGCCTTCGTGCAGTTGAATAATCGACTGCATCTTCGCGCACATACTCAGATTCAAACCCGCATGCCGCCCGAACCGTACGATCGAAAACCGTTCGGGCTGTGCTAATAATGACATTCTTTCCTTGATTCAGAACAAGTCATGTAAAAGTACAGCCCCCAACCCATATCTGCGCGTTTCGATCGCTGTTCGCGGAGCGAACCGAAAAACGTCCCGCAGGGACTTTTTCGCATGTTTCAGCTGACGCATCGCGGTCCGCGCGAAACCTTATCAGCTGAACGATCGATTCTGACTGAAAGAGCGAGCTGTGGTTTATACCATCGGGCCAAAGGACCTCCTCCGGAGGGGCCTTCGGCCTGAGATGGCCCCTCCGGAGCGCCGTCCGCGCAGGACATTCAATGAGATTACAAAGGCGCAGTTTGTTTCCTTAAAGACGCAGATTCTTCGCTTCGCTCAGAATGACAAAGTGCAGCAGAACTTTCATGCCGCCCGCGCAGGACATCCCTCCTGAAAGGCTTCGCCTTTCAAAAAGTCCGCCGCCTGCTCAGGACAAAGGAATCAAAAGGCCCCGCCTTTCAAAAATCCGTTCCGCGCACAGCGGATTTAATGCGGATCACCAAGGCGAAGCCTTTGCCGCGCGGCTTCTGCTTCTCTCAGCTCAGCTCGAAGGATTTCAGGTGTCCGGAGCCGGTGCCGCGGAAGCAGAGATACACCGCGTGAACACCGTCCGGCAGATTCACGTCGGCCGTGCGCGGCGTCCAGATGTTGGCGTTGTGCACCTCCGCGGAGCCGAGGATCTCCCCGTCCCACGCGGTCTTGAGGTCGAAGAAGCCGTTCAGGTAACCCCGGTACGTGACGGTGAGCTTTGTCACGCCGCGGCAGTCGAGGTATTTGAACCCCGCCGCCATCCCGTTTCCGACGTCGGCGATGTAAGCCGGATCGGTATCGCCGTCGCGTCCGTCCTGCGTGATGCGGGGGCATCCCTCGCCGAAGCGCCCGGGCTTGTCCGCGGTGAAGAGATGGCAGGCCAGGTACGCGGGGATCTCCCCCTTCGCTTCAAGCGGCTTGCCGTCCATGCCCTGCGAGGTGATCTCCGCCTGCAGGAACGCGCCGGTTTCATCCTGACGGAGCGGTTCCGCGCAGCCCTGGCGGGAATACCACGTTCCGTTGGTGTGGCGGTGGTAGAAGATATACCACGTCCCGCCGAGATCCACGATCGAGCCGTGGTTGTTGGCGACGAAGGCGACGGGCATGTCCGCCGGCTTGTAGGAGGAGATCCCGACGTCTCCGTTGCTCACGAGAACGCCGCGGTATTCAAAACCCTCCCGCGGGTCGGAGGACGTCGCCCAGCAGAGCTCGTGCATGACTTCGGACGAATAGATGAAGCAATAGGTATTGCCGATCTTCCGGATGGAAGGTCCCTCGAAGAAGGCGTGCCCTTCGAATCCGGTCCCTGCGGAGCGGCGCTTGCCGGGGATGGCGAACACGGGCGGCTCGATGACGGTCAGCATGTCCGGGCCGAGCACGGTCGCCATCGCCCCTGTGCGCTTCGGGTCCCACGGACCGCAGAAGCCGGTGTAGAGATACGTCCGGTCTCCTTCCGTCAGGACCGCGGGATCGAACTGCGGCTCGTCCCCCGGCCCTTCTCCGAGCAGCGTCCCGTCCGGATGCCGCACGTATCCGAGGAATTCGTACCGTCCGGCCGGCGTGTCGGACACGGCGACGGACACGATCGAGACATGGTCCAGCACATAATAGAGATAGTACCGTCCGTCGGGACCGCGGGTCACGTCCGGGGCGTAAAGGCACATCGAGCCGTCCCGGTTCAGCGGGTCGGAGGTTTTCGGGTAGATGACTCCCTCGTACCGCCAGTTTCCGGGATCGTCGACGGGCGCGGACCAGCAGACGTAGTCGCCGAGACAAAACACGACTCCGCCGAACTGATCGTGCGATCCGTAGACGTAGACGCGGCCGCCGAAGACGTGGGGCTCTCCGTCGGGAATGTATTCCCAGGAGGGAAGATAGGGGTTATGTGTTTTCATGGAGCTTTCCTTTCCGCGGCGCGTTCCGTCCGCCGTAAGCCGTAAGCCGTCGGCCGTCAGCCGAGGGTGATCCTCAGGCAGTTGGTGTACTGTGTGGGCAGCTTCTCCGGCAGCTGTACCGTCAGAACGCCGAAGTCCTGGGCAAAGGGGACTTCCCCGCAGCCGAGGAGGGAGACCTTCTCGACCCTGTCCGCTTCAAAGGAGCGGAGGACGGCCCGTCCGTCGGAGGGGGCGTGCATCATGAAGGCGTATACGTCTCCGCCCTTCGCCGTAAAGCGGTAGTCGGAGGACGCCCACGCCACCTGGGATTCGCGGAAGCCGTCGATCACGACCTTTGATTCGCCCTCTCCGAACGCGCGCCACGGTCTGGTACCGTATACGCCCTCGGACGCGACGTCGAACCAGGAGCCAATCTCCTCGAGCGTCCAGCGCTCCCACTCGTCGATGGTCCCGTCCGGACGCTGGAGGATGTTCAGAAGCATGGTGCCGTTCTTCGAGATGATGTCCACGAGCATCTCAATGATGTGCCCCGGCTTCTTGTAGGTCTGGCGCACGTCGTAGAACCAGTTTCCGATGCAGGTGTCGGTTTCCCACGGGTATTCCTGGATGCCGGGGAGCTGGCTCTTCTCGATGTCCAGCGTGCCGACCCTGTAGATCTTCGCGTCGCGGTTCTTCTGAGTGTAGACGGCGTTGTTGTATCCGTATTTTTCGATGGACTTGTTGTACAGATGCGCGACCGCCTCAAGTCCCCAGGAGTATTCGTCCCCTTCGAAGGGCAGGCCGCTGTCGGAGTAGAGCAGATCGGGCGTGAAGCGGTCGATCATCTCCGTCACGGCGCGGAGCCAGTAGTCGCGGAAGGCCGGATTCGGGGTGAGCCACGGCGCGTTTTTCTCGTTGTGCTCGAAGTTGTCATGGTAGAAATCCCGGTAGGCCGGATCGTTGCCGTCGTAGGGAACGCCCGCGTAAGGGCCGGTCTTGTCCGCGCCCTTGTTGACCCACCACCAGGAGAAAGAGGCCGCCAGATGCTCCGTCAGGCCGAAGGGCATGTCCCGCTTGTCCGCGGCTGCTTTCCACAGCGCGCAGATATCCTTGCCGGGACCGACCTTCACGGAATTGAAGCGGTTGACGGAGGAATCGTAGTTGAAGAAGTGGTCGTGATGGGTGGCCTGCGCGACGAAGAAGCGGGCGCCGGCGCGGTAATACAGGTCCATCAGCCCTTCGGGATCGAACTTCTCCGCCTTCCAGAGCGCGCAGATGTCCTTGTAGCCGAACTCGGACGGATGGCCGTAATGACGGACATGGTAACGGTACTGGTCGGACCCCTCGATGTACATGTTCCGGGCGTACCAGTCGCCGTACATGGGCACGGACTGAGGACCCCAGTGGCTCCAGATGCCGAATTTGCGGTCGCGGAACCAGTCGGGTGTTTTGTGCTCGTAAAGGGACTCGAAGGTAGGAGAGAATTTCATGCTCATGATGCCTTCCTTTCCGGACGGCGGCGGGCCGTCCATCTGCAGCGGTTTACGTCCAGAGTTCCTGCCAGTCGTCCGCGCCTTCCCAGAGGAAGACCTGCCCCTTGATCAGGCGGCAGTCGGCCTCCGAGGCGTCGATCGCGGCGAGCTCGTCATCGGTCAGGGGATCCTCGGTCAGACACGCAAGATTCATGCGGTACTGGGCGGGCTTGACGGAGAACGGGATCGGAACGGCTCCGGACTGCCGGGACCATTTCAGGCAGACGGCGGCGGGATGCACGCCGTGCCGCGCGGCGATCTCTTTGATTTCGGGCATCTCCATGGCGGCGATGTCCTCGGACGTCTTGTCCCGTTCCGGACGGGAGGGAGACCCGAGCGGGCAGAAGCCGACGGGCTGAAGTCCGTGCGCAGCGCACCAGGCGCGCAGTTCCTTCTGCCGGAACGCGGGATGCAGTTCCATTTCGATGAGCACCGGCTTGACGCGGAGGAAGGGGAAAACCGCTTCCAGCTTTGACACCGTCATGTTCGATACGCCGATCGCGCGGATCTTCCCTTCATCGTACAGTTCCTCGCACTGACGGTACACAGCGATGAATTCGTCCGCGGAGAACGGCTTCGAATCCGGATTTCTCGAATCTCCGTCGCACCCCGGTGCGTGGTAATTCGGAAAAGGCCAGTGGATATAATAAGCGTCGAGCGTTTCGAGGCCGAGGGCGGCGAGGGAGTTTTCACACGCTTCTTTGACGCAGCCGTGATGATCGTTCCACACCTTTGAGACGACGAACAGGTCCTCCCGTTTCACTTCTCCTTCCCGGAGAAGGCGCCGGATCGACTCTCCGATCTCGCGTTCGTTCCCGTAGACCTCGGCGCAGTCGATCAGACGGTATCCGGCCTTCACCGCGCCGTATACGGCTTCGGCGATCTCAGCCGGGCCGTACTTG
>JAEEGL013011484.1_pt1 | contig 11709 bp, 8 predicted proteins | sample 9134231 | NCBI WGS metagenome assembly JAEEGL01 (sample SAMN16246548, study PRJNA631951) | gut metagenome | biome: gut microbiome; feature: rumen; material: fiber-attached | host: Bos | place: Iran: Karaj | collected 2018-10
CCACAGGGCATAGAACCGCCCCTGCAGCGCCTCGCTTTCAAAGAAGCCCGTTTCGCCCTCGTCCGGATCGAACGAGAAGCCCGCCGCCTTGTGCAGGTCTATTATCATGTTGAGGCCGTGCGCCTTCGCCGCCTCCGCCGCGCGGGAAAGCCGCAGGAAGCCGCCCTCCTTCGGGGAGCCGTCCTTTTCCTCGAGCAGATCGTAATCGACGGGCAGCCGCACGTGATCCGCGCCCCAGGAGGCGATAACGCCGAAATCCTCTTCCGTAATGAACGAGTCGTAATGCTCCTCGGTGTGCACGCACTGCGAGAACCATCCGCCGAGGTCTATCCCCTTCATAAAGCCTGTAAATTCTTTCATGGCAGTCTCCTTAAAAAGCCTTGTTTCGGAAAGATACCGCCCTGTGATGAGGACAGAGCGGTATCATTCGGAGGAGTGATGAAAAAGTATCATCCTTTGACGCTTCCTGCTGTAACGCCTTTGATGATGGATTTGGACAGAATAATGTAAGTGATGAGCACCGGCAGTATGGCGAGGAGTATGAACATATACACCTTGCCCATATCGAATTTCGCGTAATCCGCGCTTCGGAGCTGGGCGATCATGATGGGGACCGTCTTGAGCTCGGGCTTATTCAAGAGCAGAGCGGGGATAAAATAGTTGTTCCAGGAGCTCACGAACGAGAATATCATCTGCACCGCGAGCGCGGGCTTGAGCATCGGGAGCACTATGGTGTTGAAGGTGCGGAACTCGCTCGATCCGTCAACGCGCGCGGCGTCGATAACGTCGAGCGGGAGCACGCTCTCCATGTACTGCTTCATATAGAAGAACACCACGGGCGCGGCAATGCCGGGCACTATGAGGGGGATGAAGCTGTCGGTCATGTGGAGCTTGTTCATAAGCTGCACGAAGCCCAGCGCGGATACCTGCGCGGGGATCATCATTATCGCCATGATGAACGTGAATACAAACTTCTTGCCCTTGAAATCGTAAACGTGCACGCCGTAAGCGGTGAGCGCGGAAAAATACGTGGTGATGACCGCGGTCGAAAGCGCGATTATCAGGCTGTTCAGCATTCCGCGGGGGATGTTGATGGAAGAATCGTTCCACGCGTTGACGAGGTTCTTAATAAAGTTCCCCTTGGGGATGAGCGAGAAGCCCGAAGCCAACTGCGCGTTGGAGCGCGTGGAATTTACTATCATCAGATAGAAGAAGAACAGGCAGAGGAAAGTGAGGAACACGAGTATCGCATATACGACCGCCCTCAGTATGCCGAGCTTTATCCTGCCGGCTTTGTTTTGATCTAAGCCGTTCATATAACCTTGCCTGTCCTTTCCCTGTGTTTCGCATTGGGATCCTTATACTGCTTGGAGAGGATCCTGTAAACGATGCCGCCCAAGCCGCCCGTGATAATGAATATGATAACGGAGATCGCGCCGGACATGCCGTAGTTGTAGGTCTTCAAATAATTGTTCAGATACATAACGAGCGTCCTTGAAGTGCCGTTCGGAACGCCGTCGCCCTTGGTCAATACCTGCGGCACGTCGAACATCTGTATGCCGCCTATCATCGCGGTTATGAGGCAATAGACGAGTATCGGCATGAGCAGCGGCAGCGTCACGCGGAAGAACACCTGCACGGAATTCGCGCCGTCTATCGTGGCGGATTCGAAAAGGCTCTGATCTATGCCCATTATGCCCGCCATCAAAACTATCGTGGTGTTGCCGAACCACATGAGGAAGTTCATAAGGGCTATCATTCCGCGCACCGTCACCCGGTTGGTGAAAAGATCGTAGCTCTGCGGGATAATCCCCTGGTTCGCAAGCAAAGTCTGAACGGGGCCCTTGGCGCAGAAGAGCGCGTAGAACAGCATCGAGAACGCGGCGGCCATTATGAGGTTCGGCATGTAAATGACCGTCTTGAAGAAGCTCTGACCCTTTATGTTGAGGCGCAGGCTCGTGAAGAACAGCGCGAGCAGCATCGCCACGACGAACTGCGGAACGGCGCCGAGGAACCATATCCAAATGGTGTTCCACGCATATTTCAGTATCAGCACCGTGCCGTTGGGATCGGCCTTGAATAATTCGATATAGTTCTTAAGACCCACGAAATTGGGGCCTATCTGATTGAGGCCGATGCGGTAGTTTTCGAAAAAGCTGTTATAGATCGTCAAAAACTGCGGTATGAGCGTAAACAGCAAATAGGCTAAGAAGAAGGGGGCTATGAATATGTAACCCCATTTTGCATAGCTGACGGACTTTATGCTGCCGTTTTTTATTTCGAGCTTCCTTTTCATATCGTACCCCCACGGGGCAAATCGGTCGTTCGGGCAAGGAGCCCTTTGTTTAATACTGCGGCAGGGGGATCCCCTGCCGCAGCAAAGTTACTCTTTACGCTTCGGGAAGAACGATGTTGGGATAGACCTCTTTGATGTACTGATAGAAGTTGTTCATAGCGGTCTCCTTATCGACGGAGCCCTTGTAGAACTCCTGCAGCTTGTTCTGCAGACCTTCGTTCAGGAGCTGGTCGTAATTGGTGTGGTTCTCCCACTTGATGTCCTTGGCGAGCTGATAGAAAATGGCGATATCGTTCTGACCGTCGAGGATGGCGGTGTTGCCGTAGTTGGGATCCTCGGCAAACTTCTTGACGACGTCTGTGTTGTTGACGTACTGGTTATCGTCCTTGACCATCTTCTCGAGCACCTCGGTGTTGACGGTGAAGGTCTCGAAGATGTCCTTCAGCATCTCGGTGTTGTCGGAGCCGGTCGCGGCGAGCAGCCAGGTGCCGCCCCAGAAGTAAGCCTGGGGCCCCTTGATGATGCACCAATCGCCTGCGCAGCCGTTATCGGGATCCATGGCGTTGGTCATGCAGAAGTTGTAGTACCAGGCGGGACCGAAGAAGCACATGGTCTTGCCTTCCTTGAACATCTGATCGGTCTTTTCCTTATCCCATACGCCGGCGGTAATGGTGTACTCGTTCTCAATGTACTTGTCGGTCTGAGCGATCCAGGCGTTGATCTGATCGTCGAACTGGAGCTTGCCCTCAGCATCGACCCAGGGCTTGGTGCAGTTGTTGGAGAAGGCGCGGAAGGTCTCGGCGAAGGAAGCGGTCATGTAGTAACCCTTTTCCTTGGCCTGAGCGGCGACGGCGTCAAACTTCTCCCAGGTGTCGAGAGCGGCCTGGACTTCTTCGGGAACGTCGGTGCCGAGAACATCCTTGGCTATGCTCTTGCGGTAGATAACGCCCGCGGGGCAGCACTGGAAGGAAACGCCCTTGCAGACGCCCTTCTGATCGGAAGCGGCCTTGATGGTGTAATCATACATAGTGGAAGCGTTCTTGAAGCCGATCTTGGAAATATCCATGGTGTAGTCGGAATCGACGTACTTGCCGATATAATCGGCCTCGGCGAGGAACAGGTCGATCTTCTCATCGGCGGGAGCGTTCTCCTGATTGAGCAGCGCTTCATCGAGCTTCTGCTGGTAAACGCCGTTGTCGGAGGGGTTGATGATCCACTTGACTTCAACGCCTTCGGGTACCTTGTAGTACTTCTCGAAGAAGCCCTTGAATTCATCGTTCCAGGCATAGATGTTGAACACCTTGCCCTGTACCTTGGGCTGTTCGGTCTTGCAGGCGACAAGGCTCATGAGCATGAGCGCCGCAAAGACGATGGCTAACAGTTTCTTCATGGTTGTGTCTCCTTTTGTTTTATAAATTTTTTGAAACCCACAGGTCTCATTTCTTTTTTATCAAAACGCCCTGCGGCGCTTCAATCGATCCTTTTTACCGTGTCTCCCGGGAGCAGCTCGCCTTCTGTCAGGATCTGCTGGGGGATCCAGGTTTCCGGCCGCTCTATCTGTTCAATGAGCTGCCTTGCCGCCTCCTGCCCTATCCTTTCGGCGTCCTGCCGGTAGGTGGTGAGCCGCGGGCGGAGCACCTGCGAAAGCGGTATGCCGTCATATCCGACTACGCTTATGTCCTTCGGGGCGTACATCCCGTGGCGCTCGAGCTCGCTCATCCCGCCGAGGAACGAAAGATCGTCCGGGTAGAATATGCAGGTCGGCCTTTCGGAAAGCTTCAGAAGCTCCCTCGTTGCAAGCCCGCTGGAACGCGGATCGTGATAGACCGCCTGCCGCACGAATTCGGGCGGAACGGTTATCCCGAGCGCGGTGCAGGTCTTTCGGAAGCTTGCAAGACGCTTCTGGGTAACGGAGGTCATCTCCCCGTGGATGAAGGCAAGCTTCCTGTGCCCGTTTTCATATACGTAGCGGACGAGCGCCTCCATGCCCCTCACGTTGTCGGAAAGTATGGAGGAACGGCTGTCGAAGCTGTAATCGAGGGTCACTGCCGGGATCTCGCTCATAACGAGCCTCACTATCGCGGGATCCGTGAAATCCGCCGAGGCTATGAACACGCCGTCGCAGTTCCTGTACTTCGCGTGCTCGTAGTAATCCATCTGCATGGTGCCGAGATCCTTCGATATGAAGGTAATATCGTAACCCAGCCGCTCGGCCTCCGCCTTGACGCTTTCCAATATGCGGGAGAAGTATTCGTGAGATATGCCCCCGCCCGTCGTATCGGAGAAAAGCACTCCGATATTGAAGCTTCTGCCCATCTTCAGCGCCCTTGCGGTGGCGTTCGGGAGGTAACCGAGCTTCTTTGCCGCCTCACGGATCCTTGCCGCAGTCGCCGCCGCTATATCCGGGGCTCCGTTCAAAGCCTTGCTCACGGTGGCACGGGATACTCCGCATTCCCTGGCAATATCCGTGATGGTGACCATTCCCATGCCTCCTTGAATATATCGTAATCGTTTTCGTCAAGCACATTATAACCCGCCCAAACGAGTTCGTCAAGCCCCTTTTTGAAAAAAAGAGTCTAAATTTTGTTCTTTTTCGGCCTCAAAAAGATGTTTTTGAGTCTTTTTTCAAAAAATGCTTGCGTTTTGATCGGGATGCGCCTATAATAATCTTAATCGATTAAGGCGCGGACTCGATCCGCCCCTCTCAAACCGGAGATGATATTATGAAGTACGGATATTTTGACGATCACGCAAGGGAGTACGTTATAACGCGGCCGGATACTCCCCTCCCCTGGATCAACTATCTGGGCAGCGAAGGGTTCTTTTCACTGATAAGCAACACCTGCGGGGGTTATTCCTTTTATAAGGATGCGAAGCTCCGCCGAATAACGAGGTTCCGTTACAACGACGTGCCGCAGGACTGCGGCGGCCGCTGCTTCTGGATATGCGACGGCGATTCCGTCTGGAGCCCCGCGTTCCTGCCCGCAAAAACTCCGCTCGATCTCTATAAATGCCGCCACGGGCTCGGTTATTCCGTTTTCGAGTCCTCAAAGGATAAGGTGGAGGCGGAACTCACCGTCACCGTCCCCAAGGGGTGCGACATTGAGCTTCAGAAGCTCACGCTCCGCAACGCGGGCGGCGAAAAAAAGCGCCTCACAATTTACGCCGCGGCGGAATTCTGCCTTTGGAACGCGGTCGATGATTCCACCAATTATCAGCGCAACTGGAACATCGGCGAGGTGGAGATCGAAGGCAGCACCGTCTATCACAAGACCGAATACCGCGAGCGCCGGAACCATTATGCTTTCTATTCCGTAAACGCGCCCATCGCGGGATACGATACCGACAGGGATACATTCCTCGGCAAATTCAACGGCTGGGGCGAGGCGGCGGCCGTCAGGGAGCGCACCTCGTTCATGAGCCGCGCCTCCGGCTGGGCGCCCATCGCCGCGCTTCGCCTTGAAGCGGAGCTTGGCCCGGGCGAGGAAAAAACGTACGTTTTCGCCCTCGGCTACGTTGAAAACGAGGAGGATAAAAAGTTCTCCTCCCCCGGGATCATAAACAAGGATAAGGCGCACGCCATGCTCGAAGCCTTCTCCACGGCGGAAAGATTCGACGCCGCAGTGGCCGAGCTTCGCGAATACTGGAGCGGACTTCTTTCCCGCTTCAGCATAAGGAGCGGGGACGAAAGGCTCGATCGCATGGTCAATATCTGGAACCAGTATCAGTGCATGGTGACATTCAATATGTCCCGCAGCGCCTCATATTATGAGAGCGGGACGGGCCGCGGCATGGGCTTCCGCGACAGTTGCCAGGATCTTCTCGGGTTCGTGCACCTGATCCCCGAGCGCGCACGCGAGCGCATAATAGATATAGCCTCGATCCAGTTTGAGGACGGCAGCACTTACCACCAGTACCAGCCGCTCACCAAGCGCGGCAACGGGGATATAGGCTCCGGCTTCAACGACGACCCGCTTTGGCTCGTCGCCTGCACCTGCGCTTATATCCGCGAGACCGGGGACTTTTCAATACTCGAAGAGCCCACCCCCTTCAATAACGAAGCGGGCACGGAAACGCCCCTCATAGAGCATCTGCGCCGCAGTCTCGATTTCACAATGACTCACCTCGGCCCCCACGGGCTGCCGCTCATAGGCCGCGCCGATTGGAACGACTGCTTAAACCTCAACTGCTTCTCCAAAACGCCCGGCGAAAGCTTCCAGACCTGCTCCAATTTCGAAAGCGGCAAGGCGGAAAGCGTGTTTATAGCCGGAATGTTCGTGAAGTACGGCACGGAATACGCCGAGCTTGCCGAAAGGCTCGGGCTCGGCGGCGAAGCGGAAAAGCTCCGCGGAGCTGTCCGCGATATGGAGGCGGCGGTGCTGCGCTTCGGCTGGGACGGCGAATGGTTCCGCCGCGCCTACGACGCCTTCTCCCGTCCGATAGGCAGCCGCGAAAACGACGAGGGCAAAATATTCATCGAGCCGCAGGGCTTCTGCGTAATGGCGGGCATAGGCGGCGCGGAATACGGCAGGCGCGCGCTAGCCTCCGCTGAAGAATACCTCGGGAACGAATTCGGGCTCGAGCTCCTCTCCCCCTGTTATTCGGAATACCGCGAGTATCTCGGAGAGATCTCCTCCTATCCTCCCGGATATAAGGAGAACGGTTCCGTATTCTGCCACAACAACCCCTGGGTGACCCTTGCTTACTGCAAAATAAAGGACGGCGAGGGCGCATGGCGCCTCTATACCCGCAGCGCGCCCGCGTTCATTGAGGACAGGAGCGAGATCCACCGCACCGAGCCCTACTGTTACAGTCAGACCATTGCGGGCCGCATGGCACAAAACTATGGCGAGGCAAAGAATTCCTGGCTGACGGGCACCGCGGCATGGTCGTTCGCGGCGGTGAGCCGCGGCATACTCGGCATACGCCCCGAATACGACGGGCTCACCGTCGATCCGTGTATTCCCGCCTGCATAGAGGGCTTCAAGGTCAGCCGCCTTTTCCGCGGAACAAGGTATGAGATCACCGTCCGCCGCGGGAACGACAAGGGGCTTACCGTAAACGGCACGCGGGTAGAAGGGAATACGATACCCATGACAGATGCGCCGGTATGCATGGCCGAGCTTGTGATCTGAACAAGCTGCAGAACAGCTTTCGTGCAAAGCCCGGGCTGACAGGGAAGCTTGTGACCGAAAGCCGAAACAATATGCATTATATTAAAGCGTCCGTACCGGGCGCTTTTTGTTGCCCCAAGAAGAGAATCCCCCGATATAAACGCAACACAATGTTCGTGTTTTATTATTCGGGTTTTCACTTTTCCCATGTTGAAACACAATGCATAAAGTGCTATATTATTGACATCAATTATCGGGAGAACGTAAAATGAAATACGTTTTCGGAACAAATACAACGATCAAAAAAAGCGTTTCGGATGGTGAAGTATTCAAGACTGCCGAGACCGACAAAGCACTGACAAGAAAGCGCGACGCTGCCGCCGAGCGTTTTGCAAAGCAATTGGGACGGGTAGGAGCGCCGCTTCCCTTTGCGCTCTATATCGCCGCAATTTTCGCTGCGCTGACCGCAGCCCTTCCATTATTATTGGTGGTCGTTTCGATACTACATAAGTTCGGGCTGAGTGAAGGATTCGGCATCTCGGAGTATTATTCAACTTACCCGGCTGTCTTTTGGGTGGGCGGCATTGGGCTGATATTTACGCTGACAGTTTTTATTATACACAAACACGTTTCATCTAAAGCGCAGGACAGCGGCAAGCTCGATGAAGCCGCTGCGGAGCTTGACCGAATTCAAACCGAGACGGATTCCGTGCTCGGCATACCGGAAAGCACAGCTATCGTCGACGTGATAGAATTCAGCTACACGCCCGACGGTGATTCGTTTACAACGAACGGGGCGGTGCTTTCGGAGATGCGCGTTTGGAGCCGTTCGGATGGGCTGAGGATCGCCGCAAATGACGACGATTCCCGCTGCAGTGTTTATACGATCTCCAAGGGGGATATAAAACGCATATCGATACTGCCGCACGGTTTTGATATGGGCGAAAGCCCGTGGAATAAGGAGAAATCACCGCAAAGCGAATGCTTCCGCAAGCGCGGCGTAGCTGTATTCAGATACGGGCAAATTGCTCTGAAATACTGCTGTGCGCTTGAGATAGAGCACGGCGGAGAGGAATACAAACTGCTTTTCCCCGCATACGAGCTCGATACCTTCTGCGCAATGACGGGGCTGCCCGCTCCTGCCCTGCCGGGCCGAAGGGAGCTTGAGGCGGGCGAGAGCGGAAAGAAGGAGCCCATCCGTCCCATCTTCTATTGGAAACTGCCGAAGGGCAGGGGTATTTTACAAATAATCAGCCCGACTGCGGACTATGAATTCAAATCGAAGCACCCTTGGGCATTCCGCCTGTTCTTTGCCGCGGAGCTTATCGCCTGCCTTGCGCCTCTCGTTATATTTCTCGTGGCTGTTGCTGTACCCGCAAAAGCGTTGGATCCGTTCAGCGGCTGGGCGCTGCTTGGGCTTTTGGGCGGCCTTATCACAGGCTGCGGCCTTGCGAATATCATTGGAGCATGGGAGCACCAGTACCTCGGGCATTGGGCGACTATCGCGCTAATAGCCTTCGGCGGATCGGCAATGGCTATCGGCGCGGTAATGCTTGTTTAGATTTTGACCGAAGCATACCCTTTTACAAAAAGAAGAGCGCCGCGTTATCACTTGCTGTGCCCGAGGCTGCTCTTCTTAAAAACCTTTTAACACCGTTCCGGTTTACGGAAGGGCGTTTTTCTATGTGCTTCAGATCAGATTCATTTCGGTTTCCGCGTCGAACATATGCATAAGCTCCGGATCGAACGTGACGTTCACGGTCTCGCCATAGGCGAAGCCCGCGCGTTTATCAGCGGGAAGATCGACCGTCTGCAGCACAACTATAACGTCCTTCCCGTTCATATTGGCATGCAGATGCATGGAGGACCCCATCATCTCGCAAACTTCAACGTCGGCGCCGAGCCTTGCGGGATCGTCCGCGCCGCAGAGGTGGATATGCTCCGGACGGACGCCGAGGATCATGTTCTGCCCCTCAACGCCGTTATCTGCAAGCGCCGCCTGCTGTTCGTCCGTCACGGGGAACACGGCTTCGCCAAGGCGCACTGCATACCTGCCGCCCGCGGTTTTTTCAAGCTCCGCCTCAAAAAAGTTCATCTGCGGGGAGCCTATAAAGCCCGCAACGAAGAGGTTTGTAGGATGGTTGAACACCTGCTGAGGGGTGCCTATCTGCTGAATGAGACCGTCCTTCATTATAACGATACGGTCGCCCAGAGTCATCGCCTCGGTCTGATCGTGGGTGACGTAGATGAACGTGGTATCGATGCGGTGACGGAGCTTTATTATCTCCGCGCGCATCTGATTCCTCAGCTTCGCGTCGAGGTTCGAGAGCGGCTCGTCCATGAGGAATACCTTGGGCTCGCGCACTATCGCGCGGCCGATCGCAACACGCTGGCGCTGACCGCCGGAGAGCGCCTTCGGCTTGCGCTGCAGCAGATCGGTGATGCCGAGTATTTCCGCCGCTTCGCGCACCTTGGAGTCTATCTCCGCCTTCGGAGCCTTGCGAAGCTTCAGCGCGAACGCCATGTTTTCATAAACGGTCATGTGGGGATACAGCGCGTAGTTCTGGAAAACCATCGCTATATCGCGGTCCTTCGGAGCAATGCTGTTTACCAGATTGCCGTCGATATAAAGCTCGCCGCCGCTTATCTCCTCCAGGCCCGCTATCATGCGGAGCGTGGTGGATTTGCCGCAGCCGGAGGGCCCTACGAATACGATGAACTCCTTATCCTCTATTTCGAGGTTGAAGTTATCGACGGCCTTGACCTTGTTGTCATAGACCTTGCAGATGTTCCTGAGTGACAGACTTGCCATTTGGTTTGACTTTAACGGCCCCGAAATCCTTCAACGAGTCGTCTCGCGCCCCGCGCATACGTCGGCGGCGCATTGCAGCAGGTCTCCACACTGCCGCACCCCAAGCCGGGGGGTATCCTCCTTATTTTCAGCTCCTTGCCGCCCAATAAGTGGAGTGGACGGGTTTGTGCCGATTTGCGATACCGGTCGCCCGGGATCGATCATATTCATTATAAACACCGCATCATGCGCTTGTCAAGAAAAATCTTAATCGATTTCGAAAACTTTTTCGGGACCGAAAAAGGGCGGTTCCCCGCCCCTTTATACATCGCGTTTTATTTGCCTTGATGCTTCCTTATAGTTTCGAAGAGCCACGCGCCCGATTCCGACCAGTCCGATTCCTCGAAGCCGCTGTACTTGGGCACCGTAAAGCGCACCATGGAGCTCGCCTCCGGCGCTTTTGCAAGGGACCAGAGGCAGTATGAAACGCCTTCGCGTTCGAGCAGGTCTATCCACCTGTCCGCGCTTTCGGTATCCCTCGGCACGTCTCCGCTCGACGCCGTTATGCCGAATTCCGTCACGAATACGGGAAGGCCGCCCTCCATCGCCCGCTCCGCCGCATCGCGCACCTCCCGGCCATGAGAGGCGGAGTAAAAATGCAGTGAATACATAATGTTTTCAAAGCCAAGGGGCTCCGCCGCGGCGCTAAGGAGGTCCTTGGACCAATCGGGAGTGCCTACGATTATAAGCGAATCGGGGGCCTTTTCGCGGATCACGGGAATTATTCGCTCCGCATAGCGCTTGACCGCCGCCCAATCGACGCCGTTCGGCTCGTTGCAGATCTCATAGAGCACGTGCTTTTCGTCCGCGTATTTTTCAGCCATCTTTGCAAAGAAGCGCTCCGCCTCGTCCGCGTGGGCGTTTGGGTCGCCGTCGCTTAAAATATGCCAGTCGATCAGCGCGTACATATCGTGCTGTTTGGCAAGCTCTACGCCCTTTTCAACGTCGCGCTCATAGCGTTCACGGTCGCCTGCCGTGCAGTAGCCTATCACGCCCACGCCGTAGGTATAGACGGGGAAACGGCAGATATTCACTCCACCGTCCCTTGCGAGCTCGCCGAAGAGCGTGTCGTTTATAAAGGATTCCGAAACCATCATATCGTTGAGGCTCACTCCGCGGAGCATCACCGCCTCGCCGTTTTCGCCGCACAGCCTTCCGCCCTCCACCTTCAGCCTGCCGCAGGAGGACGGGCGCGCTCGGCCGTCGGAACAGGCGCTCGGCCCGGCGGTTTTTTTGCCGCAGCCCGCAAGCAGTGCAAGAGCGAGCGCCGCGATAAGCGCTATCGTAAAAAAGCGTTTCATTCCCGATTCCTTTCAATGGTATTGTTTGATCACAGCTTGGCGACGTGTTCCGCGAGCGCCAACGCAATATCGAAATGTCCGACGTCATGCTGGGTGCCCTTCTTCATGCCCTCCTTGCGGCGGGAATCCCATTCGGGAGCATCCAGA
>JAEEGL014286129.1_pt1 | contig 11709 bp, 11 predicted proteins | sample 9134231 | NCBI WGS metagenome assembly JAEEGL01 (sample SAMN16246548, study PRJNA631951) | gut metagenome | biome: gut microbiome; feature: rumen; material: fiber-attached | host: Bos | place: Iran: Karaj | collected 2018-10
TACCAGGGATGGGACTCGAACCCACACGACCGTGAAGTCACCAGATTTTGAGTCTAGCATGTCTACCAATTCCATCACCCTGGCATATTTTGTGACTACCTTATAGTTTTTTCCTTTTTAATTTCAACTTGTTTTAAATTTCTTCAATCCTCACTTCCTCAGATTTTCCTCTTTGCATCAACCACATCAACTGTTTATTACGAGTCAAAAATTCTGAAGGCTGATTTATTCGCACATTAACTCAATATTTTCAATCAGATTTTTCTACTAAATTAGTGAAACATTCTTCAACTATAGACAAATCATGAAACCTAATTTTATGGAAATTGAAAAACGATTTTATCGCTCTCTGCATACGAAAATAATGATAATGCATAGGCAAAATCGTATCCACATATGCATCCTTAAAATAACGTAAATCATTTTTCATCGTACGAATCAAATATGGATTATGTACTCATAAATCATTTATATTCGTAGTTCGTGAGCTGGCAGATTTTACTCGATAATAGAATGGATAACTAAATTTCTTTATTGATGTCTGATCATCTGTTGGTTTGTAATTTTTTTCTTCTTTTTCAAGTAATTCTTGAACACTTAAACTAGATCAAAAATCTGATAAAATTCAGACTTTACCTACTAATGAATGTTTAAATGCATATTCTTGTAGATATTCCTGAAATAATGATAGAATCTTAAATCAAAGTTTTTTATCTGAATGTTTCAGAGCTAATTCATAAACCGGATCCACTATGATAACTTCAGCTCATTTCTCAATCAAAAACTCTCCTGCTTTTTCGATATTATTTAATGTAAAATCTAATGATTTTTCTCAATATGGAAAATTAGTTTGATCACAATAAACCAAATATTCATTATCATAACGAGTCAAAAACTGAAATAATGCCAAAGTGTCTATTCATGAACTAATTATTCCTAAATTCATTTTAGTTGTTTTTTTAGATAAATATATGATGAAACAACACTCATAATATCGTCCAAATTTTCTGCATTCAAAATATGGTCTACATTCCAGATTTGTTGTTCCAATTGAGAAAGTCTCAAAGAATAATCCGACTTTCTAAGTAAAGTATCCTGGTTCGTTAATATATCATATTGAACTTTCAAATCTGAATAATAAGTCTGCATTGGTTTTTGCAAAGCATCATAATATTTATCAAATAATGCTGATTCAAATTTATCTATCGCCGTTTTTATCTGTGTTCTATAATTTACCAATTGAAGAAACTCCGCCTTCTTATCTTCCAAAATTTTTTTCCAATAATAAGCATCATCCCCCTGCTCTATATACGAACGAATTGTAGAAATTTCATTATATTTTTTCAATGCTAATTGATATATTGTATCAAGATAAGTTTTACATTTTGCAGTTCATTCCACATTTTTCATAAAAATTGTTACATTTTTATTCTCAAGATTACAATACACTTTATTTTCCAAATATCAAAAAGTCTGACTAGATAACAAAGTCACGAATACCATCAACATTAATATCCAGATTTTGCGCATTTATTCATTTCCAAGTAAAATATCTTCGAAGAATTTATAACAAATTATGCCAAAAAATCAAACAATGGACTAATTTTGAAGCAAAACTTTTTTTATCGTAAAGAAATAACTTTCAGGTTGTGCATTACCACTTTTTATATCATAATCTATATCCACAATACTTTTGAATAAATTCTGAATCAGATTCCTTTTTTCTTTTATAAGAGATAATTTTTTTGTGATATTCATTATTGCCCACGGATTTTGTTTAAGTTCACTTGCTATTTGTTTTGAGTCCGTAATTCAATGATCAGCATAATCAAGTACAAATAAATAATTTCTAAGTCATCGAGCAAATGAACCATTCACAGCATTCCAATCTAATCCATCATTTTGTAATCATTGAATGAATTGAACTGCCGATTTTGTGTCAGTTAAAGCCAAATCTAAAAGCTGAAAAATATCCTCCTCTATCATTCCAAAGCATACTTCATCTACTACTTTTGGAGTGATTTCTTCGTTGTAATATCTCTTTCGATATCTCAATTTATCGATTTCTGATTCTAAACGAAACTGGTCGTTTCAAACCTTATGAATTAACGTTTCAACTACTTTCGAATTTAGATTTAAATCTTTTGACTCTTGTGCTACAAAATTTGATAATTCGTAATCCTTGAGTGAAGCAAAAGATTTTAGTATCTTTTGTGATGGATTATCTTTATCTAATTTATCAAATCGCTTGTAAAAACGACCACGCTTATCAGGCTTATATGATACGCAGATTAAAAGAACCTCACTTGGAAGTGGATAATTCATAACATCTTCTGCCAACTTTTCTATTTCATCAGCTTTTATTGCGTTAGATTTTTCTGTATCTAAAGGAATTCCATATAATATTATCAGTTTATTTGTTACAAAGAATCCTCCACTAAAAATAGTCTGCTTAATCTGACCGTAATCCCAATTTTCACGATTAAACGAAAAAATACTATCTGCACCATTTTTTTCAGCAAACATATTTTTCCACCTTTTCAGTTCTTTATTTAACGTATAAGTATTCTCTCACGTAAAAAGAAAAATTTTTTTTGGAGTTCCCTCTGTCATTCAAACAAAAACTGAAGATAAAAATCTGACTTTTTTAATTTATATTTTTACTGGAATTATTCAAGTATTTACATATCAAAAAAACTACCCAAAATTTGCAAAAATAAAAACAATGATTATTATTGTGTATAATAGTTTTTTATAAAATACTCCAACCAAATTTTATGCTAGATACCGAGAAACTCAACCAAGATATAAATGAAATCAAAAGATGACTAGAAGATTTAAAAAAAGATACACTTTCTAAAATTGATAAAAAAACAAGAGTCGAAGAACTAAAGACCAAGGCAGAAACAATAAAACAAAAAATCCAATCAGAAATAAATGCTTTAGAAGATAAAGTTGACACTGTATCAACAAAGAAAAAAGAAGAAGCGAAAGTTCTATTAAATAGCTCTAATGAAACTATAAATCTAGCTATATCTATTCTAAACAATATAGAATCTCAGCCAGCAACACAATGAACACAAACAATTAGAGCAAAAACCCAGCAAGCAACTCAATGAAACTCATTAAGTGATTGGATATGAAATCAATGGGACGAAGTAACTAGCAAAGAAAAATGGAAAGAAAATCCATGAAAAAATTTACTTCGTGCTGTATGATTTTGAGTAACATGATACGCAGTTTATAGATGAATAAAATGATTACGAAATAAAGTATTTTGAAATAAAGAAAAGCCTGATAATGAATGAGATTCAGAATCAGAACCTACATCAAAAGAAGAAGCTGAAAAGAAATCTTTTTGGGAATCTTGATGGTGAAAATTTTTCAAATGGACAGGTATCTGAACATGAGCCTACTATTTAACACACTGACTAAAAACTGACAAATGGAATCTTTCCAACCTTTTCAATCGATGAAACAAGGAACAAGACAATTCTATATCAAACGAAAAATTTAAATGTAAATGATGAAAATATCTCTGAATAGACATATCATCACATAATGGTAGTATAGATTTAAATAGTTTTAAAAACTGGAATAGGACACAACGAGATTCTGTAGATACTCAAAAAAGATGAGTAAGTTTAATGTATATAAGGGCATCAGATAACGTAACATCGGATAATAAAGTAAACGAACATGTTAATAACATTTGTGATTACAATAGACAAGTTAAAGAAGATGAAAAAATAGCCGTTTGATTTTATCATAGATTAAGTGGAGGCGACCGAAAAGCTCAAGCCGATAAATTTATCGAAACATATAGAAGACAAAGTTGAAAGCTGTGACAAAAAAAACTAATTCCAATGGTAGATGTAGAAGACTGAGGTACTGGTGGTTGGGTTACTCAAGCATGGAAGAATAACGATAAAGAAAAAGTTAGAAACAATACACTAAGATGGATAAACTATGTCGAAAAAAAATTAGGGATAACTCCATGAATCTATGCTAGTGATAGTGTAAACAAAGCTTTTTTCTGAAATGATTCACGCTTCAGTAAATATAAAAAGTGGATTGCCCGTTATTGAGGTACTCCAACTCAATCAGATATGCATCAATACTCATACAAATGAAAAGTCTGATGATTTAACCATTCTGTTGATTTAAATTCAACATCTAATGTAGAACAATTTTTGGCGTAAACTCCCAAACAATATTAAACTATAATATAAATATTTTTCTATTTTTTCTTCACAAAAAATTCTCACCATTGTAAATCATTTTTTATAGCGATAAAATTACTATTTCGATACATCAAAAAGTCCCCCAAAATTTGCAAAAATTCTCATTTATAGATATAATATTTTGTATTCCAAAACAGGAATTTAATTATTGCACACCAAACAAATGTCAAATTTAGAATCTTCAAAAGAGAATTTAAATTCATCTCGCAAGAAATTACTTGAAACAGAAAGAGATTTAACACATTTAGAAAGTAACACTAGATTAAGCTCATTAAAATCTGAAATATGAGTATGAATTATTAAATACGAAAATATGTCAAAAGACTGAAAATATAAGGTTTTCTCGTATACTCCTAACATGCTGTGTTTCCCATTTGGAATAAAACAATATGCAACCAATTATTTAAGCACTGGTAACAAAGAATGAATAAAAATAACCAAAGGAAACTGAGAGGAATACAACAATTTTCAACTATTATCTGCATGAGAAAAAATATACATAAAAGTGCCTAAAAATACGGAAGTTCAATGAATACCTATATACGAAAATGATTCAAAAGATTGAGAATATCAAGTTTTTTCATATACTAACAGATTTTGAAACTTTGCTTCCTCAATAAAAGAGCAAACAGCTAGACATTTAGGTTTACCCAATAGTCAATGAATAAAGATAACAAATAAAGACTGAAATGAATTCCCTAGAAATCATTATTTTGGGTTATGAGAAAAATTATACATAAAAGTACCTAAAAACTGAGATATGATTTGAGATGACTGGGCAAACCAAAATAATAATTATTTAGATAATATAGAAAGCCAAAGTAAAGGCAAAGGACATCGGGATAACAAAGACTATTTTGATAAAAATAAAAAATTAGAAAATGACTATACTTACAAGAATAAATGAATTATACTAAGACGTGATGTATGAATGACTTTTTATGTAATGCAAAAAAAGGACATACAAGAATACCACGAAACAAGAGACAAAAAATGAAAAGTAATAAGTACAACATGAAACAGAGTAGCAACAATCAACTATTTAAGAAATAAATTATGAGCCCTCCCTGAATTTTCATATTTAAAAAGAAATGAATACGCGCCAAAAATAGTAGATGGACAGCGAGACTTTACTCAAACTTTTAATATTAGAGGTGATTTTGCCGCCCAAACGGTAAACCATCCTGGAAAATATTATATCCCTATCCCCCTAGATTCCAATATAAGAAAAATTGAAGATAAAAAATTTAAAGAATATGCAAAAGATTGAGTAGAAGAACTCTGTAAAAAGGATGAACCTTATGGAAAATATTGGAAATGACTCAATAAGTCAAATTTAACTAAATTTATGACCACTATAGCAAAGATAGAGACATGAAAAACTAGCCAACAAATATGAACAGATGAATACCATCGCTGGGAAGAATGAATACATGATTGCTTTTCTTTTTGACCACATCATGTACTAATGGAATGACCATGAGAAACAGCATATAATAAATTAAAAAATGCTTGATATTTTAGCACAGAATGACAAACATATCATCCCAAGAATTCCACAATGCGATGCATGTGATTTATTGTAGAAAAAATGAAAATTATGGATTATAAAGACATAAAGCAAAGCTTAAATAATATGTTATCATTTTTTAATAAAAAAAATGTTACAGGTGAAGATGTTAGAGCCTTCGCTAAAATGTATAACGGTAGATTCTATGAAAGAAATAAATATCACACTAGATTTGCAAATGCATGGAATGCTTTAAAATAATTATTCCCATTCAGTAATTCCACTCATCATTTCATATCAGTTTTCAGTAATTAATAGCATATATTCCCACTGACATCACAAATCTCAATGCTGAGTATACATTCATTCATCTCCGTATTCCATAAAGAAATCTTCGCTCATTACCGCCGTAATTGGTTCAAAACAAAGCACCATACCTGGAGTGAAGAATTGTTTTTTCATATCTGGATGTCCATAGTTGAAAACGTAAGGTCTCTCATGCACAGCATTTCCACATCCATGTCCAGTCAAATCTTTCAAAACTTTAAATCATGCTGCACGAACTGTGGTAGCTACCGTATTTCCATAATCATACATAGATTTTCAGGGTTGAATCGTAGCAATTCAATTATCTAATGCAGATTTTGTTACAGTTATCAATTCATGAGCTAACGGATTGGCTAATTCTCATCAAATCACTACCGAAATCGCAGAATCAGAGTATCATTTTTCATAAATCACTCAAGCATCGATTTTAAGCAAATCTCCATTTTTTAGAATATAATCATCAGGAATTCAATGAACCACACAATTATTTACAGATAAACACAAATTCGTAGGATATCCATCATATCATTTAAAAGCTCATTTCAAATTATGCTGCTGAATAAAATGTTCTGCTACAAATTCAAGCTCTATCAAAGCTACTCATGCTTTAGCTTTTTCTCTAAGAATAAGCAACATTTCATTTAAATATTTTCAGCTTTCTATAATGTTTGCAATCTGTTTTGGCGTTTTAATTGCTCATTGAACTATTTTCATATAATTTCAAATAACTAATAAAAAATCTGACTAGAAATTATGCTTTTAATCAAGAAAATCAATATAGAATTTACTAAAATATTTTCATAATCTTAATACATTTCAAACCATAAGCACACCAATAAATATATATAAAGCAAAAAAACTATTGACATTTATAAGTATAAATATAAACATACAATATATATTTAATTTAAAAAATACCATGCGAGACTATCCAGAAAACACGAATAATGAATATACTATAAAAGAATGTGCAAAAATAACCAAAATACACAGGAAATACGTTATGGATGTCATGAATGTTTTTTATCATAAACTAAAAGATCTTTGAAAAAAACATGATAAAGACAAAGAAATACCAGAAAATCTGGAAAAATATACATACTTACTAAACCATCCATGGAAAAAAAGTGCAAAAGATGAATGGAAAAAAATACATAATCACAATAATACACACCACGTAGAATGATTTTTGGAATGCGATGAACCAAAATTACAATATTTAGTTGAAATGGTCTGTGATAATGTGGCAACAGCCATAGCAAGAGATGCTAAATATGAAAATATTTTTGAAGAAAATAAAGAACGATACATGCAAAAGTGACTACCAGAAAAGTTAGCCACCATTTGCGCAAATACTTTTGTCGATTTATGGAATACCATACATGAAGATAAATAAGAAAAATATTACCAAAATTTTCTACTAACATATTCCCCGAAAAATCACTAACTTTTTCCAAATCGCAAACCATATGTTATCAAAAAATACTTAATTTCTCATAAAGTAAATATATAAAAAGTCAGATTTCAAAAACGTAAGATGATTCGAAACCAAAATTGTCAAAAATTTTGCAAATTTTTATTTTTACGAATATAATTACATCGTCAAACAAAAATAAACTTTTATTTCTATTCGTTACAAAACCATGGAATCAGTAAATTCAATCCAATCAAATGAAAAGTTATCCAATCTAATGGATAAGATCAACGAAACATGTGATGCTTTAATCTCCGCTCTTGAAATAAATGCTCAATCAGTTGGAGAATACGGTGGATGAGTTGCTCATCAAATCAATACTGAGTACATTGATATTCTAATCAAAAATATTCTTAAAATCAAATATCATCTTCTTCGTCTAGAAAAAGAATTAAATAATGGATTAATTTCTTCTCAAGAAGAATTAAAATGTATCGTTGGATGATTGTTAGATACAATTGACGCAATAGATACAGTTTGTGCAAATGATTGATATCTTAGAAACGAATTCTCGTTTGCCACCAATGAATTGAAAGATTTAATTACAAACATGCTAAATGAAATTACTATTTCAATAACAGCTTAAAAAGCCTTCGTACAAAAAGGAGTTGAAATAAAAAGTCACAAAGATCCAGCCTGTATTTCTTGCTGGATTTTTCTTTTCAAAAAAAATTCTAAAATTTTGACAAATATACCAATTTTGATTATACTAAGATGATTTAGAATTTAGCTAAATTATGAACATCGAAAATCTAGATAAAAAAAAATCACCGAGAAAAACTAAATGTCAGATATTTTCTGATAGGATTTCTAATGAAATCTGAAAAACTATAGAGAATCCTGATGAAAATTTAACTAAAAATTTAAATAAAACTTTTAATAAAGTATTTAAGTTAATATCAAAAAATGACCTTAGTAATCCTGATATTCAAAAGGAAATATTTGAACAAATTTTATCATTTTTAAATAATTTATTTTGAAAAATTGAAATTAAGAAATTTTATAACAATATACCAAAGACCGACATCAAAAAATATTCTGAAAAAAATTTATGAGAACAATTTATACACAATATTTATTGAAAACAGCGAAAATTGTTTTATAGAGATGAAATTGGAGGATGAAGTTGTTCTTACTGGACAATCTTATTTAAGCATTTTTTTGAAGAACTAGAGAAAAGATGAATGGATATAAAAAGTGAAATATTTTTCTACCCAATGAAGGATATAGATGGAGGACGATGACATTCTTGAATAATAGTTTCATTTCAATGAAAAGAATATTTGGCTGATTTCTGATGATTTAATCAAAATAATGACAATCCAATAATCGAAAATATTGATAACCTCAATATAATATACTCTTCTAATAACTTTGATTGTTTCAGAAGCGATGCTATTAAAAAATATTATAAATTACAAAAAAAAAGAAAAGAAGAATCCAAATGACCTCTATTTTTCCATGATATCTGAGCATTTACAGATAGGCGATCTCAAAGATCGCGAAAAAATGCTACTGTTGAATTTGTTCCAAAATTAGATTGAAAACAGTCAAAAAACGTTAAATTCGAATTCCAACCAGATAAAATCTATTTAACTATAGATGGGATCCAACATATATTCATCTATAAAAAGAATAAAAAACCTTTGAAAGATATTCCAGACGAAAAGTTTTTTGATTATTTTATATCTCATATAGAACATTTACAAACAACAAATAAATCCACCAAAGAAATAGTAAAAATCAAATGAGAAAAAACTATTTTTACAGAATATCTAAACATAATTCGTGAAAAAATAAGCATAGAAAAATTACATAAAATTTACGAAAACTAATCTATTATATATTCAACATATTTATCCAATAATATCTTTTCACATATATTCCCGTAAACATGCAGGAATTTTTATTTTTCCATCTGATGTCTGATTGCATTCAATAAGTGAAATCAAAATTCTAGGTGAAGCTATTACCGTATTATTCAAAGTGTAACAATATTTTATAGTTCAATCTTCTGCACGATAGCGTAAATTCAATCTTCTAGCTTGAAAATCCAAGAATGAAGTAGCTGAATGCGTTTCTCCATAACTATCTCTAGATGGCATCCAGCATTCTATATCATGTGAATTATATTTTCCTAGTGCTAAATCTCATGAACACAATTGCAACAAACGATATGGTAATCACAAATCTTCAACTAACTCCATAGAATTTTCCAAGATAAAATCGTGGAATTGGTCTGACATTTTTACATCAGCAGGAAGAATAATTACTTGTTCAACCTTCATAAACTGATGAACTCTGTAAAGTCCTGATGTATCTTTTCCATAACTTCATGCCTCACGACGATAACATGGACTCATTCCAACCATCTTTTTAGGCAAATCTGATTCATTCAATATTTCTCCGCTATAATATGAAGTTAGAGGAATTTCTGCAGTCGCAATCATCCACTGATCATCTCTTTCTAACCAATAAGCATCTTCTTCTCCTCATGGGAAATATCCAGTTCCAACTAAGCATTCTGGATTTACCATATTAGGTACCTGGAATGGAGTAAATCATTTCTTTACCATTTTTTTGAGAGCATGCTGCAAAATTGCTTGTTCAAGTAACATTCCATCATTCTTGAGAAAATATGAACGCGCTCAGGCCAATTTTACTCATCTTTCTACATCTACCATATCATATTTTTTCATCAATGTCATATGATCCTGGATTGGAAAATCGAATTGAGGAATTTCTCCAACTCTTTTAACTTCTACATTTTCAGTATCATCTTTTCACTCTGGTACATTTGGAGAAATAAAATTAGGCATTTTTAGTTGATATCATTTCAATTCACCCTGCAATGCAGTTTGCTGGTTTTCTAATTCTTGAATCTGACTTTTCAAAGCCTTTGCTCATTCATAATCCTGCTGAGATGCCAAAGTCTTCTGCTGAAATTTCAAATCATCAACTTTTTGCTGAATAGCTTTCCTTTCATCGTCTTTTGCTAAAATCATATCTACATCACAGTCGCTGTGTCTTTTTGCTAGACACTGTTTATATTCATCCAAATTTTCACGAACTTTTTTCAAATCCAACATTATTCCTCATAAATATATAAAAACTGATTGAAAATATATAAATTTTTAGAATCAATGCAACAGCTTAACCACAATTTTAAATGATACTTGCATTGTACTACTAAAAAAATATAATCAACTCAGTTTTATCTAGATAACTTCGTTATGAAGTCTACTCTACAAAAGCTTTCCACAACTAATTATGCGGAAACTTCCGATAATATAATTTCGGTTTATGATAATCAGTGACATTGCGTAGTGAATTTCATATATTTTTCACAGATTGTTTCCCAACACGTTTTTTCTTCTGCAAAGAAAAAGACTGAAAAGGAAAAAGAATACAAAAAACTGCTTTTAAAAGCTGATTTTCTGTTGCCTGATGGAATTGCATTACAGATTTTCTATTATCTTGCAGCTACATTTTGAAGAATTAAGACAGATAAAAAGTGGCTTCCAAATATGAATTGAACAGATTTCACTCCATACTTTCTAAATGATACTAAACAAAAATACTGAAGCCAAAGGATTAATATATTATTGTATGGTTCTAAACCAAACATCGTAGAAAAAGTAAAAGACAACCTATCTTTGAAATGATATAACGTAATTTATATTCAGGACGGATTCAGTGAATTCGACCGAGAAAAAGCTGAAGAAGCTTTGGATGAATATGTAGATACTACAAACATTTTGTTAGTTGCTCGTTCCACTCCGAAAATTCCTCTACAAGAATTACGAACTTCCAGAAATTATCAAAAAATCATAGACAACAAACTACTCGTTATGAACGTTTGATGACTTTTTGATTTTATCGCTTGAGTTCAAAAACGTGCACCAAAATTATTTCGTAAATTAAAAATTGAGCGATTACGAAGACTTTGTTCACAACCAAAGAGAAATTACAAAAAAGTGCTTAACTCCTTGATGATAATCCCATACATTTTTCGTTATTTGATATTGAAAAAAGATTAGCTTTTCATAATTATATATGGTGGAAAAAATAAAAATCAGATTTTTCTATACTTTTATTTTCAGTAATTATCAAGTATAATGCAGCTTCAAGAGCATAAAAAAATCTATGTACCA
>JAEEGL014536873.1_pt1 | contig 11709 bp, 11 predicted proteins | sample 9134231 | NCBI WGS metagenome assembly JAEEGL01 (sample SAMN16246548, study PRJNA631951) | gut metagenome | biome: gut microbiome; feature: rumen; material: fiber-attached | host: Bos | place: Iran: Karaj | collected 2018-10
ATTCGCAGGCCCCTGTGCCTTGCCGTCTCCGCCTGCAGGAGGGGCAAGGGAAGCAGAAAAGTGAGTGGAATACCGGGACGGATAGGAACGTTTTTGCACATTATCTATGAACCTATATATCGATGACGTGCCTAGCCGCGTTTCAGACAATGTCTCATGTTATCATGTACGCTTACGTTCCTCTCCGGACGATATACATGATAATACAGGCGAATGTTAATGTAAAGGGGGACAGTTTGTAAAATTATGTTAGGAATCTGTTTGTAAGCTTATCGGTTTACAGCGTGGAACAAATGCGGGTATGGATACGTCAATATTCCGCGTCGAAAAAATATTCATAAAAATTGTGGGTGTTCCCCTTTACTTTTGGGAGCGGGGTGTATATAATAGTCCCGTACTGAACTGATACACCAAACTGTCGAACGTGAGGTGGACTAATGAACGAGAAGAAACCGATAAAGAGCAAAGCTACAGATAAACCTACGCAGGATACGATATCGCCCCTCCTGAAGCCCAAGGGCTCCAAGGAATCGGCGCTGCGCATGGGCCGGCTGATCCGCGAGGCCAGGATGGCGAGGCATATATCCCAGGTGGCGCTGGCCAGCGATATGAATATGACCAAGAACCTGGTGAACAACTGGGAGAGCGGTCTAAGCCGGCCGGGAACGGACCTTATCCCGTTCCTGTGCGATAAGCTGGGCATATCCATATTCGACATGATGGGCATGGAGCCGCCCGAGTCGTTAAAGGAGCTTCCTGCTGACGAAGAGAAGCTGCTTAAGGACTACAGGTTGCTGGACAGCCGCCACCGCAAGCTGGTATCCGATATGATCCACACATACGCCCTGGGGTATACGGAAGATTATATCGAGAACCTGAAAGAGCTGGCTATCGGGCTTACCGAGACTGAAATGGCCTACGCCGCCGGTTTCGGAGACTTCAACCTGATGGAGGACGAGAACGAAACGAGCCTGGGCTTCTACCGCGCCGACCGCGTCCCGTCAAACGCCGATTTCGTGGCGTCGGTCACCGGCAACAGCATGCTGCCCACATTCCAGTCGGGAGACAGGGTGTTCGTGGAGAAGACGCCCGCGGTCGAAGTGGGGGATATAGGCCTATTCGTGCTTAACGGCGAAGGGCTTATAAAGGAATACCACAGGGACGGGCTGTACTCGCACAATAAGCGCGCTAAGACGAAGAAGTTCCACGAGGGCGACGCCTTCTACGTTATAGGGAAAGTCATACGCAAGGTCGAACCCGAGGACTGCTTCTCGGCGGCGGAGACCGACGATATATGGAAACTGTACCGTGAGGGCGGGATAAGCGTAAAGTCTTCCGCTAAGTAATTCCCCAAATCATTAAAACAGCGGCTGCCGGGGAATCCGGCGGGCTTACTAAGTTTACCCTTAGGAGAACGCGAGGTATTGATGCAGACAATGGACAGGGCAGACGAATTGCTCAGGACGGAGCTGGGAGTAAGGTATCCAAGCTTCCGGCCGCGGAAGATCCGGAACGAGGAAAGGTGGAACGGGATACTGATCTATGTGCGCGCTGTGAACGCAGAACGCGGCAGGGGACCCAGCGTCAGGGAATTATCCAGGGAGATCGGCATAAGTTCCCTGTCGACTGTTGAAGGGTACATAGAGCGCATGGTGAGGGCCGGCTGGCTGTACAGGACAGAAGATAAACACGGATGGCTGTATGCCAGCGCGGATCGTGTGACAGGGAGGCGTCAGGAATGACAGGGAACAGCCGCAGGATCTACGTCACCGTAGACGTTGAATTCAGGGAAGACGGACAGATGCTGCCGAGGACCATAGCGCCAGGAGACGGGAAAAGATACAAGGTCGACAGGGTGCTGGACATACGTTTCGAAGACACGCTTAAGGAAAGTGGACAGGGCGACAGGTACACCGTGCAGGTGAAGGGGCAGCAGAGCTATCTGTACTTTGAGCGCACCATGACTCTGAGCGGGACCAACCTGGGCAGGTGGCATATCGTGAAGCGGACGGCGTAAGCATATTTGATTTAGTCAGAGAATTTGAAGGAGGAAATGAAGATGTACGATACTAAACGTAGGAATGTCAACATATTTCTGGATGAACTTTTACAGAATGCCGATCGGACTGAATTCGAAGAGCTCCCGCCAATGGATATACCTGATGATATGTGTCTCTCACTCGGCATGGGAGAGAATTATTTCTGGACTGATCCTATGGAACTGAAGATCAGTCATGATGATCTTCATCTTCTGTTAGACCCGTTGTATCTGTTTCTGGGCTACAGTGAAGAGGATAAGGTATTCTATCTGGTTGCTGTTCAGGACGATAGCAATGCGAATATCAAGCTGACGCCGGAATACTACGAATGGGTCAGGAGAGAAACGGCAGCGTATCCCAAGGGCGACTATGGACCCAATATGTACATGACTCCTGAGTTCATTTCGCAATTGAAAGAGTTAGGCTGGGAAGTTGGGAAGGCTTACCGCGTACCTTGTGCTTTATCTGTGCAGGAAGTCGATGGAGTGAAGACTCCGGTACTGACTTATGATATGAATGAAGGCTATGAGGTTGACGACAGAAGTATAGACATATGATAAGGCAGTACAAGGAGTAGTATGGAAAAGAGTCAGCAGGAACTCCGCAGCCACCGCTGCTGCTTTACGGGGCACAGGCCTCAGTACCTGAAACGGTCACTAGAAGAAATACAGGTTGATCTGGAAAAGGCAATACGCGAAGCGGTCAGTGAAGGATATATTACTTTCATAACCGGCATGTCTCAGGGCGCGGACATAATTGCCGGAGAGATAGTGTGCAGGCTGAAAGCCGATGACCCGCGTCTGAAGCTTATAGCCGCTGTACCGTTTCCGGGGTTTGAGGATCGGTGGGGATCGCACTGGAAGAACCGGTTCAGGGCGTTGCTGGAAAAGGCTGACTACGTGAAATATGTCGCATCCGGCTTCAGCCCGGACGTATTTGATATCCGAAACCGCTGGATGGTCGACAAGAGCGCCAAGGTTATCGCAGTTTTCAGCGGCAAACACGGCGGAACGCTGAATACGATCCGGTATGCGAGAGAAAGAAAGGTGCCGGTAGAGTGCCTGGCGGGGTAAATACAAGAATTGCTCTTTAACCTGAGATTATTGAGGGAGAAGAGCGATTTGTTGTACCACAAAATACAAGATTGACAGGGTGACAGACATCCGTCCCGCGCATGCCGCAAAAGCCGGTGGAATGGGGGACAGGTATACCATAATAGTAAACGGCCAGCAGAGCTATATCTTCTTTGAACGCTGCTCAATGGTGAGTGGGTGCAACCTTGGGAAGTGGTTTGTGGAGAGGAGGACAGCGTAATATATTATAATGAACCATATGAATTCCAAAATAAGTGTAGAAAAAACTGTTTTTTTTCGTTTGATCACCGCATGAACAGTCTTGACAGATTAATATGACGGATCATATAATCGAGCCATAGAGGATAATAGGAATAAGTAAATATTTCTCGACTTTTAAAGACGATCACTTCCATTTCCGTATGGAGATATCCTATGTACATCTCACACATCAATGCATTTAACAAGGAACAAACTTGCCGAGAGCATTGCTATAACACTGCCAGTAAAGCGGAAGCGATTCTGGCCAATGTGCGACTTGGGCGAAGCGGTTATTTGGCAGGCTTACTCCATGATATGGGCAAATTCACTGCGGAGTTTAACGCGTACATTCATGATGATGTTCAAGGAAATGCGGTTCGCGGAAGCGTAATACATAGTTTTGCTGGTGTTTCCTATTTACTCCGTCATTTTCATACAATAGAAGAGAATGCAGAGCTTTCATTGGATGATATCAGCGCTGAAGTCTTGTGCACAGCTATCGGTTCTCATCATGGACTCATCGATTGCTATGACAAAAACGGTGTCAGTGCTTTTGTCCGCCGTTTGACGAAGCAGCCGGAAATGGATTTGCGTGCAGAAATCGCATTTCATTATGAATGCATGCCAAAACAGCAAATAGAGTCAATATTCAAAGAGGCATCTTCTGAGATTGCAGAAAAGCTTCAGCTAATTGCTGAAAATGCCAATGATTCTGATGTGTATTATTATGCCGGTGTTTTGGCAAGACTTATCACTTCTGCGCTAGTAGCTGCTGATAGAACAGATACAGCAGAATTCATGTCCGGCAAAAATCGAACAGTATTACCACCAATCTCGGATATCTGGAGCGAATGTCTGTCATCGTTAAGAGAACGCCTACACTGCTTCAGTACAGACAGTCCTATTAACGCTGCCCGAAGTGAGTTTTCTGAAGTTTGCGAAGACTTTGGTAATGAGCCTTGTGGTATATATAGGTTGGATCTACCTACTGGTGGTGGAAAAACTTTATCGTCAATGCGTTTTGCGTTGGCACATGCAATAGCGAACAACAAACGAAGAATAATCTATACTGCACCTTTATTATCTATTATTGAACAAAATGCCCAAGTAATCCGTAAGGCTGTCGGAGATGATGCACTTGTGCTGGAGCATCACTCTAATATAGTAAATGAAGATCAAAAATCAAATGAAGATGTGCAACTAACTGAATTCTTGCAGGAGAGCTGGGATGCCCCGGTAATTATCACTACCCTTGTTAGAATGCTCGATACTTTTTTTAGCGGCAAGCTTTCAGATGTCAGAAGATTCAGCGCGCTATGTGATAGTATAATTATATTTGATGAGATTCAATCACTGCCGACTAATATGATTTCCATGTTCAATCTCACATTGAACTTCTTGGCAAAATGCTGTAATACAACGGTGATATTGTGTTCTGCCACACAACCTGAATTCGCTATAACTGCACATGCACTGCAGATATCGCCAAGGACAGTCATAGATAAGCAAATATTACAGAAACATGCAGACCTTTTCAAACGCACTAACTTGGTTGATGGTGGTACAACGCGTCTCGAAAAAGTCATAGGTTTGGCAGAAGACATACTCCACAAATCACACAGCTTGCTCATAGTTTGCAATACAAAAACCGAAGCTTCCTATCTGTTCAATGAGGCTTCAAGGCTCGCTGTACAAAGGTTCCATTTGTCCGCTGGTATGTGCGGCGCTCATCGCAGAGCAACACTTAATGAATTGACTAGGGCATTAAACAATACTGCCGGTAACATTCCTGTGTTATGCATTTCAACACAGGTAATAGAAGCTGGTATAGATATCTCCTTTGAAAATGTAATTCGTATTTCTGCCGGGTTAGACAGCATCGTTCAAGCAGCAGGGCGCTGTAATCGAAACGGTGAATTTGACGCAAAGAAAAATGTATATATAATTCGTTTAGCGGATGAGAGATTAGGCCCACTCAAGGAGATTGCAAGAGCGCAAGATGCTTCGAACGATTTGCTAGAGGAATACCGTATAACACCTGCACAGTTCAACTATGACTTGGCCTCAGATGCAGCAGTTAGATACTATTACCGGCGTCTGTATTCACGTATGGCAAATGACACAATGGATTATCCCACTGACGGAGAGCCAACTTTGTTTTCAATGCTCTCAGAAAATAACGTATACAAAAGCAGAAGCAAGGATGCCGGAAAATACTTTATGGAACAGGCTTTCAAAACTGCTGGGGATTTGTTTAAGGTCTTCGATGAAGAAACGCAGACGATAATTGTTCCATATAGTGAAGGTGCAGATATAATATCTACTCTAGACAGTCCAACAACAGCATTGGACTTGGAATATATAAGGGCAATAATTGCAAAAGCCGGAGATTATTGCGTAAACCTTTATCAGGAACCGTTCGATCGGTTACAAAAGCTTGGTGCTATACGTAGTATTTGCAATGGAAATGCGTATGCTTTAGACACGAAGTACTATAGTAATTCAACGGGTGTTCTAAGTGAAAAAGATATAAAGGAGGGAAGAACAAATTGCGTCACTCAAATACAGTAGAGTTTGAAGTATACGGTGCGTATGCGTTGTTTTCTGATCCTGTAACGCGAATAGGTGGTGAGAAGTCTAGCTACCAGATACCAACCTATGAGGCGATAAAAGGTGTGCTTTCATCCGTATACTGGAAACCCACTATTATCTGGTACATCGATGCAGTACGCGTTATGAATAGGATTCAAATGGAAGTCAAAGGAATACGCCCAATAAAGTACAACGGAGGGAATGAACTGGCGTATTACACTTACCTGAAAGACTGCAGATATCAGGTGCGTGCACATTTTGAATGGAATCTCAACCGTCCAGAGTTCGAACAGGATCGCAATGAGAACAAGCACCATGAAACTGCCAAGCGTATGATATCCAAGGGGGGCAGGCGAGATGTTTTCCTTGGTACTCGTGAATGCCAGGCGTATGTAGTCCCTTGTGAATTTGGAAGTGGAACAGGATTCTATGATGATGTTGAGCAGTTGACGTTTGGTCTTATGTATCATGGAATTACCTATGCAGATGAAGCGTGGTCAGCAGAAACACGAGATCATATGACGATCAATATGTTTAGGCCGGTGATGGAAAAAGGTATTATTCATTATCCGCGACCTGAAGAATGTGAACTGCACAAGATCGTACGGCCTATGAAGCCAAAGCAATTTGAACTTCATAACCCGCTTCAACAAAACATCGCAGACGGGAGGTGATATGATTGGGTCTCATGCAAAAAGCAATCGAAACTTATGACAATATGGCACGCTTTGTAGGGGTTGAGAGAGAAAATGCTGAAGTGCTTGCACCTATCGGGCACATTATTGCCCGTGCAAATATCGAGATTACTCTCAATGCTGACGGACACTTTATACAAGCCAGGCCAACAAATCAGAAAATTCCTATCCCGGTAACTGAAGAATCAGCCGGTAGAACAAGCGCCCCGGCTGCCCATGCTTTGGATGAACAGCTTGGTTACTTGCTTGATGTTGAAAGCGATAAAACGAAGTTATACTTGGACGGGCTGCGTGCGTGGAAGGATTCTGAATATACGAATAAAAAGCTTTCCGCTGTATATTCGTACATAGAAAGTGGTGCTATCTCGAATGACCTAAACAACGCCGGGTTGTTGAAAATTGATGAAAAGGGCACTGTGAAGAATGAAAAAGAACTGGTGTGCTGGATCATCATCGGTCTTGGAGAAGACAGCGGACCTGTTTGGCGCGATACAAATCTGCTTAATGCCTACAGCCAATACTATATCGCAAAGAACGCAGACACGCAGAAAGAGCTTTGTATGCTCACGGGTGATTATATCTTACCGGCGCACCAGCACCTTAAAGGTTTAGTTCCAATTAATGGAAACGCGAAGCTGATTTCGTCCAACGACCATAGCAACTTTACATACCGTGGACGATTTGAGGAACCTGAGGAAGCCTGCAGCGTTGGGTATGTTGCTTCACAAAAGGCACATAACGCACTTAAGTGGTTGATCGCCAATGATGGGGTTAATGAAGGTGGCAGGACATTTTTGTGTTGGTCACCGCATGGGCAGGCGATTCCCCGTGCGACGAATGCATTGATTAAAAAGAGCGAAATCAAATATGAGCCATCACAATACCGCGAACAGCTCAGGAATGTGCTGCAAAGCTATAAAGCCCAATTGCCGCAGGGCGAAGAGGTCGTCATAGCTGCTTTTGATGCTGCAACAACCGGCAGACTTGCAATTACATACTATAATGAGCTTCAGGCATCTGATTTTTTGGAGAGACTGGCATATTGGGACGATACATGCTGTTGGTATGACAATCGCTGGGGAACATCATCACCATCATTGTATAGCATAATACAATACGCGTTTGGTATCCAACGCGGTGAAGCCGGCAAAGTTGAGATTGATGAGAAAATCATCCCTCAGCATATGCAAAGGCTTTTAGCCTGCAGGCTTGAACAGAGCTCATTTCCGAGAGATATACTCATGGCAATTGTCAGGAAAGCTGACAATATACAGGTACTTAGCAATACAAACCGTAGCCAGTTGCTCTTTACTGCATGTGCAATTGTGAGAAAATACAGAATCGATCATCTAAAGGAGGATATAGGCATGACTCTTGACCCGTCGAGACCCGACAGAAGCTATCAATTTGGCAGATTGCTTGCTGTCATGGAGAAAATCGAGGCAGATACTTACGATAAAGCTGAGACACGAGAAACGAATGCGATTCGAATGCAATCTGTTTTCGTACGTCGTCCTGGATACGCGACTAAGATCATTATGGATCAGCTCAAGAATGGGTATTATCCGCGTTTAAAGACAGGACAGCGAGTATTCTACGATAAATTGATCGGAGAAATCATGGAGCAGATCTCTGCATTCCCCGCAGAAGAGTACAATAAATCACTTACTGAGACATACTTACCCGGGTATTATCTGCAGAAGAACGCACTTTACACCAAGAAAGAATCAACAGAGAGCAATAATGCTGAGGAGGAAATGAACGATGAAATTTGAGAACAAGGTTGACTTTGCTGTACTTGTATCCGTCAAGAATGCAAATCCAAACGGTGATCCATTGAACGGTAATCGTCCTCGCACAGACTACAACGGATTTGGTGAGATTTCTGACGTCTGCATCAAGCGTAAGTTACGTAACCGCATGCAGGATCTTGGTCAGTGCATATTCGTACAGTCGGACGACAGATGTGATGATGGAAAGCTGAGCCTTAGTGAAAGGGCTAAAGAAGACTTTGCGAAGATCAAAAGCATGGATGAGTTCGCAAAAAAGGCATGCGAAAAATGGATGGATGTTCGTTCATTCGGGCAACTATTCGCATTCAAAGGCTTTGAATGTGCGTCAGTCGGCGTTCGTGGACCCGTCTCATTGCATCAGGCAGTCAGTTATGATCCTGTTGAGATTATTTCCATGCAGATAACAAAGAGTGTCAGTGGTGATCGTAAGAGTGAGTCGGAGCGTGGTTCAGATACCATGGGCATGAAGCATTATGTCAAGTTTGGTCTGTACGAGATCAAAGGCTCCATAAATGTGCAGCTTGCAGAGAAGACCGGTTTTTCGGTTGAAGATGCCGAGATAATAAAGGAATGCCTGCGCACTTTGTTCGTGAATGATGCTTCTTCTGCCAGACCAGATGGTTCAATGGAAGTGATAAAAGTCTATTGGTGGCAGCACGATTGCAAGGAAGGGCAATACTCATCTGCAAAGGTACACCGCTCTTTGAAAGTTAGCCTTAAGGAAGGTGTGTCAGTTCCCGAATCTGCGGATGACTATATCATATTGCTGGAAGAGCTGCCCGGGCTCAAATGCGAGATCATTGAAGGCATTTAATAGCTGACAGGCCTGGAAGGCGCTACCAAATGAATATGCGCGGATTGAAATAGAGTTTACGAGATGATCATTATTGGCGCTCGTTGTCACTCCCATAATGTGAGTGTGGATTGAAATAACGCTACCCTGCAGGGCTTGTAAAGGACGGGCCGCTTCCCCCGCGGGGAGCGTGGATTGAAATTAAACGAGGAAGCTGAACCGTCCGAATCTGACGATGTCGCTTCCCCCCCGTGGGGAGCGTGGATTGAAATTCCTGTACGGTCAAAACCGTGTATGGGGAGATAAGTCGCTCCCCCCGCGGGGAGCGTGGATTGAAATGGCATGCCCGTGGGCCCCATCGAGCGGTGCGATGGGCGCGCCCCCGCGGGGAGCGGGGATAGGAATGCTACTCCCTCGCCGTCCACGATGCTCGTGCCGTATCGCTCCCCCCCTCGGGGAGCGTGGCTTGAAATCGAAGCCGATACGGAAACATCGTCAATCAGCATCGGTCGCTCCCCCCGCGGGGAGCGTGGATTGAAATTGGGAGTTGTTCATCCACGGGTAAAGCCCGTTCGTCGCTCCCCCCGCGGGGAGCGTGGATTGAAATATGTCACGGGCCGGGTAGTAGGTGGAGACGGTGCGTCGCTCCCCCCGCGGGGAGCGTGGATTTAAATCAGACCGCATCACAGGTGTCCACCGCCATCAAGTCGCTCCCCCGCGGGGAGCGTGGATTGAAATTGCGGATCGCATACATGTGACGGAGGCAGCATTGTCGCTCCCCCCCGCGGGGAGCGTGGATTGAAATGGCTATCGCGGTACTGTTTCCCGCACTCCTGATATGTCGCATCCCCCCACGGGGAGCGTGGATTGAAATACCGGCGTACTTGACGTTTACTACGCCGAAATGAGTCGCTTCCCACGCGGGGGGCGTGGATTGAAAAAATATAGCCGCTACGCAATTCTACATCGACGCGGTCGCTTCCCTTGCTGAAGCGTGGATTGAAATAGTAAATCGGACAGGCTGTACATATCTTGTAGTGTCGCTCCTCCTGCAGGGAGCTTGGATTGAAATTGGGAAGTGATTCACGCCTTGGGGCAGATGGAGAGTCGCTCCCACGTGGAAAGCTTGGATTGTGCCTAACTGCTGCACGGCACCCTTGATCCACCAATAAAGCTACTCGATGCGAGTAACCCATCAACATCGAAACCAGCAAATCATTCACATCTACGCTGGGCTGCCGTTCACATCATCGTGAGTGAACAGAGTAAAAGACCGTACAGTTACAATGCAAAATGAACATTTTGAGATAGAAAAAGAACACCATGCTATAGCGGAGAATAAAAGAAATAGCCCGATATTTCGAACTATTGTTTCTTTATCTTGGTCGCAACAGGACTCGAACCTGTGACCACCGCGATGTGAAATATCGTCACTATCAACGAAAGAGCTTTTAGAAGAAACTCAACAGAATTGACGACGGGTTTCTGATATTTCGGCAGCATCCGGAGAGCTCTTATCTGTGTATTGGGCATTGATGTGGGCAATCTTCACACTTATGGTTTTTATCTGTATACTTCATCGGCCCGAAAGCACCTTTCCCCATCCATCCACGTTCGGCTTTTTCTCCGCACTTAGGGCAGCGGGCTTCATTGCGCTTGTCAATGGTTGTAAGCAGCTCGAATTCGTGTCCGCATTTTGTACAACGATATTGATAAAGCGGCATTGTATATTTCCTCCAGACAAAAATATATGATATTATAACCCATGATTCCGCCAAACGCAAGAATAGGCTATAGTAGAAACACAGATGGAGTCTGACGATAACGCCTACAGGGGGTTCGTCCATAGTGGCGGTTACGGACTCGTCTGTGGCGTCAGTCGTATACGAGCATGACCGTAGTGTCATAACAGGCTCGTATTCCAACTTATCCACATACGAGTTCACGGTACAGCTTACCGACGCGTTCACTACGCTTACCCAGGTGATAAGCGTGCCCAAGGCGGGCGGCATATTCAACATAGAGGCTGCGGGTGTAGCCGTGGGCATGCGCTCCACGGGCACACGGGAACAGCCCCTGTTCCAGGTGGCGTACCCTGCTGAGCTGGCGTCAATAAGCATGCTGGACGGAAAAGCGTATGATACCGGCTGGGTAAGCCTGTCATCGTATATGGACACAAGCAAGGTGAACATACGAGACAGCTACTGCGAAATAAGGCGCATAGGGAAGATAGTACATGTAAGGTTCGGAGTGACAAGCAAGAGCAGTATAAACAGCTCCACATGGGTGAACATAAGCTCAGCTATACCAGAACAGTTCCGTCCGGGGAAGGAAACGTTCATATCTTCCTACAGCCAGACGCCTGGTGGGTATTTAGGCATCAACGCGAGCGGGATCATACGTCTCAGGAACCAGACAGGCTCACAGGTCTCGGCCAACTGGTGGGTATACTGCATGGGCTCG
>JAEEGL014929440.1_pt1 | contig 11709 bp, 19 predicted proteins | sample 9134231 | NCBI WGS metagenome assembly JAEEGL01 (sample SAMN16246548, study PRJNA631951) | gut metagenome | biome: gut microbiome; feature: rumen; material: fiber-attached | host: Bos | place: Iran: Karaj | collected 2018-10
ACACGGAAGAACTTGCGCTATACGAACGATACGGACACGGACACGCAATCGGTGACCATGTAGGTTCTGTCATCGGTGATGCGGTTTGGGATATGTCGCTTGTGAACGTGGGGGATATAGGAATCCTCTACACGGAGCAAGGTGCGGAGTATTACGAATGTATTTCCGTCTGCAAGATACGGAACACGGGATGGAAATACTTGCACAGGGGAAAGCCGATAACCGTGGACAAGCACGATATAATCTGCCTTTCGTGCGTAGAGGGCGAAGACGGATGGGAAGTCTGCGCTTATTTCGATTACAAATGGAGCGAAAGCGAATCATGAAAAGAGTGATTTAAGCGGCACAAACTGCGGCGGGGGTGGACGTTTTACAACCGCCAACTTGCTACCAACTTGCTTAATCTTAAACCTAACTTGCTTTGGGCGGGGAGCCGCCCAATTTTTGAGAGGTGAAAAAATGAAAACCGAGATTCGTGCTTTTGATTTTGAGGTCAGAGCAGACGAGAGCGAGGAGCACGGGCATTTCCTGTCCGGCAGACCCATCGTATTCGGGCAGCGCACAGACCTCGGATGGTATGACGAAGTGATAGAGAACGGAGCACTTGACGAAACAGACCTCAAGGACGTCCGCTTCCTCGTCAACCACAATACCGACATGATTCCTCTTGCGAGGAGTCGGAACAACAATGCCAACTCCACCATGCAGATGAGCGTGGATCAGGACGGCATGGCAATCCGGGTAGATCTTGATACGGAGAACAACTCGGACGCAAAGAACCTATACTCGGCGGTCGGACGCGGGGACATTACCGGGATGTCCTTTATGTTCGCCGTCGACAAGGACAGCTGGGACAACGTGGACACCGAGCACCCCACAAGACACATACGTTCCATTCGGAAGGTCATGGAGGTATCGGCGGTCACCTTCCCCGCTTATTCACAGACGTCGATCCAGACGAGAGGCCTTTCCGATGCGCTGGACAGCGCGAGGGAATCGCTGGAGAGCGAGAGAGCCAGGCTCGCCGAGATCGAGAAGAGAAAGCAGAAGATCCGAATTCTTACGGAGGTAAGCAAATGAACATTCCTGAGATGAGTGTTGAGGAACTGCTGGAGCGTCGCACGGCCATCGCCGCCGAACTGGACGCCCCCGACGCCGACCTTGACGCCCTCGAATCCGAGGTCCGCTCCATCAATGAGGAGCTGGAGACCCGTAAAGCCGCCGAAGCGCAGCGGCAGACCATCCGTGACGAAGTAGCGTCCGGCGCTGGCGACGTAATCGCCGAAATCAAAGAAGAGAGGAAAGACACCATGTCCAACATCGAGATCCGCAACAGCGACGCCTACATCGAAGCGTTCGCGAAGTACATCCGCACCGGCAACGACGAAGAGTGCCGCTCCCTGCTGACCGAGAACGTCAGCGGAACGGTCGCCGTCCCCGCGTTCATCGACGAGAAGATCCGCACCGCCTGGGAGAGCAACGACATCCTGTCCCGCGCCCGCAAGACCTATCTGCGCGGCAACCTCAAGGTCATGTTCGAGCGGTCCGCCGATGACGCCGTGGTTCACTCCGAGGGCAGCTCCGCCATCTCCGAGGAGAACCTTCTGCTCGGCATCGTTGAGATGAAGCCCGAGACCATCAAGAAGGTCGTCTCCTTCAGCACCGAGGCTGAGACCATGGGCGGACGCCAGTTCCTCGACTACATCTATGACGAGGTCGTGAAGCGCATCACCCTGAAGGCTGCTGCCGAGGGCATCGGCGACATCGTGAGCGCCAGCGCCTCTCACAGCGCCTCCGCTGTCGGTGTGCCCGTTGTCAAGGCCGCTCCCAGCGTGACCGCCATCCCCACCGCCGCCGCCTATCTGAGCGACGAAGCGCAGAACGTCGTGGTCATCATGAACCGCCTCACCGAGGTCGAGTTCCTGTCCGCCAACGCCGCCGGCAATTTCAACGTTGACCCGTTCGCGGGCCTGCCGCGCATCTACACCTCCGCGCTGGGTGCTTACAGCGCGCTGAGCGAGAACGGCGTGTACGCCATCGTGGGCGATCTGGACGGTCTCCAGTTCAACTACCCCGAAGGAGACGGCGTCTCCCTGATCTATGACAACACGACCCGCAAGAAGGAAGACATCGTCGAGGTCCTCGGCCGTCAGTACGCCGCCCACGGAGTCACCGCTCCCGGCCGCTTCTGCAAGCTGAGCAAGCCCGCCGCCACGACCTGATGAAGGTGCGTCTGCTTAGGGACGCGAGAATTAAGCACAAAGCGGGGGAGATCGTAGAGGTCTCCCCTGCCGAGGCTAATTATCTCCTGTCCGTAGGGTCTGCTGTAAAGGCCCCAGAAACGAAGAAGAAGCCCAAAAAGTAACACGCATAAAGGAGGCATATTATGCGCTTACTCATCGCTATCCCGTCCGGCGATTTCATGCCCGTTCAGTTCGTCAAGAGTCTGACGGGCTTGGAGAGGAAACTGGATCGGGACGGAGTCAACTACGAAGAGTGTATCATCGACGGGACGCTTGTGTATATGGCACGGGACAAGCTTGCTTCCAAAGCCGTCAATGAAGGGTTCTCTCACGTTCTTTGGCTGGATTCGGACATGGTCTTCAATGACCAGCTTCTCGAAGACCTCATGATGTGCAAGAAGTCTTTCGTCTCTTGTTGCTACAACGGGAGACGTCCCGGGTACCATTCGTGCCTCTTCAAGTCCATCGACCTCATCAAGGGCGTCGAGAGATTTGAGGAATACCCGAGGGAACCGTTCCGCATTGCCGCCTGTGGATTCGGAGCCGTCTTCATGGAGACGGAAATCCTCAAGGCGGTGATGCTCAATTTCAAGACGGCCTTCACGCCGGAAACCAACCTGGGTGAGGACACGGCCTTTTGTAAGAGAGCGCGAGACCTCGGCTTTGAGCTTTGGGCGGAGCCGAACTGCCAACTCGGCCATGTTGGGCACTTAGTCCTCTACCCGCAAGACCATGACAAATGGAAGAAAGAAATGCTGGAGGCTGTAAATGGACGAGCCTAACATCACAACCGATGCGGTAACCACGGAGCCGGTGTGGACGCTTCTCGACGAGGTGAAGCTGTCTCTCAGACTGACAACTACGGCGTATGACAGCCAGCTGACTGGGCTGATGAACGCCGCGCTGCTGGACCTCGGCCTCGCGGGAGTAGTCACAATTGACACGCAAGACGCCCTGATCAGGCGGGCGGTGATAACGTACTGCACGATCCATTTCGGGTCTCCCGCAGATTTCGACCGCCTGAAACGCTCCTACGACGAGCAGAAGGCTCAGCTTTCCACCGCAACCGGGTATACGAACTGGGGGTGAGGGGATGCTGTTCGCAGACACGGCTGTTCTTGTCGCGGAGACGTACACCGTCAACTCCGTAGGAGACTCTATCCCCACAGAATCATACAGGACGGTATATGTCGAATATCAGTCCATCGGGCTGAAACGGAAAATCGATGCTTTGGCCACGGGGTTGAATCCTGAATGCAAGCTTCTTCTCAAGGACATTGCCGAATATCAGGACGAGAAGATAGTGGAGTTCAGAGGGAAGCGATACAACGTGCTGAACGTCTTTATCCGTGATGACCAGATCGTCGAGCTGACGATGGGGAAACACTGATGCCGATGCCGAAATCCGTCACGAAGATCAATAAGGACGGCGTGACGTTTACCGAGTCGGTCGACAGGGCAAACTATCTGATTACCGAGCTGACCCGCGCCGCCATGAAGGACGTGGCGAAGTACGTTCTGAGGATCGTCAGAGCGAACGTCAGGGCGATAAACAGCCAGACGAAGAAGATGCGCTATGCGGGCATGAGGTACCAATACTGGGTACGGAAACAGGAGTCGGACCTCCAGCTCTGCATCGAGAACACCGCGAAGGGTGCAGAGAGCGCATGGTGGGCCGACCAGTCAGAGCTCGGAACGGGTGACCAGCCGAAGCGCGGCTTTCTCCGCTCTGCGGTGTATGACAACATCGAAACGATCCGAAAAATCGAAGCGCAGTATCTATCCGCGATAGAGGACGAAGTAAACGCGGCCTCAATGGTCGACGAAAACGAGAACGACCCGGAGGATGAAAATGAATAGGACAATTGCCTTGCGGACGGTCGTGGTCTCGGCTTTGTCTGCAGCGATGCCGCAAGGCTCCAAGGTGTATTACCAGCAAGCGCAGGATGACCACCCGAAGATCTACGCGGTCTATACGGTCGAACTGGTCGACAACACTGACGAGAGATTCGCTTATGAAGTGGAAGTCAACCTGATGGACTACGGGAAGAACACGGCCACCATTGAGGACCTGGCCGACACCGTCCATGACGCGCTGGACAAGAAAGTCGTTATCAACGAAGACATCGGCGTACATTTCTACGCCGACAGACGAAATGCAGTTGAAGAGGAAGACCGAAACATCCTGCGAAGGCGGCTGACCTTTTCAGCATATCTTTACGAAAGATGAGGTAACTGAAAATGTTTTCTGGTGTAACAAGCGGAACGCCCAAACACCTCCAGCTGGACGCGGGGGCTTTCCTCAAGAACTTTGACCCGACCACGGACACCTGGGAGTCCGCAAAGGCGACCAAACTGATCGGTGCCACGGCGGGCGGCGGTTCGTTCTCTGCGGTGCCTACTATCCGCAGAATCGAAGTGGACGGCGTGAAAGGCGCGACGAAGGGCTTTGAAGCCCTCGACGAGTGGGTGGTGACCATGACGGTCAACGTCAAGGAAATCACCGCCGACGCCATCAAGATGGCTCTGGCCACGGGGTCTTACGCGGGCACGAAATCCCCCTCCGGCTCCACGTCGAACAACTACAACAAGGTCACCGCGTCGAACTCCATCGCGGACTCCGACTATATGACCAACATCACTTGGGTAGGAACGCTTTCGGGATCTACCCTCCCTGTCATCATCGTCCTCAAGAACGCTCTCTGCACCAACGGCCTCACGCTGACCACCGCCGACAAGTCTGAGGGCGTTATCGCGATGACCTTTACGGGCCACTACGATCCATCCGATCTCGACACGGTCCCGTTCGAGATCTACTACCCGATCCTGACCACATGAGAAAGCTTCGGACGGGGGACCTGTTCAGCGCTGCGCGAGTCATCAAGGCGAGTGGCATTCGCGAAGACCTCATAAACTACCTTCAGAAGATAACCAAGGACGCAGACGTGGAGAGGGTGGGCATCAACACCATCATGATCCTCATCGAAGCCCTTACCGATAAAAAGGCAGAGCGGGCTGTGTATGAATGTCTCGCCCCTGTGTTTGAGATGGAGGCAGAAGAGATCGAAAATATGCCGCCGTCCGAACTGATCTCGATGCTGAAGCAGATGGCAGAGGAGAACGATCTGCCAAGTTTTTTCGATTCTGTCTTCGGTACACTTGGGAACAGCTAACCGACCTTGTATACCGAAGATATAACCGACCGATAGAGGAGATGCCCGTTGAAGACGGCATCTCCCTTTTGGTTTATGCGTTTGAAAAAGAAGATGAGGACAAACTTTTCGACAGGTGGGTGAACGCGGCACAGTATGAGGTCTCGTTCGATGAATTCAAGAGGAAGCTTCAGCCGGTAACGATAGACGAGAAGAAGACGCTTGAAGACATTGACGAACTCATGGCCGTCACCACATGGAGGAAAGAGCCGATTCGGAGTGATTAAATGGAAATATTTAAGCTTATCGGGTCGGTAATGGTCGACACCGCCGACGCGGAAAAAAGCATTTCAAAGACGTCCGACGAAGCCGAAGGGCTTGGGAAGAAACTGTCCAACGGAATAAAGACCGCAGGGAAATGGGCGGCGGGAGTTACTGCCGGCGCGATAGCCGTAGGCGGGGCGATGCTCTCTGCGGCGAAGGACACGGCTACGACCCTTGACGTCATCGACAAGGCCTCCCAGAGGATGAAGATAAGCGCAGGGTCGTATCAGGAGCTGGCCCACGCTGCGGGGCTGTGCGGCGTCGAGATGGGTACCCTTGAGAAGGCCGCAAAGAAACTCGAAGGCACGGATCTGACCTTTGACGAGGCTCTGGATCAGATCTATTCCCTCGGTACCGCAGAAGAGAGGGCGGCGAAGGCCTCGGAGCTGTTCGGAGAGTCCGTAGCGTATCAGATGACGCCCATGCTGAACGCCTCTGCCGAAGACATGGCGGCGATGAGGCAGGAAGCGCACGACCTCGGCCTTGTCATGTCGGACGAAGCTGTAGCAAATGGCGCAGCAATGAACGATATGTTCGGGAAGATAGACGAGAGCATCGCGGCTCTGAAGACGGGCCTTGTCTCGGAACTGATGCCCTACGTCATGGAGATCCTGAACTGGGTTGTAGAAAATATCCCCCGCATCTCGAAAACAGTATCCACAGTCATGAACGCCATCATGCCCATCGTCAGACCTATTCTGAACGGCATCATGAGCCTTGTGACGGGTTTTACGGCTTTGCTGGATGGTGACATCCACGGATTCATTCAGGGCATTCTGGACTTTCTCGGAGGCCTTGGAGAAGCGTTCGCGACCGTAGGAGAAGCGATATTCACGGGTCTTTGGAACGGGCTTGTGAGTGTTTGGAATTCCATTTCCACATGGGTATCGGAAAAGGTCACCTGGCTTGCGGATAAGCTCATGTTCTGGAGAAGCGGCTCCAATGAGATGGACGGAGAAAGCCATGCGGGCGGTCTTCCCTATGTCCCGTATGACAATTACCCCGCCCTGCTGCACAGGGGCGAGACCGTCATGACGGCGGCAGACTCTGCGGATCTTCTTGCGAACGTGAAGAAAATTGCGGCGAACGGAGGAACGGGGCCGATAAACATCACGATCCAGAGCGTCCTTGACGGGCGCATCATCGGCGAGAGCGTGACCTCTTATCAGAGGGCGAGAGCGAGGGCGATGGGATGACGTTCAAAATCGATAACGTAGACTATTCGGGCTACATCACGAAGTACGGATATAAGACCTCTCTCACTCCCGTCTACGGGGCCTCTGTGACCACTCTTGACGGAGTTGAGCACACGGCCGTCATTCGGCACAGGGGAGCCTTAACGGTTACCCTGCGGCCTATGGAAGCGACTGCGTGGGCCACTCTGAGTTCAGCCCTTCTGTCCGGCCCGATGGAGGTCAATTACACCTGTCTTCAGAGAGGGGGCGACGTGACCGCGACTATGAGGCTCGACCCCATAAGTACGGAGCTCGTCCTGATCAACGCCTCCCGAACGCTTTCAGGCAATACGGAACTTACGTTCGTTCAGCTGTGAGGTGAGAACATGATTCCCATTTCACAGCTGTGGAACGACATTGTGGCGGCGGGAGAATACCGCTACGAATACCGGGCAATCATCAACGGAGTGACCTACGGCATAGACAAACTGGTATCCATCCACACGGAGCAGATGGTCTTTGACAGGGAGCCGAAGGTCGGGGTGTGCGCTTCGGCAGAGATGACGCTGTCCATGCTCAAGCCTTCGGAGACTATCCCGCGCATGGCTCTCATCCGCCTCCAAGTTAGGGTGAGAAATGCCTCTCAGACCTCCGAGTGGATAAACCAAGGTTACTATTTCATCGACACAAGAGAAGAAACGAAGAACGATGACGGGGTGCCGGTTATCTCGTTTCATTGCTATGACGCCATGCTCAAGGCCGAGCAGATGTTCCCCAGTACGGAGAGCGGCTGGCCGAAGTCGGACGTCAACACAGTAAAACTGATAGCCTACTACCTCGGCCTCCAGTCCAGCGCAAGCGCGACATCGGGAATAGATCCACGGACTTTGTCCCTCATGACGGACGGGTATCAGATATCCGCGCCGGCAGGGTACACGCTCAGAGAGACCCTTTCGTATATCGCTTGTATGTACGCGGGGAATTTCATCATCAGTTCGGAAAACAAGCTTCTGCTCGTCGCCATCAACGGGATACCCGAAGAGACATCCCTTATCGTTGACGAGTCGGGCAACATCATCACATTCGGAGGGGACGCGATAAGCATTGTCAGCACAGTTTGATGTTCTGAACGTCCTTCGCCGTGCTGAGGGGCTTGAAGTGGCCCCGGAGTTTCTTCCCTATTCGGGCGTGGAAATCGTCACGGGGAAACAGGACGAGCAAGGGAACGATATCATCTATACTGCGGGCGACTCCTCCGGGCGTGTGTTGACCATCAACAACCCTTGGGGGACTCAGACGCAGGCGAACAACATTATCAATCGGATAAGAGGCTTCTCCTATCAGCCGTATACAGCGGAGGGAGCCTTGGTCGACCCGTGTGCCGAGATCGGAGACGGCGTCTCGGTCAATGACGTCTATTCGGGCGTCTACAAGATGACGAGAGACTACAACGCCCTGATGCCGGCAGAGATAGCGGCCCCGCAGTCGGAAGAGATTGACCACGAATACCCGTATGAGTCTATGGGCGACCGAGAGATGACACGGAGATTCACGGAGATGGAGTCTGAACTTTCGATTGCGTCTTCTGAAATTTCCGCTAAGGTCTCAAAGAAATCCCCCGAAGGACAGACCTCATTTTCCTGGAATCTGACCGACTCCGCATGGGTAGTCAAATCGGGGAATAATACCATCTTCAAGGTAGACTCTTCGGGCGCACAGGTAGCGGGGAAGATAACGGCCAGCAGCGGCCAGATCGGCGGCTTCACCATTGGGGCCTCCGCAATCTATAAGGACACCACACGCCTCACTTCTGGGACCAAGGGTGTGTATGTCGGTACAGACGGCATAAGAATAAACGGTTCCGACAGTGCGTATTTCAAAGCCGACAAGAACGGTAATATCGAGGCGTACAAATTAAAGCTGACGGGGACGCTGACGATAGGGTCTTCGACGATAGACGCCAACGCCCTCCGAAACGGGGCGAACTCTGGACGGGCATACGGGACGGCAACTGGTTCTGCTAATCCGTCCTCATACCCAGATTATTTCACAACAAAGTACCTTTACACCAAATACGGCATAACCGCAGAAGGAACAACAACTATCAAAGGCGCTCTTTATGTCCAAGGCGGTGCGAACGGTCAGTATCTCTGCAAGTGGAAAACCATAATCGTGAACGGCGTCAGCTACGTCGCGCTCTGTCAGGCACCGTAAGGGAGGACGCATGGAAGAATTCCTTTTGAAATTACTCAATACGCTCAACAACATCGAAGTAAAGGGCAAGGAAAACCTTGTCCAGCTCGCCACGGCAATCATGGCGGCAGAGCAGAAACTGGAAGAACTCCGAACGGAGGAAACAGATGGCGAATAAATCAATCAACTCTCTTGTCAACGCTTCTGGCCTTGACAATGATGACCTCTTGGTCCTGTGGGATTCGGGTACAAACACCGCCCAGAATATGACGGGTGCCCAGTTCTCCGCATGGCTCGTCTCCCTTGCGAACGGTCATGGGGGAATTGAGGACTTTACGGTGGTCGACAGCGGTACCGCAGGAGACGGACGGCTCCACACCGCCACCCTCACTTATGCCGGCGACCATTCGACCTATACCTTCACCTTCATGGACGGGTACAAGGGCGACACAGGCCCTCAGACGTATGTCTTTCTCAAATACGCCGACCACGAACCGACCTCGGATGCGGACATGGGCGACACGCCTGACTCATGGATCGGGATCTATGTCGGTACCGCAATTGATGACCCTTCCGACCTCCACTATACCGACCTTGTTTGGTATGAGTGGCGAGGCCCGAAGGGTGACGGAGTCAGCTACACGGCGCAGACGGGTACCGCAGGCCTTACAAAGACCTATACGATGTACACCGCAGACGGGACTCCCGTCGGTTCCTTCTCTGTTACCGACGGAGAGGGCGCAGTAAGCACGGTGAACGGAATCGCTCCCGATGGAGATGGAGACGTTTCCACGGTGGTGGGGTCTGTCTCTGACCTTGGTCTGACGGTAGGCAGCGCAACGATTGCTGACGCTTATACTGCACTCCTTGACAAGCAAGTCCTCATCTGCCCCGCAACGGACTTTGCCGTGGGCGAACTCCCCTTGTCGGGCGGGAACAGGCAGATGGACGGCACAATCGAAATCGTCAAAGGTGCTACGGACGGTTGGATTGAGTTCCACGGACGGCAATCCTCTGTTGGAGACTATCGGATGTTCTTCACAGCTTCTGATGTGCCGAGCGGAACGTGGAACGCTTTGCCCCCGCTGAAATCCGTAACCTACGTCGCATGGGATACTTGCGGCGTTTATCGGACGGATTCCTCAAAACTTTATGTGTATCTACCTGCGTCATCCTTGATGTATGGCACATATAGCACAAGCGACTCTGTTGGGCTGTCTCTTAACCCCGGCGGCAGTGAAGCAGGAGTGGTTGTTACAGGGTTGTCGGTTGCGTCTTTCGTTAGGTCATCGCCAGATATGATTTGTGTTTATATAAACAAACCGTCAACAGTTGGTGGAAATGACCAAGGCACGTTTGCTTTGCGTGGCAATTTTACTATTACAGCAAATTAAAGGAGTGAACCAATAATGTATATCGTAATTGAATTGCAAACCATCAATGATTCACAGGTAGCATCCGTTGTCACAACCTACACCGACCGCAACGTAGCGGAGAGCAAATACCACGATATCCTCAGAGCGGCGGCGGTTTCCGCTCTCCCCTGTCACGCCGCAGTCCTGCTCGATGAGAAGGGCAGGATGATTAAGTCCGAATACTACACGCATGGGGTGGTAAATAATGAGTAACTTTTGGAAAGCGGCCCTGATCAGAGCGGCCCGCACCCTCTGCCAGACCATGATCGCCACTATCGGCACAACGGCACTCCTTGAGGAGGTCAACTGGATGATGGTCGCATCTTCCTCCGCTCTGGCGGCTATTCTCAGCATCCTCAACTCGGTTGCCACGGGACTCCCGGAGGCACCCAATGAACGCGATTGACATTTCCTCATGGCAGAAGGGAATCGACCTTGCCTCCCTTTTTGAGAAGAACTCCCTCAACGTGGTAGTCTGCAAAGCGACGGAAGGGACGCATTACTTAAACCCTGAATTCCGTCCTTGGATGGACTGGCTGACCGCCAACAATAAACTCTTCGGCTTTTATCATTTCCTCTCTGGAGGAGACGCGAACGGAGAAGCGGAATACTTTTATAGCGTGGTGCAGCCGTACATCGGCAAGGGCGTCCCCGTAGCAGACTTTGAGGGGTACGCCCTCGGTAAAGGCTCTGCCTGGCTGAAACAGTTCTGCGACCGCTTCTATGAGCTGAGCGGAGTAAAGTGCATGATTTACTGCTCTCTCTCGGTTGTATCGGGCTTGCAGGCTCTGACAGACCATCCCCTATGGATTGCCCAGTATGCAGACATGGAGATAGTGAACGGCTTCCTCACTACCCCTTGGCAGAGCGGAAGCGTCTCCCCTTGGAACTCTTATGTGATGCACCAATACACGGGGAATGGCAGACTCAAAGGCTATGACGGTGCGCTGGATCTGAACAAGGTTTACCTCACTCCCGAAGAATGGCAGAAGATGGCGAACGGCGAAAAGCCCACTCCGCCTCCCTCCATTTACAAGCCCGTCGACCCTGTTGTTATCAATGACGTTCTTGATGGTAAATACGGAATCGGTACCGAGCGCATCATGGCCCTCAGAGAAAATGGTTACGATCCGACAGAGGTACAGAAGAAAATCAATGCCCTCTACGTCATCGGGGCAAAAGTGAAATCGGCTATCGGAACCGAGAC
>JAEEGL014988130.1_pt1 | contig 11709 bp, 9 predicted proteins | sample 9134231 | NCBI WGS metagenome assembly JAEEGL01 (sample SAMN16246548, study PRJNA631951) | gut metagenome | biome: gut microbiome; feature: rumen; material: fiber-attached | host: Bos | place: Iran: Karaj | collected 2018-10
GGATGACTTGTGAACGGCTGCGACTTGGCTTCCCGCTTCTCGGTTCCGGACACGGTGTTGCCCGTAGCCAGCATCATCGGTACATCGCCTTCAAAGAAGCGCAGGATCACTGCCTCATAATTGTCCTTGAGTTCATTGCAATTATCCAGGTTGATATAGCCGTGACTCATGAAATCGTGAGCCAGTTCAAGCGCGCTGCGCATGTATTGGCCGGCTTCGGGTTTCAGTTCGTTCATCTCTTTCAGCGCCGTTTCATTTCCCTGGACCTGCGCACAGAAGTAAGGGTAGAAAAGCGGATAGAGCAGGTCGCTGCCCTTGTTGTAGCCCATGATCGGATTGGCATAGCCGGCTTTTTTAAAGGCTTCGCACGCGTCAAGCAGTTGGGCGTAGGTCTGCGGTACGGCAACGCCTTCCTTAGCAAACAGATCTTCGTTCACGAGCATTCCGTAAGTAGTCGTGTAGACCGGCACACTCAGGATGTTTCCCGCCGAATCCTTTGTAAGGAGGTTCGGACGGATGCAGGACAGATCGATGCCCAACGCCGGATCGGAAAGGTTCTCCGACGCGGCTGCGATCGCGGCGCCGTCCGGCCAGTCGCTCATCCACGGATAGGTGAAGAAAATGTCCGGCGCTTCGGTGCTTGCCAGCGCTGTGGAGAGTATCCCGCTGGAGGCTTTGCTGTAGCCGTCCATATAGATATATTTCAGCTGCACGTTGGGATAGTATTTGGCAAAGCTGTTAAACTCCGTCTCCAGAGCCTCAAAGTTGCTGTAATGGCCAACGACGGTCAGCGAACAGGCCGTTTGCGTGTCGAGCTTCGGCACAAAGCCCGTGCTGCTTTTTTGCACGGTTTTCTCTTCTTTGTCCCCGCACGCCGTAACAGATAATACCAGTGCCAGTACAGCCGCGCCGAGCGCCAGCTTCCATCGCCGATTTTTCATGATTTCGTTTCCTCCTTGATCCTTTTGATTTCTTTCAGTACCAGTTTCATGTCTACGGGCTTCGCGATGTGCCCGTTCATCCCGGCAGCCAGGCACTCTGCCACGTTTTCGGAGAACGCGTCTGCCGTCATGGCGATGATCGGAATATGGGACGCCCACGGGTCGGGCAATGCCCTGATGGCCTTGGTCGCTTCTATGCCGTTCATAACCGGCATCTGGATATCCATAAAGACCAGATTGAAAGTGCCTTCTGCGGCCCCGGCTACGCGCTCCACCGCAAGCTGACCGTTTTCGGCCCGTTCTGTTTCCACGCCCTGCATCTGCAGCAGCATGGATATGATCTCCCAGTTGACGTCGTTGTCCTACGCCACCAGGATGCGCATTCCCGAGATGTCGGCGGTTTCGTCTTCCTGTTTGGCACGGTCGTTTCCGTTCCCCATGACCTCCCTGAGCTTGTTATAGAGGGTGGAACGGAACAGCGGTTTGCAGATAAACCCGTTCACGCCCGCTTCTTTGGCTGTTTCCTCCAAATCGGACCAGTCGTAGGCCGAAACCAGCAGAATGGGGACGTCTTTGCCGACCTTGCTGCGGATTTGCCGTGTCGCCTCGATGCCGTCCATATCGGGCATCTTGCAGTCCAGTATGATTGCGTCGTAATCGTCCCGGCTTGAAACCATATTGACGGCTTCAAATCCGTTGTGAGCGATGTCGGCTTCCGCGCCGATGGATTGCAGGGTGGCTTTCGTCGTCTTCAGCAGGATCTCGTCGTCGTCGGCAAGCAGGACCCGGATGGACAGGGGTGCCGTTTCCTCGTCCTTCCGGTCGGCGATCGGAATTTCCAGCGTCACGGTGAAGGTCGTTCCCTTGCCCACTTCGCTCTGGCAATCGATCGTGCCATGCATCAGATCGATCATTTGTTTGGTGATCGCAAGGCCGAGACCCGTACCTTGTACGGTGTTCACCCTGCTGTCGATCTGCCTTGAGAAGGGCTGATACATTCGGGCCATGAACTCCGGCGTCATGCCCATTCCCGTATCGGCAACGATGTAGACCAGCCGTACCGACTTGTCCGTTTCACCCGGTTCTTCTCTCATTTCAACACAGACTTGCCCGCCGGGTCCCGTATATTTGACCGCGTTCGACAGTATGTTTATGTAGATCTGATTGAGCCGCAGCTGATCTCCGTAAAGGTATTCGTGGTCGAAACGGTTGATTCGGAAATTGAAGTCGATGTCCTTTTCCTTCACCATGGGCTGCGCGATATTTACGAGATTCTCCGCGCATTCGACGATGGAGAAGGTCACCGGATTGAGATTCAGTTTGCCGCTTTCCACCTTGGAAATGTCCAGAATATCGTTGATCAGCGTCAGCAGGTGATTGCTCGCCAGATTGATTTTTCGCAGGCTGTCGCGCACGGCCGCTTTGTCGTCAACGTTTTTGCTTGCAATGGCAGTCAGGCCGATGATGGCGTTCATGGGCGTACGTATATCGTGGGACATGGTCGAAAGAAAATCCGTCTTGGCATGATTGGCGCGAGCGGCGGAAGCGGCAGCTTCCTTCAGCTGGCGGTTGAAGCTCATCAGGTTTATCAGGTTAAAGACGAGCAGAAGCAGCAGTCCCGCGGTGATAATGCCTACCAGCGTCCAGCTTATGACCGTGCGGTCGAGCACGGCGACGGGGATCATCGACACCAAAATCCAGTCGTCCGTCGAATTGACGCGCGTATGAGCGATCATGCAGCGCTGTCCCATGGAGTTATTGAGCTCGAAAACTCCGGGGGCGTTCGCCATACTGCTTTTCAGATCCTTCAGTGCGTCCGGCGTCGGGCTGTTGTAGGACTGATAGAATTCATAGAAGTTGGAGTTCTTGAACGAATAGCCCTGGACGATGTAGTCTCCGGCGATGTCGATCAGAGAAATCTCGGCCGTTTTGTACTCTTCGGTGGGGAAAAACCATTTCTTCTGAAAAGCCGAAACCGGGACAATGCGAAGGAGTATCGCCGTTTGATCGTCTTTCAGCGTGATGGGACAGCAAAAGGCGATGGACTGAATGGCATTGACCGGGTTTGTATACGCGCGGGTCACGTTGACCGTCACGCTTTCGGCGAGCATCTCCCCAAAATCGATATTCAGAGCCGTGACGTTGCCGTAAGAAACCGAATAATCTCCCGGCTTGGAAGCCCGGGCTGCCGTCGAAAGTCCGTTCAAGCCCCCGTCTTCCGCGAACAGGATATGTGCCATGATCTCGGACGTGGAGATGGATTCCCGGACGAAGCCGATGGCTTCCTCGGCGGTCATATCGTTGGCATTGATATAGGCCGCCCAGCTGTTGCAGACCTCCTGCTCGCCCAGCAGATAATTGGTGGTCACGCTTTCCATAGCCACCGTCATGTTCTCGAATGCTTCTGTTTGGTTTGACACGGTCCTCTTGTGTTCACTGTTTACATAGAACAGCGTGAAACCCAGTATCGTCAAGACGATCAACACGTTTCCGATAAGCATCGCGCTTTTTTTCATTTCGTCACATCCTAACAGGAGACTCAAAACGGTTATTCCATCAGCGGAGTCATGCGGCGGGGCATTTGAAAATCAGTATCCGCATGAATTTGAAATTGCAGCCAAAAGCAGCACTTTCGTTTTTATTTTACTATACGCAGGGGCGATAGTCAAGCTCAGCGCCGGCGGGTTTTCAGCATTTTCCCCATCCGGCGTCTCTCAGCCGCTTTTTTACGCGGGCTCATTGGAGCAGCCTCTTCAGTGTTTCCATGATCGCAGAGATATCGTACGGCTTGCTCAGATGACCGTTCATACCCGACTTCAGCACGGTCTTCCTGTCCTCCTCGAAGGCGTTCGCGGTCACCGCGACGATGGGTATGCCGGCCTTCGCCGGGTCCTCCAGCGCGCGTATCCGCTTTGCGGCTTCGTACCCGTCCATGCGCGGCATCTGTATATCCATCAGTACGATATCGTAATACCCGGCCGGCGCGCCGTTCATCTTTTCGACGGCCTCCGTGCCGTCGTTTGCGATCTCCACGGAAAAACCGACCTGCTCGAGAATCGCTACCGCGATCAGCTGATTCATTTCGTTGTCCTCAGCCAGCAGTACGCGTTTCCCTGTAAAATCGGCAGGCTTCTCTTGTTCTTCTTCCTGCTCCTTTGGGCTGATCCGGAAGGGTTCTGCCAGTACGTTTCTCAGTTCCGACAGGAAAAGCGGCTTTGAGCAGAAGGCTGTGACGCCCGCTTCTCTCGCTTCCTTCTCGATATCGGACCAGTCGTAAGCCGTCAGGATGATGATGGGTACGCTGTCTCCGATGACTTTCCGGATGCGGCGAACCGTCTCGATGCCGTTCATGTCGGGCATCATCCAGTCGATGATGTACACCTTGAATTCGTCCGCATGCTCCAGCGCTTCCTTCGCCCGGACGACCGCTTCTTTGCCGGAGATCGTCCAGTCGGGCCTCAGGCCGATTTTCCGAAGCATGGAGCAAACGGACAGGCAGCTGTTTGTATCGTCGTCCGCGACCAGTGCACGCAGCCCGTTCAGTTCCGGCAGGCGTTCGAAGCGCGTCGGCGTTTCGCTGATCCGGCAGGGAATATTGACGATAAATTCGCTGCCTTTGCCTTCGGCGCTGTTCACGCGGATGGTGCCGCCCATCATGTCGACGATGCTCTTTGTGATGGTCATGCCGAGGCCCGTGCCCTGGATGCCGCTGACCGTGCTGGTGCGTTCGCGGGAGAAGGCTTCGAATATCTTCTTTTGAAACTCCTCGCTCATGCCGATTCCGTTGTCTTTGATGCGGAACTCAAAGCTCGTCGAGCCTTTGGCGGCGACGGGCTTTTCAATGACGCGGAAGCTGATCACGCCTCCGTTGGGCGTAAACTTGATGGCATTGGACAGTATGTTCAGCAGGACCTGGTTCAGCCGCAGCTTGTCCGTAACGATGTCTTCGTTGTACACGTCCTGTGTATCGACGAAGAATTCCAGCTGCTTTGCGGAAATGTTCGCCTGGATGATCGTCCTCAGATCATGTATCATCGTCGGCAAATGGACTTCCGTTTCCTCGATCGTCATTTTGCCGCTCTCGATCCGGCTCATATCCAATACGTCGTTGATCAGAGACAGCAGATGCTGGCCGGATACCGAGATCTTGCTCAGGTAATCCAGCACCTGTTCCCTGTTGTCCGCATGCGTCGCCGCCAGAGCGGTAAAGCCGATAATGGCGTTCATCGGCGTACGGATGTCATGGGACATATTATTAAGGAAGGTCGTCTTGGCGCGGTTGGCGTGCTCCGCGGCAGCCAGCGCCTGCGAAAGCGCTTCCCGCCCGTCAGCCAGCTCACGGTTTTTTTCTTCGAGTTCAAGCCTCGCCGACTCTTTTTCGCTCGCTTCCCTTCGCGCCTTGCGGAATTTCCGGAGCAGGAAAACGATCACCAGCGCAACGACGGCAAGGATCACGGAACCGAACAGCGCGATGTGATCGCGGATCATGTCGATGACGTCATAGGAGTACAGCCCGCCGGTATAGCGATAGGAGAGGTTCTGCGTGTAATCGCTGCCGATCACGTTGATGCCGCGGTTGAGCAGCTTCAAAAGCCCCTCGTTGCCGATCTTGACGCCGAAGCAGCAGTCGTCGCTCCTGTTCGTCTGGTACAGGGAGAGGCCTCTGTATTCCCTGTTTTTCAGGATGTCGATGGCGCGCAGGCCGTTCAGGGTCGTACAGTTCGCTTCGCCGGAAAGCACGGCGGCCAGACAGTCGTCGATGGAAGGATAAAAAGTGATTTCCGCGTTCGGATAATTGGTGCGTACATAATAGTACTGCATCCGGTTTCTCTCGTTGATCGCAAAGTGCGAAACCGTGTTCTCGTCATAGCTTTCTTTGAACACGATGTCCGTAGACGGCGAAGCGACGGCGTTGGACTGATGGATCCCGCTTTCTTCAGAATAATAAAGACCGCCGCCCACCGGGAAGGCCACGTCGATCAGGCCGCCTTCCACGTCGGCGATCATGTCGTCGTAGTTCCCGTATCCGCGGTAGCTGACGGACTTATCCGATATGCCCAGCACCTTCAGTATTTCCGGAATGATGTCCTTGACTATGCCCGTCACCTGTCCTTTTTCGTCCGTGTCGCTGTACGGCAGGTAGTTTTCGAAATAGCCGACGCGAAGGGCATCGTGCGTCTCCATCCATTCCCGTTCGACAGCGGAAAAGGCACGCGCCGTTATGCTGACGGAATAGTATTTGGCGCTGAGGGTGTTGAGATAATTCGGCTCCTCCGCCGCCAACTGCGTCTGCGCTTCATTCAGTTCGTCAAGCAGATCCGGCCGCGCCTTGCTGACGCACAGATAGTAATCCGAAGAACCGAAAGCGTAGAGGACCTCGGCGTGTTCCCTGGCATAGGAGCCGTCGCCCTCCGCGACAAAAACATGGAGCTCTCCGGAATCGAACGCTCTGAAAAGATGGTCGTGGTCCGTATAGCTTATTACTTCCGCTTCGACGTTGTTCTCTTCAAGATAGTTCTCCAGGGCATTGACCATGGCGCTTTGCAGAACGCCGATCCTTTTTCCGTTCAGCGTCGCCGGGTCCGCGGTGATGTCCGTTTCCATGTCCTGTTTGACCAGATAATAGGACTCTCTGCCCATGACGGCTTTCGGATAGCCGATCTTGTCCGCGCGATCCTCCCGCCAGGCAAGGCCCGCTAAAAGATCGATCTCGCCGTCCAGCAGCATCTGATACAGCGCATTCCAGCTGTCGTATACATATTGGTATTCCCAGCCCGTGTATTCGGATATCTTGCGGTAGTATTCGTAGGCGTAGCCGGTTTTGACTGCGCCTTCCTCCGCGCCTTCCTGGAAAACCTCGTTCTGATAGTACCCGACCCGGACCGGTGCCGGATCAGGCGTTTCCGCACAGACAGAAGCGATCGCAAAAGCGTTCAGCGCATACAGCAGACAAAGGAGCAGTGTGATCCTGCCCGCATATCCTCTATACTTGATTTGCTTCCCGACCATCGTGCCGGCCTCCTGTTGATGCGCGTCATGCCCGTAAAGTGCGGCATGACACCGTAAATCTTCGCGCCCGACCGGAGCGCGTCTTCGTTTCTCAGCCTTCCCGCAGCCTGATCAGCTCGTCCCGCTGCTCAAGAAGCTGCCTAAGAAGAAGTGCGTAGTCGGCGTCCTTCCCTGCCCGCAGAAGCTCCGTCATTTCGGAAACTTTTTCATACATCGGGGTAAGAGAGAGGTTCCCGAGCACCCCTTTGAGCGCATGCGCGGCTTCAAAGGCCGCCTTCCTGTCGTCATTACCCACGGCGTCGGAGAGCTTGCCGAACCCCGCGTCGTCCAGCGCCATATTGACAAGCCGCAGATAGAACGTCTCGTTGTTCATCAGTCGCCTCAGGCCTTCTTCGGTGTTCACGCCTGCCCGGCGCAGTGTTTCGATCGTAAGCATATTGTACCTCGTTTATCATTTGATTCCGGCTCCCGTTCCCTGACGGACGCTTCGAATTCGTCCGGGGGAATCGGTTTTGAAAACAGCAGCCCTGCACGCAATCGCAGAAAAGGCCCTTCAGCGTAAACAACCGCTTCGCCGTTTCCGCGCCTTCGGCAATTGTCGCAAGCCTCTCGCAATTCGGTCGGATACCGCAGCGCTCTTACCGACCATTTTAGCACATGCAGCACTTTTTTTCCAGTCCTTCCGGATTTATTCGGGATGTTTCGAAATGTAAAATTTAATCCGGTCCGTCCTCCCTTTTTCTTCTTTTCGTCTAAATTTTCATCGCGGTATTGCGTTTCACAGTTTGTTTGTGCTATAATGTATCAGCAAGTTAAGGATCATGATCGAATCGAACCTGACGGAACAAATTCCCGCGTGGGTCGGCATGGTCCTGACACGCCGGAAAGGAGGTCTCTGCCGTTTGAAGCGCAAGGCATTCATCCGCTTCACCGCAGCGCTGGTTTTTCTTTTGACGGTACTGGCGTTTTTGATCGTGCTGGCATCGGCAACTGCAAAGTGGCCCCAGCAGGGCAAGGACGTCGTAAAGGATTCCAAGCTTAAGGTGGACAGAAGCAATATCCAGGAAGGCTATTTTTTTGCCTGCACCGCAAACAAAACCAATAAAAAGCTCAAGCTGCGCGTGATAAAGGGCGATACGACCCTCACCTATGACCTGAACGGGCAGGGCAACTACGAAGTATTTCCGTTGCAGTTGGGCGACGGCAATTATAAAGTGTCCCTTTACGAAAATATTTCCGGGAAGAGTTACAGCGCTGCCGGCAACGTGTATCTGCAGGTAAAGCTGAAGGATCCCGTCAGTCCCTTCTTATACCCCAATCAATTCGTGAATTACGACGAATCGTCGGACGTGATCGAAAAGGCGGATTCCCTGTGCGCAGGCAAGACGCAAAGCCAGATCTTCGATATCGTCTGCAACTTTATGAAGACAAACTTCGGTTACGATTTCGTCAAGGCCGCCACGATCAAGGCCAATCAGCTGCCGGATATAGAAACTTGCTATCGCAAGAGAATGGGCATTTGTCAGGACCTGAGCGCCACCATGGTGGCCATGCTGCGCTCCCAGGGCATACCTGCCAAGCTCATGATCGGCTATGCGGACAAGAACTACCACGCCTGGGTTATAGCGATCGTGGACGGCGAGGAAGTGTTCTACGATCCCACAGCCCAGCTCGGCGCGAGCAAAAAATCCAAGACCTATACCGTCGAACGCTTCTACTGAGCCGGTCAAGCCGCTTGTGTCAAACGAGTGACAATAACACCGCTGCAACCATACCTTTTTACGGAGGAATCGAGCTATGCCTAACATTTTCAGGAGAAAACAACAAAACAGTCTTTCCCCTTCCGAGCTGAGCAGCTTCTGCGGTCAGGTAGCGCTGATACTCGAAGCCGGCCTGCCGCTGTATGACGGCATGGAAACGCTGGCGAAAACCGACAAAAACAGCAGCAACGCAGACATCTACGTTGCCGCAAGCAAAGGCGTCACCGAGACCGGTTCGCTCTACGACGCGCTCAAAAGCGACGCCCGCTGGCCGGATTATCTGGTCGAGATGGTCGGCATCGGCGAAAAGAGCGGCCAATTGGACAGCGTGATGCGCAGCCTCGAGGAATACTACGCGAGGGAAGCGCGCATCCGCCAGTCCCTGGTCAGTGCGGTCACCTATCCGCTGGTGTTGGGCGCGATGCTCGCGGTCATCGTTCTGGTCTTACTCTGGCGGGTGCTGCCCGTGTTCAGGCGCGTGCTGAATTCCATGGGCATGGGTACGTCAAACTCCGCTTTCATGCGCATAGGCACGGCGTTGGGCTGGATCGTGCTGGTTCTGGTGGTGTTGGTGGCACTCTCCGTCATCGCTGCGCTCGTGCTTCTTAAAACGAAGCACCGCGATAAAGTCCTCACTTTTGTGCAGAGGCTCTTCCCCTCCGTTCGCCGGCTGAACCGCAGGCTGTCCGCCTCGCGCGTCGCCGGCGTACTGAGCATGATGCTCTCCGGCGGTTTCCCGACGGATGAAGCGCTGGAGATGACCGGCAAAGTCTTAAGTGACCGTGACGCCGCGGCCAAGGTCGATCAGATCCGAAGCAAGCTGAACGCGGGCGAGAGCTTCTCCGATTCGGTCACAGGCACGGAGCTTTTCGACGAGCTGCACAACCGCATGATAACAATGGGCAGCGCGACCGGCAAAGAAGACAAAGTGCTCGCCAAGCTTGCCGTCCTTTACGAAGAGCAGGTCGAAGAAGATATCACGCGCCTGGTATCCATCATAGAGCCCACGCTGGTGGCGCTCCTGTCGATCGTGATCGGCGCGGTGCTCCTGAGCGTGATGCTGCCCATGGCGGGCATCCTTTCCAACCTGTAAGGAATGACATACATACTCCAAAGGAGCAAGGTATGAATAAAGCGGATATCTTAAAGCTGATCACGATCATTTTGGTCGTGGTGCTGGCGGTTGGTCTGATCAGCCGCATAGACAACACGCAGGACAGGGAAGAAATCAGTATCGTCGTCGAAGCAGTCAAAAATGCGGCGCTGACCTGTTACGCAGTGGAGGGCGCGTTCCCGAAAGAGCTGGATTATCTGCGCAAGCATTATCGTCTGGCCTGGGATGAAGACAAATACAACGTCTCCTACGACTACGAGGGCGACAACCTCTTCCCGGATATCTTTGTCTCGGAGGTCAGCGCAGAGCAATGAAGAAAATGAATCATCATGCCATCTCCGGCGTATTTGTATTCCTGTTGCTGGGTCTGTTCGCAGTGATTTCCGTCGTCATGGTTCTCTTCGGCGCAAGCGCGTACAGGAATTCCAACGATCGCCTGGAAGCGCACAACGGGGAGCGCGTGTTGAATTCCTATGTGCACGCGATGTCCCGTGGCTGGGACAGGCTGAACGGGATCTACACCGAAAAGGCCGACGCCGTGCGGCTCACCTATCCGGAGGACAGCGACGAGCCTGAAATCGAAGCGTTGGGTCAGATCGACAGTATCGTACTGGTACGAACGGAAGAAGATGATGACGAAGGCGTTATAGACCGTCTGTACGTCTTCGACGGAAAACTCATGGAGCGCCTGCAATACGAAGACGAACCGTTTGAACCGGAACGCGGCCTGGAAATCTGTCCCGCCGACGAAATGAGCGCCGAGTACACCGACGGACTGATCAATCTCAGAATAGTCCTGAACGGCGAAACTTCGACGGTCTGCATCGCACCGCGCTCCGGGCGCTGAGAGGTGGAACTATGAAATCCCATAATCGAAGCAACGCGCTCCTGGTGGAGCTGCTGATCGTAATCCTGTTTTTTATGCTCTCGGCGACGATCCTGCTCAAGGTTTTCGCCACTTCGCGCATTCAAAGCGACAAAGCCGGGTTGACCGGCGAAGCGCTGTCGTACGCGCAAAACGTGGCGGAGCGCCTTTACGCAGCCGACGACGCAGAGGATGCGCTCACAAAAATGGCGTTTGAATCAAACGGCGATACCTGGACGCTGGACACGGGCAAGTTCACCGTCAGGGTTACCGCTTCCGTTGAAAACACGCAGGCAGGTGAAATGCTGAATCGGACCGTTCAAGCCTTGTTGGGCGACGAAGTGCTGTTCAGCCTGCCCGTCAGCCGTTATGTGGAGGGGCAGCCATGAAAAAGAGAAGCAATATCAGTTTCGGCCCCGGTGCAGCCTCGCTGATCCTCATATTTGTAGTGCTTACGCTGAGCGTGCTCGGCATGCTTTCCCTGATGAACGCGCGCAACGACAAAGCATTGAGTCAGCGCAACGCGTCCGTGCTCGAGTGCGTCTATGCGCTCAGCAGCGAAGCGGAACGTTCCCGCGCCGTTTTGGACGAAGTCCTTTGGACGTTAAGGCCGTACTGTGATCAAAAGGACGAATATCTCGACACGCTGAACCTGATCCTCGACGCCGCCAAAAACGCCTCCGAAGGCGACGAGTATTCTGCCCTTCTTTCCGCGCAGTCTTATTTGTCCGAGAACGCGACAGACAGCGAACAGGTGACTGTTGCAAACAAAATATTCATCAAGCTCGGCGAAAACCGCTCGGAATTCATCAAAAAGCTTGCTGTTCTGAATAAAATGACGCTCGACGGCGACGTGGTTTGCTGGTCGCAGACCGATTCTTCCGATGAGCTGACGATCTCAGACAGCGTCTACGGACTGAGGACCCTTGAATGCGGTCTTCAGATCCTCCCCCCGAGCGAGGATAAGCGCAGTCAGTGGGTATCGCACCGACTCATGACCACGCTTGCCGACGACGACGA
>JAEEGL016916833.1_pt1 | contig 11709 bp, 11 predicted proteins | sample 9134231 | NCBI WGS metagenome assembly JAEEGL01 (sample SAMN16246548, study PRJNA631951) | gut metagenome | biome: gut microbiome; feature: rumen; material: fiber-attached | host: Bos | place: Iran: Karaj | collected 2018-10
ATATGATTTAGATCTAGCTGCTTTTAATAAATCTTCAATGTCTTTAAAAATTTTAGAAGTTCTCATATATAAGATTTTTTAGATTTTTGATTTTATGATATTTTAATTAATTGTATACTTTAAATCAAGAATCTATTTTTAGTTAAAGATATACTCACTTTAATCTATTTTTGCCATAGCTTTCTTGAAAGCAATCAAGTTTAGATTTTCTTTCTGGTCTTTTTCGTCTAATTCATTGAAGCCTCTGGCGAAGATTGATTGAATGGGGTGGTCGGATAATTAATAGTCTTCACATTTGTCATAAAAAGTATAGCGTATGGGCATTAGCCCTGAAAGCTATACGTTTATGACAAGGTGAAGACTACATAAAAAGAGAAATCTACAACCAAAGAAGTTGCATATGAAGTATTGCAAATATAGACTACAAACGGAAAAAGTTAGCGTTTACCCTGTTGGCAAAGTGAGATTATATTTAAAATTCTTGGGCTTTATAATACGCTATCGCTAAAGATGAGTTTACTCTGGTTCGGTCACCTCTTTAACGCAATGCTGAGCATTGCTCCCCCTTACGACTCGCTTGCCATCCTAGCGCTCGCTTGCACTCCCAACATCCTGTTGGTCGTCAGTCTCGCTTATGCTCGCCAGCTTCCCCGCTAAGCGGGGAAGCATCTTTAAGAAGATAACCTCAAGGGGAAGCTTTAGAAGAGGATTCTATTTAGTTTACTTTTTATTTTAGTGATAGGAAAAAGAGAATAATAGCTTATTCGTAAAAACTTAGCAAATAATCTGGTCCTTCTGCCCATAATCCCGTATCAAAGTCAAATAGACCGTCATAAATAGGTGAATTGGCAAATCTTTCAAGTGCTTCCGAAAATGAGATATTATGTTTTTCAGAGTAACTTTCTAGCATAGAACGCATTACTAATATTGCACAGGTTTCTTTTTGCTGATCAGTGACTATATAGTTATTTTCAGAATTCATAAGTATCACCTTTTATAAATTCAAGACATTTTAATGAGTTAGGGGTTAAGAAACAAAACTGGTCATTTAATCTATTTGGCAATAATTGTTCTATGGCTATTTTATCTGCTGTTTCGCTGCCGGGTTCTCCATAACCTTGACCTATATAGAGCTGAATTGTTCTTGCAGTTAAATCGTTAGCTATTTTCCCTCCTATAATGTCATAATTACTATATTGATTTAATAAGTCTTGAAATAAATCGTTTTTTCTATTAGCTACAACAAAATGTAACCAGTCTTTGTCTGCATCAAGAAAATATTTAATTTTTAAATTGTTTAAGTGAGTAAATCTGTAACAAGATATTGTTCCATTTTTCCAATTTTGAGGAATAAGTTTTTTTATTTTTGCTCTTTTTATAGATTGATTTAAAAAGCTTTTAGCTTGTTCATAGCTAGTAGTCAAATAAAAGCCTCTGCCGAAATCTTTACCTTTTTCACATTTTTCAAGATCTATTATCGGTATTTCTATATAACTGCCATGAAATAACATTGTTCCATCATTTAATTCTTTAACCATTTATAGTGATTCCATTTGATTTTAAAATATCTTCCAGATCAGAAACAACAGACTCATAACTGCTGAGGTGCAACAAATCATAACATTCTTCTATATAAGCGAATAGCCCATATTTCTTAAAAAGGTTAGCACATTCAGATGGGGAAATATGCCATTTTTTCTGAGCTATTCTGAAAACCCAGCTAATCATATCATCTATGTCTATTCTTTGTGCAGTCATAATAACCTTATACTAAGTGCTAGTTTTAAAATAATTATAAACTTATAATTGTAACCTTTCAATATTGTTTTTCATTTCATTGCCTTAGCTTTCTTGAAAGCAATTTGAATTCTAAGTTAACGTTGGCGATTTTGAAATTTTTTCAAAATCGCTAACGACTTTGTTGGGGTTATTGGGTTTGATTTTTATAGTTAGATAATCTGATTAGCCTTGTTTCATAATATTTGCTGATACTATTGCAAAAGTATCCATGGCTTGTTTTAGTAATTTTAGTCTTTCTTCTAGATCAAGTCTCCCTTGTTTTTTATTTGATGGGCTTGCGTTTTATTCTATAAACTATTAGAATCCAATTTTTGAAGTAAAAATGCTAAAATACTTTCTAATAAAAGTTATTGATAAAAGGTGAAAGTTTATGAGTTACAGAATTATTAACAAAGATACTTATTACAGAAAAGGTGTATATCAGCATTTTACAAAAGATTGCAAATGCTCGACTTCCATGACTGCCCGAATAGATGTGACCGAACTTGTAAAACATTCCAAAAATACTGGCACGAAATTTTATATAAATTTTCTCTATATTCTTTCAAAAGTGCTCAATTCAAGAGATGATTACAAAATGGGCTATCTGTGGCAGACAGACGAGCTAATCTGCTACGATTGCATTAATCCAACTCAATATGTTTTCCATGAAGATACAGAAACCTGTACAGTGGTCTATACGAACTACAATGAAAATTATGAAATATTTTACAAATCGGCTCTAGAAGATGTTGAGCAAGCTAAAAAAACTAGGGAATATAATCTTGATATGCTTAATCACCCTAATTGGTTCGATGCTTCTTACATACCCTGGTTTTCATATGATTCTTTGAATATTGAGCTTCCTGACGCCTATCTTTTCTTTAACCCGATTATTAATTGGGGAAAATACCGAGAAGAAAATGGTCGGTTGATGATGCCTCTGACTGTTCGCCTTAATCATGCAATAGCTGATGGTTATTTGGTTGCGAACGTTTATAGATTAATAGAAAAAGAAATAGAAAAATTTGTAAAATAAATATTTCAATTTCTTTATTTGGCCACACAATGATGAATCTAGCTTGTTAATTTGGAATATAAGTTAGATTCATCGATGTTTTCTAAGGCAGATAAAATATTTAATTCTATATTGGGAATATCTAGGTCTGTGGCTAATTGCTGTAATGCTTTTTTGTATTTTATTCGCTGGTTTTTATCTTCGTATGGGCATTTTTTCTCAGCAGTAGGAAGCTCAAACTCTTTGTGCAAAGATATGATACGTTTCTCGGTAAGATAAATCATTGGTCTGATTATTTTTATTTTTGAGTTTGGAACTTTAACAACAGGGCAAAAACTACCTAATTTTTTATTTATGGAAATGTTCATCAAGAGGGTTTCAGCTATATCTGTAGAATGGTGCCCAAATGCAATGGAGTTAATTCCTTCTTTTTCACAGATTTCCTTCATTGCACCTCTCTTTAATCTTGCACATAGGGAACATATAGACTTTGATGGGATTTCTTCAATATTATTCAATTTTTCGATAAAGAGATGAATCTGTAAATCATTACATATTTGTTTTAATATTCCGTTATTATGATTCCCAAAAGTATTTATATGAATTGCAAAAAGCTCAAAATCAAGGTGGGAATATTTTTTTAACCAGGCTAAAAGATAAAGCAAAACTATGCTGTCTTTGCCACCTGAGAGACCAACAGCGATTTTATCGCCATTGTTTATCATATTATATTTTTTTACAGCCTTTAAAATAGGCTTTGCAAATGATTCAGAGTATTTTTTAGAGTAAAAAAGAGGTTTCATATAAATTAATTATCATTTAGTATTCTATTAGTCAAAAAAATGTTTTGTGAAAAAGGTCAGCATTCGTATTCATTTCTTGACTCTCAGCTTTTTAACGGCTAGAATAAACAGAAATAATAACAACCAAAAGGAAAGAAAAATGGCAGATAAATTCATATTCACAATGTACGGTCTCAACAAATATTACGGGCAGAAGCATGTTTTAAAAGATATTAGCATAAGCTTTTTCCCAGGTGCCAAAATAGGTATTGTTGGGGCAAATGGCGCAGGTAAAAGTACTGTTTTACGTATTATGGCAGGAGTTGACAAGGAATTTCAGGGACATGCTGAAATAACTCCAGGCTATAAAGTTGGTTTTGTTCCTCAGGAACCTCAATTAGAAATGGGGAAAACTGTTCGCCAGAACATAGAAGCTGCTTTTGCAGAAACTATAGCTATGGTAAAGGAATATGAAGATTTGTCTGCTGCAATGTGTGATATGGACCCAGATGCAATGGATAAAGCTATGGAAAAGATGGCTACATTGCAGGATAAAATAGAAGCTGCCGGTGGTTGGGAACTTGATACAAAGCTTAACGTGGCTGCTAATGCTTTGGTCCTTCCACCTGACGATATGTTGGTAGATAATCTTTCTGGCGGGGAAAAACGCCGAGTTGCTCTTTGCCGTGCGTTGCTTGAACAGCCTGATTTGCTTCTGTTAGACGAACCGACTAACCATTTGGATGCTCAGACTGTTGCTTGGCTTGAAAACTATCTTAAAGACTATCCTGGGACTGTTATAATATCCACTCACGATAGATATTTCCTTGATAATATTACAAAGTGGATTCTTGAACTAGAAGATGGTTACGGAATTCCATTTGAAGGTAATTACAGTTCATGGCTTGCTCAAAAGCTTCAGATTCTTGCCAATAGTGAAAAGAAGGAATCTGCAAGAAGGAAGTCTCTTGAACGTGAATTGAAGTGGATTCGCATGAACACAGGCGACCGTCATGAATTGAGCAGAGAACGTCTTTCTCACTTTGAAGACCTCTTCACCAAAGAACGTGCTCAGGATAGAGGCGATGAAACCGTTATTCAGATTGCTCCAGCAGAACATCTTGGTGATTTGGTCGTTGATTTCAAGAATGTTTCAAAGGGTTTTGGCGAAAACAAACTGATGGAAGATGTGACATTCTCTTTGCCAAAAGGTGCTGTTGTTGGTATTATCGGGCCTAATGGGGCAGGGAAGACTACGATGTTCCGCATGATTGCTGGCGTAGAAAAACCAGATTCAGGCGAAGTCGTTGTTGGACCTACTGTTAAAGAAGCCTGGGTAGATCAGCATAGAGATTGCCTAGACCCTGAAAAGACTGTTTTCGACGAAATCAGTGATGGCTTAGATGATATTCAATTCGGCAAATATAAGATACCATCTCGTTCTTACTGTGGTAGATTTGGTTTTAAAGGCAGTGACCAGCAGAAGAAAGTCGGCAATTTATCAGGTGGCGAAAGAAATCGTGTTCATCTGGCAAAGATTGTTAAATCTGGCGGAAACCTTCTAATGCTTGACGAACCTACTAACGACCTTGATGTTAATACTCTAAGACTATTGGAAGACGCAATTAGCGACTTTGCTGGCTGTGCATTAGTAATAAGCCACGATAGATTCTTTCTTAACAGAATATGTACACATCTTTTAATATTTGAAGGCAACGCAAAGGTAACCTGGTTTGAAGGGAACTTTGAAGATTACGAAAACATGTATTTGAAGAAGCTTGGAACTGCTGCTCAGGAAGGCAGACGAGCAAAATTCAGAAGATTCTCATTGTAAAAAAAAGATTATTAAGAAGTTTGATTCGTTATTTTTCTTGATAACAAGAAAAACTTCTTAATAATCTTTTTTTTGTACAAACTTTTTTGAATGTTTCCCTTTGTGTTTTGATGAATTAACAAAAAAAATTAAACTATTTGCTAAAAATATTGGTATAATAATTTAATAGCACACTTTGTTTATGATTGAATCCAAAGAAATATATGGAGTTTAAGATGCGTAGGAATAAATTTTCGCGAATTATATCTATTGTTCTTGCACTTATATTTTTTATACAACCTTTTGTAATAGAGGTTGTACATGCCCAGACTTTGCCAGAGCCTACGGTTATAGTCGAAGAGGGCGAATTGATGGAACCTGATACCATTCTAACTCCACATGATTATCTTGATATATTTCTTGATTTGAGAGGAAGAAATCGTGAACAGGTTGAATTAAGAGCCTGGGGCGAATGGCAGTCTCTTATAAATTCATCTTATCTGGTTATTGATGAAGGGGCTACAGATGTATTCGGCCTTTATGATGCTCTTAAAATAGCTAAAGATGTTAAATCAACTACTTGTAAAGTCGGCGATATCATAGAAAAAGTTTGGAAATATGCTCATATGACCACTGGTTTTTTCGATAAGATGAATAAAACCAACAGAGCTCATACAGCTCTCAGTTGCTGGTCACGCATGAATAAGTGGACAGAAAAAGGTGTTGAACTCTGTAAGAAAAGTAAAGTATTGAATTTCCTTTCTTTCTGTTGTCCACCAAGCTGTTGGCATAACAAGAAAAACACCGCTAAGGGTATGGATCAATACTGGCATTGGTTGCAGAAAAAAGGCGGCAAGGATGTTGAAACCGAACTCAATAATGCTCAAGGTGTAGCACGTTCTATAGGTATAGGTTTTGCTATCGTTGGTACTGCTCTTGCTATTTGGAATTATAATAAAAATGAAGATACAGTCGCAGAAAGATGGTCTTATGACAGAGTAAAAGATGCCGTAGCTGTAGGTTTTGCCTTAGCAGGTTTGGTAGCTATGTTCTGTGTTCCTATAGTTGGTCAGGCTCTTGCAATAGTTACCGCTATATGGGGCGTTGTTACCATGATTGGCGACATGATAGGTGAGTTTAACAAAAAATGGAAAGGCGCCTACAAAGGTTCTTACTGGTATCTTTATGAAAATGACCCTGCATTCAGAAGTTTTTACGATAATCGTGATTCTTTAACCAATGATGAAAAATCAGCTTGCTTAATTGTTGTTGAAAAGAACTATAAAGATTTCAAGGTAACAAAAGCAACTGAAGAAGATTCTACTGAAGCAAGAAACGGCAGAATTTATATAGCTCTTGAAAAACAAGGTGTTCTCACTAGTTATTACAATAGAAAATCATTTAATTCTAATTTCTCTATGGATGAATTAATGGATCTTTGGGAAATGAAAGCAAGTTATATGGCTTGGAAGCCAACCGAAGCAGAAGCAAATACCAAGAAAAGTTTCTGGCAAAAGGTTGGGGCTGCTATTAATCCTAAGACTTATATCAGTTGGGCAGCAGATAAAATAGGTTCCAAAGATTATAATAGATTCCTGGAAAAAAATAGCAATATTGAAAGAGTTTATTTTAATCCAGATTTCGTTTTGAATAAAAAGTATCAGTTCTGGTTAACTGCCAATAAGCTTTATGATAGTTTTTATGCTATGATTGGCTTGAGACTGGAACAGTCACCATTTAACTATATTCCTTTGTTAGGTATAGATACAAAAGATTGGAATAGAGCACTTTTAGAAGAAGCATTAAAAGCAGATGCTTTTATTGTTGGTCAGAAGGAATTGGCTGCAATTCATAATCAGATTGATTTGACAACTCAGTCTCTTGATCAGGAAATCGATGAAGCGGATGAAAAGGTTAAAGATATAGATAAAAACCAGCTTCCACATTGCACAAAGGTTAGAAAATTCCTTGATGAACTTGCTGATAAGTATTCTAACTCACCCGACAAGGAAAGTTATAGACTTTTTAGTAAAGCAAATGAATTGATGGATCTCGAATGGGATGGAACCAAAAAGAAAACTGCAAGAAATATTCTTGAAGCTTGTCGTGGAAATCTTGAAAAAGCTCTTTACTATGAACCTTTGGCTTTAAGTCAGAAGGCTGCTGAAATGGTTCTTCTTACTATTACTATAAAACAACACCTTGATATGGCAAGCATTATGAATGCTTATATTGAAGAAAAATGGAACAATTTGAATTCATTTGATAAAGAATTCTCTAACAAAGATATAATCGCATATTTAAAAGAAGGAAGTTTCTTGTCTGTTAAGGGAAGCGGTTTCTTAGATTGGCTTGGAGAACTTTATTCTTCATATGATGAATCAGAAAAGACTCTTAAGCTGATGCAGAAAAATATTGATAAATACAATAAACTGGCTGGTATCAGTGCTTCAAATGAAAGAAGTGGCTTCTTGGGCTTCAAGAAATCAATTACTACACCACCTGAACTGGTTGCTAAGATGAATGTTGAATTGGCTTCATGGCGTTTAACTATTGATAAATGGGAAGAAATCTCAGAAGATGCAAATGTAAGAGTTGTTTTAGCAGAAGACAATGATTTTGCTGAAAAAATTCTTTCTAGCTATGATGTTTCTGCATTTGTTCTTCAGCCGCTAGATCCGGATGATGCTTCTGTATGTGATATTGAACTTCCTTTTGAAGTATCAGATTCAACCACTGTTGAAGGTGCTTCTAGTGCTTTATTAGAATAATAGAAACCCAAAAACACCTTGAGAATTAACTCGGGGTGTTTTTTTTATGCGAAAAAAGGCTTTAATCATCTTCTTCGTCAGAAGATAATTTAATCAATGCTTCTTCTAGTCGACCTCTATAAGTCGGATTAGCGGTAGATTGTAGCTGAATATAGGATTCTGGAGCATTTTCTCTTATTGAAAGAATAATACGCATAAGAGTTTCTATTTCCAGCTCTCCCCAGAGAGGTCCGCGTTTAAAATCAATGGCAATAGCATTGTCTAAGATAAAGAAACCTAAATCGTAGAGAATGCCTCTACCTAGTCTTATAGTTGCTGAAACAAAATGGAAAGGGTGGGCTTTTCGTTTGCAGACATATTCTGCGGCATTGCCTATTTCATCTAATTTCATTTCCTGCATGGTTTCCAGACTGAAGAAGGTAGGTTCACCTCTAAGTCTTCGACTAATTGAGCGAATGAAATTATAACCAGAAACTACCTGTTCTGGTGAAAGGCTGCAAATACAGATTTCAGAATAATCTTCTTCTGTATCAAAAATATCGTGTGTTGTATTCCATAGCCATCCCATAAAAATATTATCGGCATAAGTTTTGGGGTATTTATATCTAAGTTAAAGTGATTAAATGAATTAGTCTTGACAGATTTTAGGTGCTTTGCTAGATTTTTTTATTGAGCAAAAGCTTTTTTAAAGCAATTATTAGATTTTATTAGCTTTTATATAAAGGAAGGCGACAATGTACAAAGGTCTAGTCTTAACCGACTTGGATGGAACCTTTTTGAATCCGACTGGCGGCATAAATAAAGCAAATATTGATGCTTTAAAAAAACTGCATGATAATGGAATCGCTAGAGCTGTATGCACTGGCAGAACTCTTAATTCTTCCCGTGAGGTTGTACCCCCTGATCTGCCCTTTGATTATCTTGTTTTTTCATCTGGTGCAGGAGTTTCAGATTTTGCCAAAGACAATATCTTGTGCAGTCATAACCTGATATCAGAAGATATTATTAACTTAACAAAGTATTTTAGAAGCAAAAATATAGATTTTTCGGTTCATTTTCCCATACCAGACAATCATTACTTTTATTGGTTTTCTGGACCTAAAAAGTCTCCTGATTTGGTTTCTAGACTTCATTATTTAAGGGAATATGCTATCGAAGGTTCTGATGAACTTATCAATAAGTTGGGCTACGCAACGCAGTTTCTCGCTATAATAAATGATGACTGTCTCTATCTGATTGATGAGGCAAAATCAAGGTTTAAGCACCTTAGCTTTGTTAGGGCTACAAGTCCGCTTACGCCTAATTATACCTGGATAGAAGTTTTTCCAGATAAAGTTACAAAAGGAACTGGCGCAGAATGGCTTTGCAGACATCTTGGCTTGGCAAGAGAAAATACAATGAGTATTGGCAACGATTATAATGACATTCAGATGCTAGAATGGTCAGGGACTGCTTTTGTTATGGAAAATTCTCCTGAAGACCTTAAAAAAAGATTTTTAGTATGTCCTTCAAATGAAAAAGATGGTTTTGCGGTTGCTGTAGACCTTTGGTTAAATGATCATTTTAAAGAAAAGGATAAGTGATTTGCATTATGGTTAAAATAATAACTGGACCTATTAATACTGGTAAAACTTCTTGGCTTGTTAATGATTTTAAATCTAAAAAACATGCAGATGGTTTTGCATGCAAAAAAGTCAAAGTTAACGATGAACATATTGGTTATGAACTGGTCCATCTTGCAACAGGCGAAACCTGTCAATTTATCAGAAAAATTAATCATATTCCTGAAGGTTGGAATGAGGCTTTCAGACTGGGTATGCATTATACTTTTAATAAAGAAGGCTTTAACTTTGCAGAAAAGATTTGTGATAAAGCTCTTAAAAACAAAGTAAGCTGTTTCTACTTAGATGAAGTAGCTCATTTAGAGCTAAAAGACCAGGGGTTTGCTGAAATACTCAAACGCATTTTAGATGCTAAGATTGATTTGGTATTGGTGGTTCGAGAAGCTTTAGTTGAAAAGATTTGTGAAAAATTTGGCATTAAAGAGTATGAGATTATTAAACCAAATTTTAATTCCATATAAGTTTTTTTATTCAAAATAGTTATAGTAAAGCTTTTAGAAGATACTGAAAATATTGCATTTTTTCTCCTTCAATGTTATTTTTAGTTTGTTGAGTTGATGATTTTTAGTAAAAGGAAGGTATGAAAATGTCTTACGAAGCTCCTCATGTAAAAACTACTCCCGATAAAGTTACTCCTTATGTTTTAGTTTGTGGCGACCCTGCTAGAGCTCTTGAAATAGCCCAACTCTGCGATTCTTATGAAGAAATTGTATATAATCGTGAATATCGCACTTTAGTCGGAACTTATAAAGGTCATAAGATTACTATTACTTCTCATGGTGTAGGTTCTGCTGGTGCCGCTATTTGTTTCCAGGAACTTATTAACTTGGGTGCTAAGATTATTATAAGAATGGGAACCTGTGGTGGAATACAAGACGGTTTAGGTCAGGGTGACCATATTGTCGTTAGTGGTGCTGTTCGTGAAGACGGTGTTTCTCCTTTGATGGTTCCATTAGGATACCCGGCTATTGCCGATAACGAAGTATGCGATGCTATTGTAAAAGCTTGCGATGAAGTTCAGGCTCCTTACAAAAGAGGAATTGTTCTCACAAGCGATTTGTTCTATCCTTCAAAAGTTATGGAATCTTCTTTAGCTACTTACCAAAGAGCTGGCGTTCTTGGTGCTGAAATGGAAGTAGCAACTCTTCTTGTTATTGCTTCCTTGAATAATATTAAAGCAGGAGCTATAGCAACTGTTGACGGCAACCCCTTAAAGTGGAATGAAGGAAACTATGATCCTCATGGCACTAAGGTTGCTGAAGGCAAAAAGAGAATGCTTAAAATTGGTTTGGAAGCAATAATAAAATTAATCTAAAAAGCTTGAGCAATTTTGGAGGGTCTAATTGCTAGATAGCTGGTTTATATTTAGATTAGACTATGTTAATGTCTGGTATGGGGCAGCATTCTTCTTGCTGGCTATTGTAGCATTTATGCTACATAGTAATCAGCGCTCAAATTCCAAGGCTTTTTTGTATTGGGATAAATTTGGCTGGTATGCTGCTCTATACGGCATTGGCGTTTGGTTTTGTGATTTATCTGTTTCTTTTAGAAATTTACCTATACTGAAACATGCCTATTATGGCTTATTTGTTATCTCACTAATTATTTTATACAGGTTTGCTTTATTAGGTTCAAAGTATCAAGATGTTAAAATAATATTCAGCAAAACCTTTATAGGTATATTGACTTTTCTTGGGTTAATTTCTTCTTTTTTTAATACCTATTATTTCGTATTTTTTATACTTTTGGCAATAGGAATTCCAGCTGTTGTTCAGTGTGTAAGTCTATTTTATCATCTTGCAAAAAAAATGGACAATAATCGTGAATTACGTTCTATTGCAGTATGTATGGGTGCTTTTTATGCTATTAAATTAGTATTAATTGGAAGAATTTTTGTATTTTTAGATTTTTATACACGTGTAAA
>JAEEGL017066282.1_pt1 | contig 11709 bp, 8 predicted proteins | sample 9134231 | NCBI WGS metagenome assembly JAEEGL01 (sample SAMN16246548, study PRJNA631951) | gut metagenome | biome: gut microbiome; feature: rumen; material: fiber-attached | host: Bos | place: Iran: Karaj | collected 2018-10
TCCCGGCGAATCCGTCCCGCGCGAAACTCTTTATCAAACGATCATTACGTTAAACGACGACCCCGGCAGAGGCATGAAATATCTCGGCTCGCTGCTCGTCGTTTGGGGAACCGCCATGCTTGTCTATCGGCGTAAGAAATCAAGCGCGAAAACGCGCGACGCGGAAAAGGCCCAAAACACGACGGCAAGCCCGGCCGACGCGCCGGATCGCGCGGGCAAAGCGTCCGTCGCCATGCTCGCGGCGCTCGTCGCGACGGCCGCCGCGGTCGGCTCGTTCTCGTTCGCGCTTGCCGACGAAATCGTACCGCCCGAAGAAAAAGAGGAAGTCAAGGCGAAAACGACCAGTTCCGTCCAGCTCAATTGGACGCCGTGGCGCCTGATTCCCGTCTACGACGGAGGCCGTCGACAGCCGCTCAACACTTTCGCGGAAATAGTCGTTCGCGACGTAACGGGCTCCCCCGCGCCGACGTTCGTCCTTCCGGAAGAGACGCTCGCGAAGTTGGAAGGAGACGCGCCCGTCAATATGCCGTCGCTTGACGAGTTCCTTGGCGACGACGAGAACGAATCGGACGACGCGGAAGCGCGACGCGCCGAAAAAAAGCGCATGTACGACGAAGTTTCCGCCGAGGTCGTTAAACGTCAGCGCGACGCGGCCGCGCGGCTGCGCGTAATTTTCAAAAACGGCTCGCGTCAATTCAACGCGGCGGAACTGCTCTTCTCGTGGATCGTCGAACCGGAGCTTTGGGAATACGTCCCGTTTATCGCCGACCCGCAAAGCGTCGTCGCCAAAGACGTTTTGAAAAAATCGCCCGAAGAGATCGCCAAACGCGGCTCGCGGCTCGCGCCGACCGACTTCGACGAGCTCGACGCCAACGGCAAGTCGCGCGTCGACGCGTTTATCGAACAGTCGCGCGGCCTGGCGGCCAAGAGCGCGTCGCTCAAAGCGCTTGAAAAATTCGAGGACAAAGTCGCGACGTTCCGATCGCTGACGTTTGTTCCGACGCAATCGACGTCGACGCGACCGGCGTTCTACTTTAACAAGATCCTCTACGGCGACTCGCCCATGGGCATGCCGGGCGCCGCGCATATGGCGTCGCAAAGCGCGCTCTCGAAACTCGACGCGTCGTGCGCGCGAATCGAGCGGCTTCTGTCGAGCGAAAAAGCGGCGGAGCGACGCGCTTCTCCGTTCTACGACAAAGAGTTCGTCTTGCGCCAAAGAACGCCGATCGGCGAAGAGAAAAACAGCGGCGACGCGCTCATGTTGGCGCGCCAACTCGCCATGCTCGCGTCGCTCTCCCGACGCTATCAGCCGGCGACGTCGGGCGTTTTGTTCGAAAAACTCGTCGCGTCCCTCGAAAAGACGCTCGCGGATCTTAAAACGCATCGCGACGAGATCATAAGAGAACAGACGTATTCGCTCGAATACCGTCAGGAAATTCAACGCGTCGTTTCCTCGCTCGAGTCGATCGTCGACAACCTCGAACTGGCGTATCTCTCGACGACGGCGGAGCCGCCCAAGACGCTCGCGGTCGTTCCGGTCGTGCGCGCGAGTTTGTTCCGCGCGACGGAAAATCAGGATTCGCCGTGGGTTCCGTTGCAGACGCTTCTTTGGGCTTCCGACTGCGCTTACGCGCGTTTTATCGATCCCCGCGCCGCCGACACGCTCCCCGAACTTGACAAAGACTCCTTCAAACAAAACGACGGGGCGGAAAAAATCTCCCCGGCGGACGACGTCGTCGACTCTCTTCGTAAGACGTTGAACGCCAGTCAATGCGATCGCGCCGCGGGCCGGGCGTTCTTAAACGCCGCCGAAGCGTATCGAAATCGCGAAGAGCCCGACCGCGCGGCGCTCTTCAACGCCGCGATCGTCGATTTTGCCGCGAGTTTGCGCGAAATCGGGCTCGCTTCCGAAGAAAAACGCGCCGAACTTGCCGCCGCGGAAATCGCCGACGAAAAGGCGCGCGCCGAATTCCTCGCCAAGACCTGCTACGACGTTCCGCGCGGCTTGAAAGCGGAGCTGTTCTACTATAAGCTCAACGCGTTCTACTGGAACTGGGTTTGCTGTCTGCTTGCGCTCGGCGCGTTTATTCTTTCGTATTTGCGTCAAATCGTCGCGCGTTTTATGAAGAAAGCGCCCCTCGCCGAGCGGTTCTTCTTTACGTTGGGAATCGTCTTTTTGGCGCTCAGCTGCGCGGTCGCGTTTTTAGGCGGAGCGACGCGCGCGTATATCACCGGCTGGGCGCCCGTGGCCAATATGTTCGAAACGGTCGTCCTGCTCGCGTTTCTCATCGCCGCCATCGCGATTGGCTACGCGCTCGCGCCCGCTTGGACGAAGCCGTATCTTAACGCGTGGCGCGTCGTCGCCTGGCCCTGGAAAATCAAAGATCGCTCCGAAAAGAAGATCGCGCGAATCATGGCGATTCCGCGCGCGCTTTTGGTCGCGCTGTGCTTTGCGGCGGCGTTTCTCGTCTGGCGCTCGGGGCATGTCGGCGAGCCGATCGCGTCGGGGCTGTTGCGAACGTTCCGCGAGGCGTTCGCCATGAAAGGCGCGCTCGACAGCTTCGCCGTGTTGATTACGTTTCTGTTTGTCGCGTGGGCGGTTCCGCGCTTCGTCGCGGCGCTTCTGGCGCTCGCGTGTTTCTCCAAGACGCTTTGCCAACGGCCCGACTTGAGCCCGGAGGAAGCGCCGAAGACGCGCAAAGAAGTTCTCGCCATGATCGGAAACGAGATCGTTCAACGTAAAGCGTTTCTTACGGCAAGTTCCGTAATAGCGCTCGCCGTCGCCGCGTCCGCGTATTTCAACTCCGTCGAATTCAATCCGAACATCCGCCCGCTCGTCGCGGTCCTGCGCAGCAACTTCTGGCTGACGATCCACGTGATCGCGATTATCGTGAGCTACGCGCTCGGCGCGCTCGGCTGGGTCGTCGCGCTCACGTCCCTCGCGTCGTATATCTTCGGCCAATACGGAGTCGACGTTCCGACCGAACGAACGCCGTCTCCCGCGGAACTCAGGTCGGGCAAACGCCCCGAAAGACGCAGGGCGGTTCCGAAAGTCAATAAAGAGCCGGCTCCGAAAAAAGACGAGAAGGAGCCTTCGGACGCTTCCCAAAAACCGTCGCAATTTGAGCCCGACTATGCGGTCGGCGTCGCCCCCGTCGTCGCCATGATGATTCGCAGCGCCGTCTTGTTCCTGACGGCGGGGATTATCTTAGGCGCGCGCTGGGCGGACTTTAGCTGGGGTCGGTTCTGGAGCTGGGATCCCAAAGAGGTCTGGGCGCTCGTGACGCTGTTGATTTATCTTGTGGTGCTTCACGCGCATAAGATCAGCGGCGGCAAGCGATTTGTGCTGGCGCTGGGCGCGAATTTCGGCGCGCTCGCGATCATCATGACGTGGTACGGGCTGAGTTTCGTCATGGGCGGAGGCGGACGCCACGCCTACGCGTCGGGCGAATCGAATAAAATCGCCGCGCTGTATATTCTCTTTGCCGTGAATATCTTATGGGCGGTTCTGGCGATATTGCGCTATTGGTTCGAAGTCGCGAAATCGCGACGGAACAATTCGCGCTCCCGCGCGAAGAGCAAATAACCGTTTCCGTAGGTCGCTGCGCGTTGGTTATCGGCAAGCGTCCCGCGCATAGCGCGTAAAACCGCTGATTAAAGCAAACGCGTCGCCCCGTTTGTTCTTCTGTGTTGACGGTTAATATGGTATAACCCGCCGCCGGACTCCGCGGGACAAGCCCGCTGCGTCCTTTAGAAGGCGGCTTGCGAACTTGTTTTTGGGCGGCGCGTTATTTGGGAACACGGAATCGACGCGCCGCCCCGTTTGCCTGCGGCTCTTACAAACCTTACGGTTCCGAGCAGAGATTGAGCGTCGCTTCTTTGACGCGAACTCTCGCGGCTTCGTCGACGATAAACGCGCGGCGCTTGCCGTTCGGGTCGGGCGTGAAGATCGTCGTCGCTTCGTCGTCAAACGCGACGTTTCCGCGCTCCGAGACTTCGTAATACCCGCGCCCTTCTTCCGGCCTTGCGACAAAGAAAACCGCCGTCAAATCCCACGTCGGACGCTCGTGATTCAGGCCCTCGGTCGGGGCGTTTTTCTCCGCCCAATGGACAAACGCGTCGTGCAGGAATTTCGCGCGCGGGGAGCGATAGTCGCGCTTCAAATTGGTCGGCGACATACGAATACGATCTCCGACTTCATATCCGGTAAACACAATTTCGCCGGGCCATTCGGCGGCGAATTTCTGCGCGGCGGGAATATCGCAACGAATGTTCCATTCGCGATGCGCGCGATAGTTTTCCGCCGTCGGATCGATCGCGAACGCGCCGCCCATTACGGAAACGAGCCGGACTTTTTTCGCCGCAAGCTCTTTGCCCGACAGAGGCGAGATTTCGTCGCCGGGCGAGTCGAGCAGCGCCGCAAGATTAGTCGACGAACCGACTTGCGCGATCACAATCTCTCCGTCCCGCGCGTTCGCAAGCGTTCTTCTGAGCAACTTGACGGGGTCCTCCGGCTCATACCCTTCGGGAACGGGAAACTCAAACGAACCGTCTTCGTTCTTTTGAGCCAACGTCGCGGAAGGATAGAAGTCGCTGTCGAAATCGCCCTCGCGCAGGAGTCCGACGGGAATATCGGGGCGTCCGTTGACCGCGTTGCACGCGGCGACAAATTTGCCCGCGTTTTCGTCGGGATTTGTGATCGTGACGGCCAGAAGTTCGCAAACGCCGCGATTGCAAAGGCTGTGAATCAGCCCCAGCGCGAACGCGTCGTCAATGTCGCCGCCGATATCGGTGTCGAAAATCAGTTGGACCGGAGCGTCCTGCGTCGGACGAACGTCGATCAGATCCCCTTCGGCCGCCGGACCGGGCCGCAACGCGACCAAAAAGAGCGCGAGCGCCGCAAACGCCATGAATACGTTGTTTGTTTTCATCTTATTTCAAGCTCGTTGGAACGTTGGAAAAATCAAAATTCGACGACGACGGGCGCGTCGGTAAACGACGAAAAAGTCGCGACGCCGGAGACCAATTTGAAAATCTCGCAATTTCCGTCGCCGGCGCGGTACATTCCTTTGAGTTCCGGATACGCGTCGAGCATTTTTTCCTGGGCCTCGACTCGCGGATCTTCCACGGCGATCGCGCGAACGCGAACCCACGTTCCGCCGTCGCACGCGCAAATCTCGATCTTGGGATTCGCATGAAGCTGTTCGGAGACGGGCTTGCTCTTACCCGTTTGGAAACAAAGCTTTCCGTCGATAATCTCGATCGTTCCAAAAGGTCGAACCGCCGGCTGATCGTCGTCGACCGTCGCCAGGTAGTAGACTTTGCATTTCTTCAAATAATCGTAAATTCGTTGCATGAAACCGGTCCTTTCGTAATATAAGTCTCCCATTGCGGGCAATTTCCGAAAGGCATTGTAACAAAAAACGACGGAGTTTGTCCAGACGTCTTCTTATACGGTTCCAAACGACGAAAACGGCGCGATTCCAACCCGTTATTTTGTCGCGACGACACTAGACTAATTTGCGATATAATGTAGAATAAAAGGATTATAAAAGCAGAACTAGCGATTCGATCAGGCAAGGCTCCGACCGCGCGTTTCGATCCGCGTTTTAACGCGGCGCGACGAAAGCGACGACGACTTGTCCTAACTTATCCGACGAAAGGCGCCTAACGCCGATGAAACATTTTAACGTAACCAAAGGGCTCGACCTGAAACTCGCGGGCGCGCCCGACCAAACCAAAGAACCGGAACGCAAGGTCGTTCGGCACGTCGCCGTCACGGGCTCGGACTACGTCGGCATGAAGCCGACGATTCTCGTGTCTGAAGGGGAAAAAGTCCTTGCCGGCACGCCGCTTTGCGAAGACAAAAAGAACCTTGGCGTCAAGTTCGTCTCTCCAATCGCGGGCAAAGTTCTGTCGATCGTTCGCGGCGAAAAGCGCGCGTTTCGCTCGATCGTCGTGGAAGCGGACGAAAACGCCAAAGCCGACTGGTCGATGCGGTACGCCAAACATTCGGACGCGGAACTCGACGCGCTCGACGCCAACGGCATTCGCGATCTTCTTATCGTTTCGGGGTTATGGTCGTCGTTTCGAACGCGTCCGTTCAGCAGAATACCGCGCATCAACGCCTCGCCCGTCGCGCTGTTTGTCAACGCCGCCGACACGAATCCTCACGCGCCCGACCCGAAGTTGATTATCGACGCGCGAAAAGACGCGTTCCTCAAAGGGTTGCGCATCGTCGCCAAAATTTGCGGCCAGCGGCTTTGGGTCTGTTTCGGCAAAGGAAAGTACGACGCCGATTTCATTAAGGAAGTCGAATCGATTCCCCGCGCGCAGGCGGCTCAATTCTCCGGCAAGCACCCCGCCGGGCTCACGGGCACGCATATCTTCTATCTCGAGCCGTGCGGTCTGAACAAAGTCGTCTGGTCGATCGGGTATCAAGACGTTATCGCGATCGCCGAACTGTTCACGACGGGCCTGTATCCTTCCGACCGCGTCGTTTCCATCGGCGGCCCCATGGTCAAAAATCCGCGTCTGCTCCGCGTGACGCAAGGCGCGTTTGTCTCGGAACTTGTCGAAGGAGAACTTGTCGACAAAGATTTGCGCGTCGTCTCCGGAAGCGTCCTGCACGGTCGAACGGTCGCGCCGGGCGAAGAAGGGCTCGGACGATACGTCAATCAGATCTCGGCGATTGGCGACGGCGACCCGCGCCGATTCCTCGGGTGGACCACCCCGAACTTCAAGACGTTCTCCGTCTCCAGAACCGCCGCGTCGACGTGGTTCCCGTGGCTGACGTACCAAATGACGACCGCGCTCGGAGGCGGCTACCGCGCGATCTTCCCCAATCCGGAATTCAGCCGACTCACGCCTCTGGATCTCGAACCGACCTATCTCTTTAAAGCGCTCGACATGGGCGACCTGGATCGCAGCGAAAAACTCGGCGCGTTCGAACTCGACGAAGAAGACCTCGCGCTGTGCACGCTCGTCGACTTTGGCAAGAACGACTACGGCAAGTCGCTCCGCGCTTTGCTCGACAAGGCCATGAAGGAGGAGGAGTGAGCGATGATTAACTACTTGCGACGAACGATTAAAGCGATCGACGAAAAGTACTGTTCCGAAGGCAAGAAGCTCAGGGGCCTTCATCCGCTCGTCGAAGCGATCGACACGTTCTTCTTCACGCCCGACCACAAGACGACCGGAACGGTTCACGTGCGCGACTTCAACGACTTCAAGCGCGTCATGATCACCGTCATTCTGGGCCTGATTCCCTGCGCGGTCTTTGGAATCTACAACGTCGGGTATCAGGCGAACTTAACGGGAACCGTCCCCGGCGACTGGCACGGCTCGATTCTCTCGTTTATCGATAAAATTCTTCCCTTCCTGCACGTCTTTCGCCCGACGAACGTATTGGGCTGTTTCGTCTTCGGGCTGTGCTACTATCTCCCGGTCTATATCGTGACGATGCTCGTCGGGCTTTTCTGGGAGGTTCTCTTCGCGGCGATTTATAAACACGAAGTCAACGAAGGGTTTTTCGTCACGGGATTTATCTTCCCGCTCATCTGCCCCGCGACAATACCGCTTTGGCAGGTAACGCTCGCGATTACGTTCGGCGTCGTGATCGGCAAGGAAATCTTCGGCGGGACGGGGCGCAACTTCCTCAACCCCGCGCTCGTGGCGCGCGCGTTCCTCTTCTTCGCGTACTCGGGCCAAATCACCGGCGACAAAGTCTGGATCGCGGCGGACGGCGTTTCGAAAGCGACGCCCCTGGCTTACGCGCGCGGAGGCGTCGACGCGATTCAAAACGCCGGCTATTCGACGTTCGACGCGTTCTTCGGGTTCATACCCGGCGCGGTCGGCGAAACCTCGACGTTCTGCTGCATGCTGGGCGCGATCTTCCTGATCGTCGTGGGCGTCGCGCCGTGGCGAATCGTCGCGTCGACGTTTGCCGGAGGGCTGGGTCTGGCGGCGATTCTCGCGCATTTTAGCGCAAATCCAGAATCCGCCGCCGCGCTTGGGCCCGTATGGCATTTAGTTCTGGGCGGATTCGCGTTTGGCGCGATCTTTATGGCGACCGACCCCGTCTCGGCGGCGCAATCGAACGTTGGGCAAGTTATTTACGGCCTGCTCGTCGGCGCGTTGATCGTCGTCGTGCGCGTCTATAACCCCGCGTATCCGGAAGGAGCCATGCTCGCTATTTTGTTCGGGAACTGCGTCGCTCCTCTTATCGACCACTTCGTCGTCGAAGCGAACATACGGCGTCGTCAAAAGCGGCTTCAGGCGCGATAGGAAGGGAGGACGTCGACATGGCTAACGAATCGATTTCTAAAACGTTTGGCGTCGCGACGGGTCTGTGCGTCGTGTGCGCGATTATCGTCGCCGTCGCGAGCGTCTCCCTCAAGGGCGTTCAGGAACGCAACAAGGCGCTCGACAAAAACGTCAACATTCTGCGCGCCGCCGGACTCGTCAAGCCGGGCGAAAAAGTTTCGTCCGCGAAAGTCGACGAATTATTCGCCGACTCGAAACGCGTCGTCGTCGACCTGGCGTCGGGCAAAATCGACGAAACCGCCGACCCCGACGCGGTCGAGGCGGACAAAAACAACGTCGTTACGCTCGCCAAAGAAGACGACGTCGCTTCGATTAAAACGATCCCCCAAAAGACGGTCGTCTACCTGTTCAACGACAAAAACGGCGCGTTGAAGACGGCGGTTCTCCCGATCGTCGGCTCGGGGCTTTGGTCGATCATGCGCGGGTATCTCGCGCTGAACAGCGACCTGACAAGCGTCGCGCACATCGTCTTTTACGACCACGGCGAAACGCCGGGGCTCGGCGGCGAAATCTCCAATCCGCTCTGGACGGCGAAATGGGAGGGCAAAAAAGCGCTCGACGACGAGGGCAAGCCGATCATTAAGGTCGTTAAGGGAACCGCCGCGCCCGAAAGTTCCGACGTCGACGGCATTTCCGGCGCGACGCTCACGGGAAACGGCGTTACGAACACGGTGACGTTCTGGCTTGGCGACAAGGGATTCGGTCCGTTCTTAAAAGAATTCAAAGCCGAAACGCTTCAAAACGACGAACCCGGAAAGGAACGACGATGAAACCTGCTGAAGAAAAAAACAGTTTGCTCGACCCGTTGTTTAAAAACAACCCGATCTTCGCGCAAATCCTCGGCGTGTGCTCCGCGCTCGCCGTGACGACGAGCCTCAAAACGGCGTTCACCATGGCGCTCGCCGTGACGTTCGTCACCGCGTTTTCCAACGTCGGCGTCTCCCTGATCCGAAAGATTATTCCCAATTCGATTCGCATGATCGTCGAAATGGTGATCATCGCGACGCTCGTCATTCTGGTCGACCAGCTCATCAAAGCGTTTTCCTACGACCTGAGCAAACAGCTTTCCGTCTACGTCGGGCTCATCATCACCAACTGCATCGTCATGGGCCGCGCCGAGGCGTTCGCCATTAAGAACGCGCCCTCGGAAAGTCTGCTCGACGGAATCGGCAACGGGATCGGGTACGGCGTCGTGCTGATCGTCGTCGCGTTTTTCCGCGAACTGTTCGGGTTCGGCCAGATATTCGGCTTCACCGTCTTTAAGACGGTTCAAAACGGCGGATGGTATCTTCCCAACGGCCTGATGGTCACCGCGCCCGCGGCGTTCTTCCTCATCGGGGGCGTTATTTGGGTCGTTAAGACGTTCAACAAAAACGTAAAAGACGCCGAATGACGCGCAAGCGCCGTTCGATAAGGACATAGATCAATGGAACATTTTCTCACGACGTTTATTCAGGGAGTCTTTACGCAAAATCTTGCGTTGTCGCTCTTCCTGGGTATGTGCACTTTTCTGGCGGTCTCCAAAAAAGTCAACGCCGCGATCGGCCTTGGCGTCGCCGTAATCGTCGTTCAGTCGATTACCATACCGGTCAACAATTTGCTGTACAACTACGTGCTGCGCGAAGGCGCGCTCTCGTGGACCGGTTCCCAAACGCTCGCTTCCCTCGACCTGAGCTTTCTGTCGTTCATCACGTTCATCGGGGTGATCGCCGCGATCGTTCAGATCCTGGAAATGGTTCTCGACCGTTTCTTTCCGCCTCTGTACAACGCGCTGGGCGTCTTCCTGCCTCTGATCACCGTCAACTGCGCGATTATGGGCGGCTCGCTGTTCATGCAGCAGCGCGACTATAATTTCGGCGACAGCTGTCTTTACGGCCTTTGCTCCGGAATCGGCTGGGCGTTCGCCATCGCGCTTTTCGCGGGCATTCGCGAGAAACTCGAATACAGTCGAATTCCCAGGGGGCTGCAGGGGCTCGGCGTCGCGTTTATGGCCGCGGGGCTTCTGGCGATGGCGTTTATGACGTTCTCGGGCATGTGATTGAAGGAGCGCTAATTAATGAACGGTATTTTTATTGTCGTCGCCGGAGTCGTCGCCTTCACGCTGATCGTGCTCGCGCTCGTCGCGATTATTCTCGCCGCGAAAGCGACGTTGATTCCCGGCGGAAACGTGAAAATCGAAATCAACGACGACCCCGAAAAAACGATCGAAGTTCCGACCGGCGGCAAACTTCTCGACACGCTCGCCTCGCGTCAAATCTTCGTGCCGTCCGCGTGCGGCGGGGGCGCGACGTGCGGCCAGTGCAAAGTCCGCGTTCTTTCCGGAGGAGGAGAGATTCTCCCCACCGAAGTCGGTCAGATGACGCGCAGAGAACTCAAACAGGGCGTGCGCCTGGCGTGTCAAACGCCCGTCAAACAGGACATGAAAATCGAGATTCCCCCGGAAGTTTTCGCCGTCAAGAGGTGGGAATGCGTCGTTCGCTCCAACGAATTCGTCGCGACGTTCATCAAAGAACTCGTGTTGGAACTTCCCGAAGGGGAAGACGTTATGTTCAAGGCGGGCGGGTATGTTCAGGCGGAGCGCCCCGTCGGATTGACGATCAAATACAGAGATTACGACGTCCCGGAAAAATACCGCTCCGGCTGGGACAAGCTCAAACTTTGGGACTGCGTCAGCTATACGAACGAGCCGGTCTTGCGCGCGTATTCGCTCGCGAGCCATCCGCTGGAAAAGGGAATCGTCAAGCTCAATATTCGCGTCGCCGTTCCGCCGCGCGACAATCCGACCGTCGAGCCGGGCAAAGTCAGCTCCTATCTTTTCAGCTTAAAGCCGGGCGACAAAGTTACGATCAGCGGACCTTACGGCGATTTTCTCGTGCGCGACACGCCCAGCGAAAAGATCTATATCGGGCGCGGCGCGGGGATGGCGCCGCTGCGCTCGCATATCTACGACATGCTCAAACGGCTCGGCCATACGGGCAAGATTTCGTTCTGGTACAGCGCGCGATCGCTCGACGACGTCTTCTACGTCGAAGATTTCCAGGAACTGGAAAAAGAGTATCCGAACTTCAAATTCCACCTGTCGCTCTATCGCGACCCGCGTCCCGGCGACGTCTGGACGGGGGCGGTCGGGCAAATTGAGGACGTCTTATATAACGACTACCTCAAAGATCACCGCGCGCCGGAAGATTGCGAATATTTCATGTGCGGCCCCGCGAAAATGACGCAGGCGATTCTCAAATTGCTCGACAATTTAGGGGTCGAACGCGAAAGTATCTTCTTCGACGATTTTGGAAACTAAGGCGCGGACGATTTCAACGGGGACTGACGTATGAAAATTTTAACGATCGAATCGAGCTGCGACGAGACGGCGGCGGCGGTAATCGA
>JAEEGL011982822.1_pt1 | contig 11708 bp, 12 predicted proteins | sample 9134231 | NCBI WGS metagenome assembly JAEEGL01 (sample SAMN16246548, study PRJNA631951) | gut metagenome | biome: gut microbiome; feature: rumen; material: fiber-attached | host: Bos | place: Iran: Karaj | collected 2018-10
AATAGTATCATTCCTAAAAATAGATAAAGGACTAAAAGACCAAGAAAATGGTGTTAAATTGATGAAAGATATTCCAGATATGGTTAGTACATTACAAGTAGCAAAAGAAAAACATATATTTGGAACAAAAATGAGATCTGTTATTTATGAAGCTAACAAAGAAGGAATTAAAAATATAGTAGAACAACAATTTAGTTTTGCAAAAACAATTTGTGAAAATGGTTTAGTTCCTATAATTGAACCAGAAGTTGATATTAATTCACCAGAAAAAGAATTATGTGAACAAATATTAAAAGAAGAAGTAATTAAACAATTAGATAATTGGAATAGTGAATATAAAATAATGTTTAAGTTTACTATTCCATCAGTTCCAAACTTCTACATAGATTTATACAATTATGATTTTATTGTTAGAATAGTTGCTTTATCAGGAGGATATACTAATGAAAAAGCATGTGAATTATTAGCATTAAACAATAAAATGATTGCAAGTTTTTCAAGAGCACTTCTTGAAGGATTAAAAGTAAGCCAAACTGATGAGGAATTTGATGATAAATTAAAGAATTCAATTAATATGATATATGAAGCATCAATTACTTAATAAGAAGGTGATTTATGAAAAAAGTAAAATTAAATGGTGAATATACTTACATAGACGATAGTAAATTAGACGAAAAAGAAACAGGAATTCTAATAACAGAAGATACTGATTTTGATAAAACTCAAGAATTTGATGTTATCAGTGACAAATTATCTGATACAAATGTAGATATATTTGGTGATAATGATGGATAATAATATTCTATTAGATTCACCAAAAGAAAAAGATATTAATAATTTTTTAAATTATATTTATGATTTAAAAAAGAGTAATAGTGATTTAGTTTTAGATAAAGATTTAGTATATAAAGAATTATGTCGTTATGGAATAAAAGATAGTGATATGGAACCTGATAGGGCATTAAAAAACTATAATTATCTTTTTGGTAGATGGTTTGATTATTTTTATCCTATTAAAAATGTAAGTGCGTTTTGTGATCCAAAGTGGTCTTACTTCTTTCAATTTGTAAATGGAGAATTTAGAAGTAGTGAACAATTTATAAAATTATATATTCCAATAGATGGTAAACATTTAGAAGAATCAGTTAATAGATTGTTTAAGTATATCGCAAGTTTAGGAGTTGAGCATTGTTCAAAAGTATCACAAGAAATTAGAAGTGATAATGTAATCGTTAGATTAAGAAAAGATGATTATTACAATGCAATGAAAATAATTAATTTTATTAATTCTGACGAATATATTAAGAATGGATTAAATAAAACTAATCCATTTGTTCCAACAGTAAATGGTATAGGAATAATGGAAGAAAATGGAATTTCCTACAATGGAGAGATAGCTGCATTAATAGCTAGTTACATAAATACTTCATATAAGGAAAAAAGAGAATCAGTTAATTATGAAGATTTCAATTACTATGTAGAAACACATAGTTATAATCGAGATGTACAAAATGCAATGCATGGTAAAGTAGGTACTGATAAAGAATCATTGAGCAGTTCTCAAAAACTAAATTTATTTTTAGATGCTTTAACTGCAACTTATCAAAAATATGGTTTAGGGCAAGCAATTGGAGCTTTAAAATCTGCTATGAATGGAAATTTTAGTGGTTTTACTAATAGTACTCCTGATAAAAAACAATATAGAAATTTAATGATTCAAAATTTGGATCAAAATGATATAAAAGTATTTGTACGTAGTGCAATAGAACAAGCATTTGGTAAGTATGACTCGCAATTAAGTGTAGAAGTAATGGCCCCAAAATTTTGTAATTTTATGTTCCAAGATGATTTAATAAGAAAACTAGATTCAGCATGTAAAGTAACTATTGCTAATTATGATACACGTCAACTCTCTTATGCAATACAAAAATACTTATTTAATGGTTCTGATACTAGTTTTTCACAATTTAAAGTAGTTGATGGAGAAAAAGATACTAGAATTAATTATAGGACAGAAATTGATAAAATAGGCCAAGGAAATATTATGGAAGCAATAAAGAGATCTTTAATGCTTCGTGGAGTTAATGTCACTTCTTTATCTGATAAATTCTTAATTGAAATGTATTCTCATGAATTAGAAAAAGGAATGAATTATGATAATGAAGAAGTGTCAAATTCACATGTTAAATAAAATTGCTTAATAAGCAATTTTTTTATATAAATATAATGTTATCTTGTAAATTTGGCTATAAAATGCTATCATATTTATGATAGAGGTGAAGGCGATGGATGCATTAGTTGTTTTCTTTAGAGATATACTAAGTGGTTTTGTATATGTTATATATCTGTTTTTCTGCATATTTTCATTTTTCTACGTGTTTGGAATTGTTGCTAACAGAAAAAGAAAAGCAATTAATAAAAAATTAAAAGAAAAGAAAACATATGACATTGAATCTGGTAGAGAAGCTCAAATAGCTGCTATGGAAACTAAACAGATTTTGAATGTTGAAGAAGAATCAGAACAAGATAAGCCAAATTTAGCTAATGATAATCCAAATGCTACTCTTAATAGTGCAATAAACTCTATGAACAATGGAGGAGATACAAATGGTGTTCAAAAAGAAGAAGTTCCAAGCGTTATGGTTTTGAATTCTGATGGAAGTAGTCAAGCTCAGAATAATGGTTCAACACAAGAACAATCGAAAGTTGAACAACCACTTGTTATTGATACAAGTTCAGTTCAACAATCATAATACAATAAAACATAGGAGGATTTATGACAATTACAGTAGATTCAATTTTATCAGCAATGAATAAGATTGTTGATATTTTGTTGGTATGGCTAATGTTTTACTATATCCTTAAGAATATAAAGAACAACGTTAAGCTTACATTATTATTTAAAGGTGTTTTAATCATGGTAATTTTAAAAATTGCCAGTGATGTATTTAATTTAGTAACTATTGGTTGGTTACTAGAATATATATTGATGTGGGGACCACTTGCATTAATTATTATTTTCCAACCTGAAATAAGATCAGTACTAGAACAAATTGGAAGAAGTCAATTGTTAGGAAGACATAAAGTTTTAACAGTTGATGAACGTGAAAAACTAATATATGAAATAGTACAAGCAATGGATTATTTAAGAAAAGCTAAAATTGGAGCATTAATAGTTATTGAACGTGATGTTAGTCTAAGTGATTACATTGGCAAAGCTAAAAAAATATATGGAGATTTGACTAGTGATTTACTAATCGCTTTGTTTTTCCCAAACAATCCAATGCATGATGGTGGAGTAATAGTTCAAGGAAATAGAATTAGTTGTGGTGGAGCAGTGTTCCCTACAAGTGGAAATGACAAAATTAATAAGAGATTAGGAACAAGACATAGAGCAGCTTTAGGTATTAGTGAAGAAACAGACTGTGTTGCTTTAGTAGTATCTGAAGAAACTGGAAGATTATCTATTGCTATTAAAGGAGAATTATTCTACAATTTATCACTTGATGATGTACGTATGATGTTAGTTGATGAGTTAAGACCAAAAAGAGAATCAGAATTAGATGACGAGATTGACGAGGAAGAGATATATGAAGAAAATAAGTAGAGCAATAGCAAGATTTTTTAAGGCAATAGGTAGATTTTTCGATAAATGGTTAATAACTCCAATTACAAAACTTTTCGTTAATACGATGGACTTACTTGGAAATAGAGGAAACAAATTTGAAAAGTTTTTAGTTAATAGACAAACATTAGTAGTTCTTTCACTTATGTTTGCTCTTATTACATTTTATGCAATAGATAAAAAACATGTTTCATTGATAGATAACTCAGCAGAAGTATTGTATAACCAAAAAGTAAATGTAAATTATAATGAAGCTTTATATGTTGTTGAAGGTGTTCCTGACACCGTAGATGTTACTTTAGTTGGAAGAAAAATGGATGTTTATTTGGCAAAACAATATCCACTTAATGGAGTAACATTAGATTTAACTGGATATACTCCAGGAAACTATTCAGTAGGGTTTAAATATGAACAAGCAGTATCTTCAGTTGAATACAAGGTTGATCCTTCATCAGTAAATATAAGAATATATGATAAAGTATCTGTTACTAAAGAAGTATCAGTAGATATAATACATAAAGATAATTTAGATTCTAAATTAAATATTGATAGTGTAGTTCTTGATAAAGATAATGTAATAGTTAAAGGGGCTACTCATAAATTAGAAGAAGTTGCTGTTGTAAAGGCAATTATTGATGTTGATAAGATAAGTAATATTAAAGAAGGAACAACAACTTTATCTGATATACCTTTAATCGCATATGATTCAGAAGGAAATAAGATAGATGTAGAAATAGTTCCTGGTACTATAAATGCTACAATGAAGATTTCTTCTCCAAAGAAATCAGTTCCAATTAAATTAATAGTTGAAGGAGAACTTGATGGAGTAGCTATTAAATCATTAACTTCATCAGTACGTAATGTTACTGTATATGGAAATCAAGATGCAATAGATTCAATTGAATATTTACCTGTTACAGTAGATGTTAATGGTGTTAAAGAAGATAAAACTTATAGTATTAACTTAGTTAAACCTACAGGTATTAGAGAAATAAGTGAAAAAACTATAACTGTTGAGTTAAAGATAGGTAATATAGTATCTCGAGACATAACATCAGTACCAATAGATGCTATTAATCATGATGGATATAATGTTCAAGTTATTGGTGAACAAAATAGAACTGTTACAGTAATAGTAAATGGTACTAAAGAAGTAGTAAACAAAATTGATGCTTCATCAATCACTGCATATATCGACTTAAAAGGATATAAATCTGGAGAATATACAGTTGAAGTAAAAGCAGAAGGACAAGATAAAACAGTTACTTATACACCAAGAGTAAAAGAAATAAGAGTTAAAATTACTAAAAGTAAATAAAAAGATGCATTGAAAAATGCATCTTTTTATCTTTTTTCACTCATAGGCTCTAATAACAAACCTATATTAATTAGACCTGCAACTGCTACTAAAGTATATATTACTCTTGAAATTATTGAATCACTACCATTAAATAATGTTGCTACTAAATCTATTTTAAATAAGCCAACCATTCCCCAATTAATTGCACCTATTATTGTTAATACTAGAGCTGTTTTTTGAAGTATTCTCATATTGCCTCCTTTATTAATATGGTATCCTTTTTTTATTTAATTATTCGTAATAATATAATTTATTTTAAATATAATTAAATGAGAAAAGGAGTTAATATGAAAAGATTATTTTTTATAATGTTGTTATCTTCTATTATTTTATGTGGGTGTAGTAAAAGTAGTAAAGACAATATAATAAAAGATTTATCAAATAAAATATCTAATATGAGCGCATATGAAATAAAAGGTTTATTATCTATTTCAAATAACGAAGATACATATAATTATGATGTATCTGTAGCATTTAAAGAAAATGATAATTATCGTGTTAGTATTATTAATAAATCTAATAATCATGAACAAATAATACTAAAAAGTAATGATGAAGTATATGTAATAACACCGTCACTAAATAAAAGTTTTAAATTCCAAAGTAATTGGCCTTTAAATAACTCTCAAATATATATTTTAAAATCTATTTTAAATGATATTAATAATGATACTACTAAAATTGTAGAAGAAAATGATGATGGATACATCATAACAACTAAAGTAAATTATCCAAATAATATAGATCTTGTAAAACAAGAAATATATCTTGATAAAAACGCAACTATTAAGAAAATAGATGTAATTAATAATAATGGAATAATAGAAATGACTATGTCATTTAATGAAATAAATGAAAATCCAAGTTTTAAAGATGATTACTTTAATTTAGATAGTATTATATCTAATATAGATGTTAAAGATGAAAATACATCTCTTTCTATAGATAATGTTGTTTATCCTTTATATGTTCCAACTGGTACTAGTTTATCTCATGAAGAAAAAATAGCTAAAGAAAATGGTGAAAGAGTAATTTTAACATTTGATGGAGAAAAGCCTTTTCTACTTGTCGAAGAAACAGCTAATATTGATAAAGATTTCTCGATAGTACCTATATTTGGTGAACCTTCTTTTTTAAATGATACTCTTGGAGCTATAACTGATAATTCATTAAGTTGGACTAGTGGAGGAATAGATTATTATATTGTTTCAGATGTAATGGGGAAAATAGAACTAATTGAAATTGCAAATTCAATTAATGCAATTCCTATAATGAAATAAAAAAAGAAATAAAACTATTTCTTTTTTTTGTATATTCTTTTAAGTTCTTTATTTTTGAATTCATATTCTTCATCAATATTTTCAATATCTCTATAATTGTTTTGTTCTTCTTTTTTTACAAAATCAAATAATTTTATTCCTTTATCTTTTAATTGTTCTATTTTCATTGATGCTTTATAAATATTTAATTGTTGCTCATCTATTACATAAACAAAAACAAAGTTATCAAGATTAAAATAACTAATATTTGATAAATCTGTATTATCATCTATATAAATAATACTTTTTTCTTTTCCTTTTCTACTTAAATATTCTTCAATTCTTTTGTAATTATAAAAGCATTTTATTCTTTCTCTTCCTAAGTTATCAGTTATTTCTTTTGGAAAATAAAGATGTTCTCTTTCTTTTAGGAATGATTGAATTGTATTCCCAAGAGCATTTATACTTATTGTTTTAAAAAGTAGTCCTGGTAATATAAAAGGATGTGTTCTTGAATCATCTAAATCAACTATTTTTACTTCTCCATTAGTAAGGAGAACATTTTTTAATCTATAATCAGTTGGATATATCCAATTTTTTGATAATTCTTTTGCATTTCTTACTAATTGTTTTGATAAATCTACTTTATATCCTATTGGTTTGTCAATTAAATTAAGAAATTCTTCTCCATCATAATATGGTATAACTACTCCTCTAAATTTACCATCAACTTTTATTGTATCTAGTACTCCTCCTGAATAGACTAAATTTTTACTTCTTTTAATTAATGTTTTAAAATGTATTGGCAACAATAATAAAGCTGGATTTGTTATTTCTTTCCAATCTAAATCAACGATAGTTTCATGATATATTTTATATGCGATTTGTTCATCTTTTTTATAAACAACGCCAAATTTTCCTTTACCGACTTTTTCAAGTGATTCTAGATTAACGGAATTAATCTTTATTATAATAAACCACTCCCCTTTGTATGGGACATATAATAACATAAAATTACCTGACTTTAAAGAATATAATTTACTTTTTTTAATTAACATATATAATAATTGATTAACAGGTGGTTTTATGGATATTGTCGATATGATAAAACAGTGTAAAAGTGATGAAGAATTAAAACAACTTTCAAAAGAAGCGATAGAAACTTTTACTAAACAAGCATATAAAGAAAATAAAAATTGTGGATATATTGGAACTGAATTAGATATTAATCCAATAAATTATCATATTGATGATCCAAATTTCACAATTGAAAGATACTATGATGCTGTTCCAATATGGAATGGATATATTCCATTATGTACTAAAATAGTATATGGTAGAAATTATGTAGAAAAATTTAAAACTTCTTCTCATGGTGGATGTTATTATTATGTTGATGATGATAGCTACATATATGATTTTTATAAGTATATTAAAGATGTAGATATAAAAGATGAATATGATATTGTAATGGCAGCATTTAATTTTATTAAGAATAAATTAGATAAGCCTTTTGAACCAGAAAGTAGAGAAAATATTAATAAATTATTATTAAAAAGTGATGGATTGTATTTTAGACCAACAAAAGAACATAGTATAAAAGACTTTTATGGAAATGGAAGTGGATTATGTAGTGAAATAAGCTTATTAGCAGAAAACTTATTAAGTTCTCTAGGTCTTGAAATTATGTATTTTATGGATAAAGAACACGTATATAATATTTATGCGCATCATAATGAAGGAATAACAGAAATTTACATTCTAGATTTTGCTGATTGGGTAGAATGTTATGATATAAATTATAATTTAATAGGAATGTCACCTTATATAAAGGAAATAGTAGGTGCTGATAAAAAAACATTAGATGAAATAGTTAATGAAGGGAAAAGAATAGAACTTCCAGATTATTATTTATTAAATATAAATGATAGCACATATGAAATTACAAAAAGGAACAAAAGAAATTATGGAATTGATTGTGCATTTGAGGAAGTTAAAACACTTGTTCTAAATAGTAAAAATAAGCAATAGATATGCTTTTTGTTTATTTTTTTTAATATAAGTGTTATAATTTTTTTGGTGATTGGTATGAGTAAAAAAAATAAAAATAAAAAAGTAAAGAATTATTCAAGTGATTCTGAAGAAATGTATAGAATGTTAAAAGTTCTTGGAGCAGTAGTATTAATCTTAGTAGCTTTTTACTTAGTATTTGCTTTTGCTAGAGGAGAAATCTCATTTGGAAAGAAGACAACAAAAAAGGAACCTGAAATTCAAAATACTGAAATAGTATCTGGAATGGTTTTTTCAAAACTTGAAGCAGAATATTATGTTTTAATGTATGATTTCAGAAATGACAATGCATCTTCTTACGAAAGTTTGTATCAAACTTTTACAAATAGTAAAGGTAATTACAAATTATATCTAGTTGATTTAAGTCAACAATTGAATAAGGATATTGTGGTAGAAGATAAAGCAAAAATAGATATTTCTTCACAAGAAAGCTTAAAAGTAGTGGATGGTACATTAGTACATGTTAAAGATGGAAAAGGTGTATCATATAAAGTTGGACTAAAAGAAATAAGAAAAACACTGTTAAGTTTGTAAAGGCAAATTAATTTTTGCTTTTTTTTATTTTGAATTGTGTTAAAATTATTATAGAGGTGATACTTCATGGATGAAGAAAAAAAGAAAACTACTAAAGTAAGAAAGAAAAAAACAGAAAAACAAAAAGAAATAAAGAAAGAACCCGAAAAGAAAGAAGAAAAAATACTTATAGAAAAAAAGGATGAAATAGAAGTAAAAGAAATTAAAGAAGAACCAGAAAAAAAGGAAAAAAAGAAAAAACGTATTACAAAAAATGAATTTATTAAAAATGGATATAGTTTAGCTGAAGTTGTTCTTTTAATGATTGCTACTTTACTTTTAGGATTGTTCTTTGGTGGATATTTTGCATTTAATAAATATAATAATAAAAATGTAGATTGTAAGTCTGTTGATGAAGAAGCATCAGAAATAATTAATGTATATAATGATTTAAAGAATAATTATTATGGAGAAATAGATAAAGATAAACTAGTTGATTATGCTATTCAAGGTATGTTAGTTGGTTTAGGAGATCCATATGCTTTATATGTAGATTCTAAAGGGGCTGTTAGTCTTGACGAAGAGTTAAGTGGAAGCTTTACTGGACTTGGTGTAAGAATAATGGCAAATGATAATAATCAAATAGAAATTATAGAAATTTTTGCTGGTTCTCCTGCAGATAAGAATGGATTACAAGTTGGTGATATAATCACTAAGATGGATTCTAAAGAATATTATGGAAGTACAATGGAAGACTTAACATACAATATTAAGACATCTAAAATTGGTACTGTTAAGAAGTTAGAGATTATTAGAAAAGGTGAAACAATAACTAAAGAAATATCTCTAGAAAAAATAATATTAACATCAGTATATTCTCATGTTGAAGAAAAAGATGGAAAAAAGATTGGAGTTATTCAAGTTACTAGCTTTACAGAAAATGTATATGATCAATTCGTTCAAGAATATGAAAAATTAGAAGAAGCTGGTATTAATTCATTGATAATTGATTTGAGACAAAATGGTGGAGGATACTTGTCTAGTGCTAATTCATTATTATCATTATTCTTAGATAAAGATATGGTTTCATACCAAAGAACTGATGGTGTTAATACAGAAGAAGTAATTAATGAATTAAATAAGAAAATAAATATACCAGTAGTATTATTAGTAGATAATGGTACTGCTTCAAGTTCAGAAGTATTCGCAAGTAGTTTAATTGATAATTTAAATGTACCAGTTGTTGGAACAAAGACTTATGGTAAAGGAACAATTCAAAAATTAGTTCAATTATCAAATGGAAGCTATATTAAATATACAATTCAAGAATGGTTGACACCAAAAGGAAATAAAATAGAAGGTGTAGGAATTACTCCTTCATATGAAGTAGAAAATGATGAGAAATCTGATAAAGATAAACAATTAGAAAAAGCTATAGAAGTTGCCAAGGGGTTATGATTATTATGAAAAGTGAAAAGGGATTTACTTTAATAGAAGTTTTATCTGTTATCATAATAATTGGAATAATCATGCTTATTGCTGTTCCAGCAGTAAATAAATATATTGATAGATCAAATAAAGCATCTTTTGCATCTGATGCTCTAGCATACGTAGAAACTGTTAGAAGCGAATATGAAATGAGAGATTATGGAGAATTTCTTGACAAAGACGAATTGATGATTGTACCTATAGAATATATTATCCTTGAAAAAGGAGATGGAAATAGTCCATATGCACCATTTGATTTTACAAGAAGTTATATAATAATTGTTCCAGAAAGAAATGGATATCAATTTTATGCAACTATTGTTGATGAAATTGGTGTAGGTATAATTCAAAAGAATAGTAATGAGTTAAATAGAGATGCAGTTGAAGAAGGTGTAACTGATTCTGTGATACCATATAAAACTCATGCAACTACGTCAGATAAATTAGCATTTAAAGGTAAGTTATATTCATTTTCAGAAAAAAGAGATATATCTACTTTAGAAAAGTCATTTGATGACGCTATAATTGTAATGACATTAGATGGTGGATCAGCACCTCCTCCTACACCAACAGAGACAATTACATGTAACAATAATCAATACACAGGAGAAATGCAAACAATTGCAGTATGTAACAATGGTGAAGCTATAGAAGGTGCTCAACAATATAAAGTTGGTAATTATCAAGTAACATGTGGTACTACAACTAAAACATGTTCAATTTCTGGAAAGAATAGATGGGAATGTGAAAACTGTTTTGAAGCAGGACTTCCAATAACTTCACAAGTATGGAGATACTATGATACTAATGGAAGATTAAAAAAATCAGGATGGGTTACAACAGGTACTAGTTATGTAAATCCAGATTCAAATCCAGTAAAACACGTTTATTTAATCCAAAATTCAGAAATGTATACAGGATGGTATTTCTACAATGATTGTAGATATTATCTAAGAAAAGATGACGAAGATGGAAATGGAGCTTTAAACGGATATATGGTTCAAAACCGAACGTTTAATATAAATGGAATAAATTATTCATTTAATGCAAATGGTAGATGTTATAGTGGTGGAGAGTGCCGAGCTAGTTGTAATTATTAATAAAATACAAAAAAGACATAAAAAAATATGTCTTTTTATTTAAAAAAAAATAAAAAACGCTTGATTTTAAAAGATATGGGTGATATAATTTTAAAAGTGTGGCTGCTTAGATGTGTGAGGTTGCTGATACGCCAGGCAAAGTTGCAAGGATGAAATCAGGTTATTTACACGGAGCAAGTCTATACGAGATATAGGCGAAGGGAGGATTTAATATGTCAAATATAATTCGTATTAAATTAAAAGCATATGATCATAGAATTCTTGATAATGCTGCTACAAAAATAGTTGAAACT
>JAEEGL012983968.1_pt1 | contig 11708 bp, 9 predicted proteins | sample 9134231 | NCBI WGS metagenome assembly JAEEGL01 (sample SAMN16246548, study PRJNA631951) | gut metagenome | biome: gut microbiome; feature: rumen; material: fiber-attached | host: Bos | place: Iran: Karaj | collected 2018-10
CTTTCACGTTGTCCGCGAACCAGGCCACACAGCCTGACGAAGCCCGTAGGACACCCCCCGCAGAGGTGGAATAGCAATACGCATATTATCTCAAATTTCGCCCTGTGTGCGCAAGGGGACAACCAGCGGCTTTTCGTCCGCATCGCGGAGTCCGTGGAACTTGGCCGCATCTCGCGGAAGTACGGATGGTGCGGCAATGGAAGGAAGCCGTCGCTCCTTGATCACAGAACCTCGCGCCAGAAAGGTTTTGCAATTGCCTCATAAAAATTACCTCATTTTGGCAACTCAGACAAATCGAATCGGTCTGTCGGCCATGGGTATGCCTTAAGTGCGACAAGCGCCTCCCCCGCGAGAAACAGCGACCCGCAGATGAGGATGTCTGGTCGCGGTGTATGGAACATGGGGACAGACCCCACGCGTTCAATGGCTAACCGCACAGAATCGCATGCTTCAGCCTCCATTCCAGCACATTTCATCTTAGCCTTAAGTTCCTCTGGCGAAAGCGAGCGTGGATTGTTGGTGCGAACCGCTATCGCGCGGCGGACGAACGGCGAGAGAATTGCAAGCGTCTCGTCAACTTCCTTGTCGGCACAGAATCCGGCGATTAGGGTGAATTGTTGGCCTCGTTTTTTGGGGACTGTCCCCTTCGTGGGGACTGTCCCCATAGGGTCTTGTAGTTGGACGAGTTCTTGAAGCGCGGCGGCGAGTGCGCGGGCCGCGGGAGGATTGTGCGCTCCATCCACTATGAATCGGCCGACTGTCTGGAACCGTCCCGGCCATACAACCTTTGAGAAACCCGCACGGATCTTGGGGTCTGTCCCCAGTGATTTCAGTGGTTTGATGGGGTCTGTCCCCAGTGGTTTAATGGGGTCTGTCCCCAATGAGCTAAGTGCTGCGAGGGCCGTGACCGCGTTTTCGCGATTGAACAACCCTTTGAGCGAAAAATCTTTCGGAATTTCACTTTCGTCGGCAATTTCTGGCGCATAGATGAACGGCGAACCCAATTCCTCAGCCCTTGCCTTGACAACCGCCACTACTTCGGGCGCATTCGTACCTAAAACCACAGGAACACCAGGCTTGATGATTCCAGCCTTCTCGGCGGCGATCTTTTCGACTGTATCGCCAAGCCAATCGCAATGATCGAGGCCAATCCGGGTTATGACGGAAAGTACAGGTTCGCAGATGTTCGTCGCATCGAGGCGTCCGCCGAGTCCAGTCTCCAAGACAACGAAGTCTGGCGACTCATCCGCATAGAGGGCGAAAGCAACGGCGGTGAGCGCCTCAAAGAAGGTGACTTCTGGGGTCTGTCCCCGCAGATTAGGGGACTGTCCCCGTACATCTACTGGGGACTGTCCCCGCGAATCTGATGGGGACAGTCCCTGATTTTGAGGGGTCTGTCCCCAGTGGGCGAGGGCGTTTTGGACGATTTTTGAATATTTCTCCAACTTATCGTCGGGGACGGGGTTGCCGTCGAGCATGAAGCGTTCGTTGATGCGGACGAGATGGGGAGAGGTGTAGCGTCCGACGCGGAAGCCGCCAGTACGGAGACACGAGTCGAGGATGGCGGCGACGGCACCCTTCCCATTGGTGCCGGCGATGTGGATTGCGCACAAACGCTTCTGCGGGTCACCAAGGGCTGAACAGAGGGCATGGATAGTGTCGAGTCCGGGCTTTATGCCAAAACGCCGCCTCGCGGCAAGATCCTGGAGGAATCCGCTCATGCCTGAATGATGACCAAATGGCGAGAAAGGACTGCGAACAGGGCGGAAAGTCCATATCCGGCAAGGATGGCCCACATTGGCCAGTCGGTCAGCAAGACCCGTTCCGGACGTCCGACATCTGCCCTTGAAAACAAGAGCTTAAGGTACCGAACGAGCCCAAGCGCGACGAATACCGCCGTTATGGGGAGTAGTCTCGTGCGGAAGCGCGCAACGGTATCTGGGGAGAACGTGTACCAGGAATAGACCGCAAGCGTGGCGGCGGCCGAAATGAAGATCAAGACATTGAGGGCGACGGGATGGTAGTGGCGGAGCGACGCGCGCGACTCGCTCGCGACGGACATCTCGTGGTGTCGCTTGCAGAACGCGAGGAAGAGCGAAAGCGCAAAGGTACATCCAAGAAGCCAGGGCGAGATTCGCACGTCCATCGCCGCCGCGCCGGCGATTGCGCGAAGAACGAATCCCGCCGCGATGACTACGACATCGACATACGGGAGGTGCTTGAGGAATCCGGAATACGCGCACTGCATCACCGCATAGACGAGGACGACCGCAAAACCGAGAGTGCGGTCCGGATGGCGGAAGACGAGGAAGCACGGATACAACAGCGCCACGGAGAAGAGCGAAAGCGCGACGCGGACGGCGTCCATGCGCGAGATAAGTCCCGCCGCAACGGGGCGGAACCGCTTTACGGGATGCAACCTGTCGGAATCGTAGTCCGAAACGTCGTTAAGGAGGTAGAACGCGCTCGACACAAGGCAGAACGTGACGGCCATCGCGAATGCCAGGACGAACGGACGCCATCCGCGCGCCAGCGCAGCCTGAGAGTCGTCCGCGAACGCGAAGAACCACGCCATGAGGACGAGTCCGTTTTTCGTCCATTGGTTGGCGCGAAGCGCACGCAGCCATATGCCGATGCGCGAAATCACTTCTCGGTCCTCCACCTTATTATGCCCCACAGGAGCGAGTGGTTCGTTCCGGTCGCGTCGGACTCGTTCTCGTAGAACGTCCAGAACTTGGACCAACTGCGCTCGATCGCCGGAACCCAGCGTATCGGGAAGAGCGCGAGCAGCCGCGACTTCGTCACACCGTTCTTCGTCTCTGACTCCCAGAACGGCCAGAGGCGGAAATACGATCCGTCCGGCCTGCTCGTCCAGAACGGGAACACGCGCGTCTCGTCGTCATAAAGTTCGACGAGCTTCCATCCGAACCGCATGACAGATCCGGCGTCGTCCTTGTCGTCGTACGTGCGCCAGTCAACTCTCTCGTAGAGCGGCCACACGGAGATGCGCTCGCGGCGCGAGTTGGACTCCCATTCGAATATCGGCCACGGGCAGCGGAGGCGCACCTCGGGCGCGGAGTTGCCGCGCGCCGCCCAGGACTTCGAGCGCGTCTCGGTCCACGAGAAGAACGGCGGAAGGAACAGGTCCTGGCTCTCGCGGGCGCGGCGGACCTGTCCGTAGAGTGGCCAGAACATCCACGACCATCCCTCGCCCGGAGTGTCGCGTTCCTCGCGGTACGACGCCCACGTGACAATCGGCCAGAGCGCGTACTGGTGGTCGCTCTCGCGCTGGTGGTTGATCCCGTATAGCGGCCAGAAGCCCCACGAGCCGTCGTCGCGCCAGCTGAAGAGCGGGAAGAGCACGGCGTTCGTCGTCATCCACCGCCGTTCCGACGGACGCGGCATGCGGTAGCGCGTCCATAGCGGCCACAGCACGAAGTCGATGTCGTGCATGAGCGCTATGCTCGGGTGGTGTCCGTAGATCGGGAACAGTCCCCAGTAGTCCTGTTCGGCGCGGTCCTCGCCGCGCGCGGGGAGGTGTCCGTTGAACCAGATCGGAAGGAAGTCGAACTGCCATCCGCCATCGTCCTGCGACTGGTAGTGCACAAAGAGGCAGAACCTCCACCAGTCGCGGTGCGAGGTGAAGACGGGCCACAGCACGTCGTCAGTCCCGCGCTCGTGGGCGTAGAACGGGCGGACCGCGAGATAGTCGTCGTCGGGCCGCTGCTCGTAGAACGGCCCGACCTGGAAAGACGCGGCGAGGAGGAGTTCAGCGAACACTCTTGCGGAGCTCCTCGAACTCCTTAAGCTCGAATTCGGAAAGCTCCTTCGAGCGGCCCTGGACCTTGCGCATCGTCATGTTGGCGCGCTGGCGGTCCCCCTTGGCGATCTGGATCCTCGCGAGCGAGATGAGCATGCGCACGTCGGCCTCCTTGCCCGTCTCGGTCTTCGACAGCTCGCACGCCTTGTTGATGCACCGCTCGGCCTCGTTGAGGTCTCCGTTCGCGTCGAGGATGATCGAGCCGAGCGTCTCCCACGCCACGTACAGCTCAGGGGCGGTGCGCACGGCGAGGCGCGCGTAGCGTTCGGCCTCCTCGAAGCGCTTCGTGCGCCTGAGGACCTCCGCGAGGTCGTTCTGCGCGAGGACGACGGGGCGCGGCGCGTCCGCAGCGCGGCGCAGGTAGGTTTCCGCCTCCTCGTTCTTGTCCTTCCCAAGCGCGATCGAGCCCAGGACGTAGTTGGCGAGAGGGGCCTTGCGGTTGCGGCGGAGTATCTCGCGCGCGTGGAACTCGGCGTCCTCCTTGTCGTCGAGCGAAATGTCGAGCCCGAGGACGATGTCCTGCGTCGCCTGGACGTCGGGACGCGACTTCGCGGCGGCGGCGAACATGTCGCGGGCGGCCTTGCGCTTCTCGTCGCCCTGCCTGAGCATGAGGAACGCGCGCGTGGACTGGATGTTGTAGTCGTTCACGTCCTTTGCGCGCTTCTCCATCTCGGGGATGATGTGGTTCTCGACGTACTTGAGCAGTCGCGTCCGCTCGGCCGGGTCCTTCGCGGCGTCGAACTGCTGCATGACGACAGCCGCGAGCATGGCCCACGCCTGCAGGTTTGCGGGATCGGAGTCCGTCGCATGCGTCAGCATCGTACGGGCCTCCGTGAGCTCGTTCTTCATCAAATGGAGCATGGCGACCTCGATGGCGACGCGCGGATCGTCCTTGGCGGCCTTCGTGGCGCGCTCGAGGTACTCTATAGCCCGCGCGCTGTTGCCCTCGAGGAGCTCGAGGCGCATGAGGCCGACGAGGGCGTCGTGGTTCTCGGAGTCCTTCTGCAGCACCTGCTCGTACGTGGCGCGGGAGCGCTTCGTGTCGTTGTCGCTCGCATAGAGCGCGGCCATCATGTTGAGCAGGCTCGTGCGGCTCTCGGTCGGCACGAAGTCTATGGCGCGGCGGATCTGGTTCAGGGCCTCGCCGGGGCGGCCCGACCTCGCCCAAGCGAAGCCGAGGCGGACGAATATCTCAGGGTTCCTTATGTAGCCGTAGACGTTCGCGAGCTTCCATAGGATGTAGCGGCGTTCCTTGTCGTCCACGATCGCCTTGAACGCCTTCTCGATCTCGTTCTTCTTCTTCGCGGCCTTCTCGTACCCGGAGCGGGCCATCTCGAACTCGTTGAAGAGGGCGCACACGTTGTCGCGGTCTATGGACGTCAGCACGAGCTCGTACATTGCGAACGCGCCGTCGTCGTCCTTCTCGTCCTGCAGGTACACGCCGCGGTCGTTCGCGACGAGGCCGACGTGCTGGCGGAGCCTCAGGCGCAGTAGCTCGATCGGGTCCTTCTCCTTCCAGAGCCAGTAGCTGCCCCACTCCTTCTCGCCGTGCGGCTTCGCGAGGATGCCGTCGAACTCGTCCCACGCGCCCCAGTCGGGCTTGACGGCCGGGTCTGCGCCGAAGAAGAGGAACTCCGGGACAGCCTTGATGCCGGCCGCGTACCAGAGGTCCGGCGCTCCGAAGATCGCGACCTTGGAGCCGATGTCGCGGTCGGCCGCGAACCAGTCCTGCACAAACGCGAGGACGCCGAGAGAGAGCGAGATGGAGAGGTCCTTGTTCTTGACGCCTCCGAGGCCCTTCTCCTCGACGAGCGCCGAAAGCTCCTTCAGGTAGCGTTCGTCCAGGTCGCGCTGGAGGCACACGAGGTTGAGCTCCCGCCCGGCCTTCGCGGCGGCGATCCTCAGGTGGTCGTCGAGAAGCCCGTCCGTGACGAGCCAAGTCCTTTCGCCTAGGTCGGCGATGAGTCGCTCCGCCGTGCGGTCGGCGAACGCGCCGCGGGCGCGGTCGAACGAGAAGAAGTTGAGGAGGACCGTCACGATCATGACGAGCGAGAGGACCGGCAGCATCGAAAGCGCGAGCGTCCGCCCCTTCAGTGCGACCGGGGCCTCGTCGATCGACTCGTTCTTTCGCACCTTCGCGACGACGAGCAGCCACTAGTACGCGAAGAGGTATGCCGCCGTAAACGCGGCGAACGCGCACGGGACGACCGGGAGGATGCCGTACGGGCGCATGAGCATCGACGGCGAGAGCGGCGTCGACAAGGCGAGGATCGCGACGAAGGTGATCACGACGTGGTACATCCACTGCGCCACGCCGCTCTCCTCGTTGAACGCTCCGTAGCTGGAGTAGAGCGCCACTATGAACGGAAGCACCGCGAACGAGGCGACGAGGAACCACCCCTCCGCCGTCAGCCAGACCTTGGCTTCCTCCCAGTGCGCGCGCATCTGGCCGGTGAAGTCACCGGACGCAGCCGGAGCGTAGATGAAGAATGCCACGAACATGACTACGAGAAACACGAACGCCACGCCGTATGGCTTGGCACCGCGCTTCGCCGAAACCGCCCAAACGCCGGCGAAGTACACGGGAAGAAGCAGCGCGAACATCGGGGAGTCCGCGAACCCAAGGCCCACGAGCATGGAGATGGCAAGGACGAAAAGCCATCCGGTCCCCTTGCCGGAACGGGCATACGGAATCAGCAGCGTGGCCGAGACGAGCGCCCAGGCCGCGTCGAACGCGTATGCGCTAAGGTGCGTGAACGCCTCCATGACGGCGGGCGTGAGCATGAACAGCACCGACGCCACGACGCCAGCTATGCGCGCCGTCCTGTCGGCGTACATGGACAACATCTCGCCGCTTATGCGCTCGCGAATGAAGAAGACGACGAGATGGTAGAGAGCCATCACGGACACAATGCCGCACAGCGGCCCGAGCGCATTCGAACAGCCTAGTAGCCTCGCGAACGCCGCCATCAGCGGATGCGCGTTGACGGCCTCGGTGTCGAGCCCAAGCCAGATCGTCGTCAGGTGCGCGCCCTCGCCAGGGAACGCATACGTCGCCATCAAGGCGAAATACAGTAAAGCCGAGACCGCGCCCAGCGCAAGCGCGATAATCCAGTCAGTGCGGCGCCCGTCGGCGCTCTTGAAGTTCCCCATTTTCTATCCCCTTTCCTGTGTCTTTTGCCATTGGCGGCCTTGGCCCGCCCGCCCCTACACCCTCTTCAGGGCCTGCGCGAGGTCGGCGATGAGGTCCTCGGGGTCCTCAAGCCCGACCGAGAGGCGTATGAGGTCTGGCGGTATGCCGGCCTCCTTGAGCTGCGCGTCGGTGAGCTGCCGGTGCGTGTGCGACGCCGGATGCAGCACGCAGCTCCATGCGTCAGCGACATGCGTGACGATGCCGATCAGCTTCAGCGAGTCCATGAACCTGATGGACGCCTTGCGCCCGCCCTTGATGCCGAACGTCATGACTCCGCACGGCGACGGGCCGTCGAACTGCTTCTTGACAAGCTTGTGGTACTTCGAGTCCGGAAGGCCAGCGAAGTTGACCCACGCTACCTTCTTCTGCGCTCTGAGCCACTTCGCTATCTTGAGGGCGCTCTCTGCATGGCGGCGTATCCTGAGGTGCAGCGACTCGAGGCCGAGGTTCACGAGGAATGCGTTGAACGGAGACGGTATCGAGCCGAAGTCGCGCATGAGGTGCGCGGTACACTTCACGATGAACGCCATCTTGCCGAACGCCTTGGCGTAGCTGAGGCCGTGGTACGACGCGTCGGGCTCGACAAGCCCCGGGAACCTGTCCGCGTGCTTCGTCCAGTCGAAGTTGCCGGAATCCACGATGCAGCCGCCGACCTGCGACGAGTGGCCGTCCATGTACTTCGTGGTTGCGTGCGTGACGATGTCCGCGCCAAAGCGGAACGGACGGCAGAGGATCGGCGTCGGGAACGTGTTGTCGACGATGAGCGGGACGCCGTTCCTGTGCGCGACCTTCGCGAACTTCGCGATGTCGAGGACGCAGCCGGACGGGTTCGCGACGGTCTCGCCGAACACGCACTTCGTGTTCGGGCGGAACGCGGCCTGTATCTCCTTCTCCGAGGCGTCGGGATCGACGAACGTGAACTCGATGCCAAGCTTCTTGAGCGACACCGCGAAGAGGTTGAACGTGCCGCCGTATATCTGCGCGGACGAGACCACGTGGTCGCCGGCGTTGCAGATGTTGAGGACGGCGAAAGTGGAGGCGGCCTGCCCGGAACTCGTGAGTATCGCGGCGACGCCGCCCTCGAGCGCGGCGATCTTCTTCGCGACCTCGTCGTTCGTCGGGTTCGCGAGCCGCGTGTAGAAATAGCCGGGAGCCTTCAGGTCGAAGAGGTCGGCCATGTGCTGCGTTGTATCGTACTTGAACGTGGTCGACGCGTAGATCGGGACCTGCCTCGGCTCGCCGCATTTGGGCGACCATCCGCCCTGGACGCATAGGGTGTCTATCTTCATGTCTTCAGAACCATTCCTGCCCTGTTGTTCTCCTCTCGCCTTTTCAGGCGGACTCCGGAACGCCGACTCCGGCACCCGCCGGATCTCCTCGCCGTCCCTTCACAAGGCATATTATATCATATTTCAGTCATCGGCGGTTGAATTGCCGCTGGGCTGCTGCGCGTCACGGACCGCGGCGACGAGGTCTTCCGGCGTAGCGGCGCGGCCCTTGACGCGGCACGAGACGATGCGGCCTATGAGCGCGCTCTCGATGTCGGATATGCAGACGCCGTCCTTGCGGTCGCGCAGGATGCGCATGAGGTCGCGGTCCGTCACGCGGTACTTCTGCACCCTGCGCGGGACGAACAGCTCCGTTACCGCCATGATCGCCGCCACGAGCGGACCCAGCGCGGCGGCGAGGACGCGGTACGTGCGCGCCATGGCGAGGCAGCGCCGGAGCGGGCGCGCCGCGCAGAGCATCTTCGGCATGAACTCGGAGACGTACAGGACCACGAGCGCGGCCACGAAGCCCCAGGCCGCCCGCCCGGCGGCGTGCGAAGGCCCGAGCGCCTCGATTGACAGCGCGGCGGACGCCGACGAGAAGGCGACGGCCGCGAGGTTGTTGCCGATGAGGAGGGTCGTGAGCGTGCGCGGCATGTCGGCGAGCGCAGACTGGACGATGCGCGCCTTGCGCCCGCCTTCGCGCGCGAGATGCAGGATGCGCTCGCGGCTCACGGAGAGGAATCCCGTCTCCGCGCCCGCGCAGAACGCGGCGAGCGCCAGCGAGCAAAGCGCCGCGACGACAAGCAGGAAGGCGGTCATGCGTCGTCCTCCTCCGTCCGCTCCACGGCGGCGTCAGTCTCCTCGATCAGCTCCTCGTCGGAAGTCGCCGACGGACGGCTCAGCACCTCGAAGCGCACGAGCGTGACGCGGCGTCCGCGCCGCTTGAGGACGGTCGCGCGGCATCCGTCGGCCTCGATCTCCTGCCCGACGTGGGGGATGCGCTCGGCGTGGAACGTAACCCACCCGGAGAGCCTGTCGGCGTCCTCGGCCTCCAGCTCGACGTCCAGCTCGCGGTTCACCTCGTCGAGGCTCGCGCGCGCGTCGATCTCCCAGACGTTCTCGCCCTTCTTCGCGATCGCGGGCTCCGCGCCCGGGGCCCCGCCGAACACGCGCGGGCCGAACACGATCTCCATCACGTCGTTGAAGGCGATGATACCGGCCGTCCCGCCGTACTCGTCCAGCACGACCGCGAGGCGCCTGCCGCTCTTGGCGAACACGACGAAGAGGTCGTCGAGCGTGACGTTCTCCGGGACGAACAGCGCGTCCTCGCGCTCGCCGGTCGTCGCGTCGATGACGCCCTCGATGGCGTCGGGGGTGCGGCGGAAGACCGGGAGGAACCTGTGCCGCGCGCGGGCGAGCGAGGCCGCGCGCGCCTCTTCGGGCAGGTCGAGGTCGTAGCCCTCGATATCGACGCGCGGGGTCATCTCGTCGTTCGCGTGTATCTCGGACAGCCTGAGGACGCCCTCGATCCTCTCCACGTCTTCGGCGAGCGAGGCGTCGCCTTCCGCCGCCGACTCGAGGACGGACATCAGCTCCTCGTCCGACAGCGCCCGCCGCTCGCGCTCGAGCGCCGGGGCGAACGCCCGCGACGAAATCTTGAGCACGTGGTTGAACGGACGCAGTACGGACCGCCAGAACAGGAGCAGCCGCGCGCACGACGGGGCGAGGCCCTCGGCGTACCTGAGCGCAAGGCGCTTCGGGGTGATCTCGCCGAACACGAGGAGGAGGAGCGTCATCACGGGGACGGCTAGCCATCCGCCGCAGGGGATGTGCTCGCGGAAGACGTGGTAGCCTATCGTCGATATCGCGAAGTTGACGAGCGTGTTGCCGACGAGGAGCGTGGAAAAGAACACCGCCTTGTCGGCGAGGCACCGCGCTATGGCGGAATCGGAACGGGGGCTCCGCGCGCGTATGCGTTCACGCTGAGCCCCCGTCAGGGAAAACAGCACCGTTTCGGCCCCGGAGAAGAACGCCGAGAGCAGGAACAGCGCCGGCAATGCCAGAAGCATCGCCATCGGCGGATTACGCGCCGAGCTGGAGGCGCGCGAAGCGCTTCACCGTAATCGGCGCGCCGATCTCCTTCGCGACGGACGCGAGGTACTGCTCGACGGTCTGCTCGCCGTCGGCGACGTAGTCCTGCTTGACGAGGCAGATCTGCGTGCAGAACTTGGCGGCCATGCCCTTCTTGATGCCGATGAGAGCCTGCTCGGGCGGGAGCTTGCCCTTCTGCTCCTTGAGCGCGTTGAGCTTGATCTCGATTTCGGCGTCGATCTCGGCCTGCGGAACGTCCGCGGGGTTCACGTACTTAGGCGCGTTAGCGGCGACCTGGAGGCACACCATGTGCGCCGCCTCGTCGAGCTTCTCGCAGGGCTTATCGCACGCGAGTTCGACGAGAACGCCGATCTTGCCGCCCATGTGGATGTAGCCGCTGAGGCAGCCGGCGCCCTCGAGCGTATAGCGCTCGCTGCGGCGGATCTTGACGTTCTCGCCAGTCTTGGTGAGAAGCATCTTGTAGTCGTCGTTGAGCGTCTGCTCGATGTCCTTGCCCTCGAGCGCGACCTTGGCCGCGTCGTCGACGAACTTGATGAACGCCTCGGTCTTGGCGACGAAGTCGGTCTCGCAGTTGACCTCGGCGAGCGCCATCGACTTCTTGTCGGCGGCAACCGCGAGGGCGACGATGCCCTGCTTGGACTCCTTGTCGACGCGCTTGGCGGCGACGGCGAGCCCCTTCTCGCGGAGATACTTGACGGCCTCTTCCATGTTGCCGTTGGTGGCGGTGAGGGCTTCCTTGCAGGCGCCCATTCCGGCGGCGGTCGCCTCGCGGAGTTCCTTAATCTGCTGAATTGTGATAGCCATTTTCAAAAACCTTTCATTCCTTGTTGATGGGGTTCGGGGAAACCTGGGTTTCCCCGTCCGTTCCAATGTCACTCCGCCTTGGGCGCCTCGGCGGCGGCGGCGACAGCGGCCTCGGCCTCTGCGACCTTGGCCTTGCGCTTCGCGGCGAGATCGGCCTTCGCCTTGGTCTCGGCGGCTTCCTTCGCGGCCCTGGCGGCGGCCTTGACGCTCGCGGCGACACCAGACTTCTTCGCGGCGGCACCGCCGGCGGCGGGCTTGCGCGTGGTGGCCTTGGCGCGGCGCTCGGCACGGGCGGCCTTCTCGGCCTCGTCGCGGGTCTTGCGCTCCTGCTCGCGCTTGCGGTTCTCCTCGGCGGCCTTGGCACCGTACTCGTCGTTGGCATCCTTGATGACCTTGACGAGGCCGTTGAGAACGAGCTCGACGCCCCTGACGGAATCGTCGTTGCCCGGGATCACGTAGTCGATCGGCTCGGGGTCGGCGTTCGTGTCGACGATGGCGACGACGGGGA
>JAEEGL013182208.1_pt1 | contig 11708 bp, 9 predicted proteins | sample 9134231 | NCBI WGS metagenome assembly JAEEGL01 (sample SAMN16246548, study PRJNA631951) | gut metagenome | biome: gut microbiome; feature: rumen; material: fiber-attached | host: Bos | place: Iran: Karaj | collected 2018-10
CTATGCGGCTGCCCTTCAGCCTTTTGCGACTACAGACGGAGTCCATCCGTGCTTTGATGGATTCCATATCCATATGACAGGATATCCGGGGAATATCAGTAACGGTGAGACCAGATTCGAAGCTAATGATGACAGGTGCAAAATTATGACTAATGTCCCTTTGGTCTGGACTCAGACTATGGGTGATATGAGGGGAGGAGGAGTACATCCGAGTTATTCATATATGTACCGTTGGCCCGACAGCGACCTTCCCGGAAGACAGCACAGACAATATGAGATAGCTGGAGCAGCCTTGGGGCTTTTATATGACAGAAGATGCGGAGCGTGCCGTGAGGATTCTGAGAAATATACAGGAAAACCGGAAGTCAACAACGATCCGGAAATCGACAATGAGATACCTTTCTATTATGTGATCAGGGCAGTGCTGGACAGCCTGAAAAAATGGGTAAAAGACGGAGTGCCGGCTCCTCCTTCTGCGTATCTTGAAATGAAGGGAGAATACCCTGATGCGGATTTTGTGCTTGATGAGTATGGAAATCCTGTAGGAGGAGTGAGAAGTCCGTATGTAGATGTACCTACAAAGACATACACCTGGATAGACGATTTCTCGATTTTCAATGTGGTTACTCCTTTCAGCAGTGAGAAACTAAAGGAACTCTACCCGACAAAAGAAGAGTATATGAGGAAGGTGATAGTATCGGCACTTAAAATGGTTTCTGACAGATACCTTCTTGCCGAAGATGCTCCAGGGCTGATATTTGATGCGATTGAAGATTACAGAGTATAGAAGAAGATACAACAGTTATTGATATGATCGAAAAGAGGACAGTTAATGGAGAACAGGATTCTTGAAAAATTTGTAACCGGGATCGAGGCTAAAAAACTTGGCGTACATGAGGTTGTTGTAAGACATCATGGCGAAGTCGTTGACAGCCATCAGTTCATTGAGCCTCAGGGAAGAGTGCAACTGTTTTCGGCAAGCAAATCATGGACTGCTATTGCTGTTGGAATAGCTATCGGTGAAGGTTTATTCGGCATAGAGGATCGTATGGTCGATCTGCTTGATGGAGATATTCCTTATCAGCTGCCAAAGGGATACGACAGGCTGACAGTCTGGCATCTGCTTACGATGAGCACGGGACACGCAGAATGCCCGGTCTTTAAAATGCAGGCGAAGGAGCGTGAGAAACTTCTCAACAGCGGAATTGCTCCGTCTGCTCCTGGCAGCGGCAGGAATTTCTCTGATAAATGGTTTGAGGCTTTCATGACAGAGCCTCTTACGTTCGATCCTGATGACGGACATTGGGCATATAACAACGGAGCAACATATGTCCTTGCCAGAATCATTGAGAAGTCTGCAGGGATGAATCTTAGAGATTACATGATGCCTCGTGTTTTTGATCCGCTTGAGATCGCAGATCCTGTGTGGGACTGTGATCCTAATGGCCATGCACTTGGTGCAATAGGTCTGCATCTTAATACTGAGGAGCTCTCGCGTGGTGGTCAGCTGCTTCTGAATATGGGAAGATGGAACGGAAAACAATTAGTCCCGGAAGAGTTCGTCAGGCAGATGACATCAAAGCAGGTCGAGAACGCTAATGAAAACACAGACGAGAATGCCGGTGCAGGCTATGGATATCAGACATGGATGTGTGCGAGAGCTGGTTCTTACAGAATGGATGGTATGTTCTCACAACTGAGCATAGGTGTACCTGACTGTGACGCTGTCATAGCTCTGACATCACATGAAGAGAAGAATGGACCAGAAATCATAAGAGAAGTCTTCACAAAGATAGTTCCCGAACTTCAGTGAGATTTCCTCGTGAGTAAAAGACTGGCAGAAAAGTTTGTCCGGCATTACAAAGCGTGATTGCATAATTATTGAAAATAAGAGAGCGAGTTAAGGAGATAAAAATGGACGAGAAAAAAGTATTGACCCCTGAAGAGAGATTAGCAAAACAGCAGGAGAGAAGGAAAGACTTTGCTCCGGCTGAGCATCCCGCGATCCCTCTGTATGAGAATGCACCGTGCTATGACAGAGAAAAGCTCGCCAAAATGCAGCGGCTTGGAGTGAGAATACTCGACACGGATGACAAAGAGGAGAGAATGAAACTGATCGGGGAGTTTGAAGAGATCAGAGACAGCATTAAGAAGAAACCAGGGAAGCTGGCTCCTGTCGAACTGTGGCCGGAGGGAGTACTTCCTACCATTACTGATTATCAGGATAACAGTGACCTGCGCTGGAATCATGATCCTGATTTCAGACCGTTCCTTTACGAACTCCATGTTCCGGATGGTGTACAACCAAAAGGACTGGTCATTTTCTGCGCCGGCGGAGATCATGGTTATGCCATGTTCCATGAAGCTTACATATCATGTCTTGATTTTGTCTCTATGGGTTACCAGACCATTCTGCTGGCAAACAGAACAAACGGATGTCCGTGGAAGGCTGAAGATGCTGCTGCAGATGCATCTAGAGCAGTGAGATATGCCCGCAGAAATGCAAAGAGACTGCGTATCAATCCGAACCACGTAGCATTTGCCGGTTTTTCAAACGGTGGTATTACTGGAGAGAACTGTATAAGATTCTTTTCAGGCGATAAAAAGATGACCGATATCTACCATGACTATGTTCCGGATGAGCTGGACAGTTACTATGGAGCCCCGGATGCTTTCATATGTGTTTATGGTCCTAGATTTGAAGGAGCAGAATTTGATTTTACAGGAGTCGTATATCCGCCGACATTCTTTGCTGTAGGCAGGGAAGATAAGGCTTTGGATAATCTGAATTATGTGTATCCTACGCTGATAGAACACGGAGTTAAAGTTGAAGTGCATACCTTCGCTGGTACTCCTCACGGACAGGCTGGAGTAAGAGTTCTCGATGGCTATGTGAAGTATCCAAACTTCGAGATGTGGCTCAGCCTCGCAGATTACTTCCTAATGGATCTGTTCAAAAAATAAAAATTGCATAGGCCTGTATATTGATAGTCCTATGCTTTCAATTCGTGTTTTTATTTAATTATTCTGATGTGATAAACAGGAGAAATAACCATGCTTAGAAAAGTGACTACAAAATACGGAGTTATAGAAGGAGTACCAAGCGGCGATCCGCGCATTACAGTTTTCCGCGGAGTACCATATGCCAAGCCTCCTGTAGGTGATCTGCGCTGGAGAGCGCCACAGCCTCCTGAACCCTGGGAAGGCGTGCTCAAGGCCGACCGTTTTCCAAACATCGCAGTTGTGCCTCAGCCTGGTGTAGATTGGACTGATTTTTACACGAAAGAGCTAAACCCGACAGGATACGAACATAAGACCAGTGAGGATTGTCTGTATCTGAATATTTGGTCCCCTGCCAGATCCACATACGATAAACTTCCCGTGTTCTTCTACATTCACGGCGGAGGATTTACAGCTGGCTATTCATATGAAGTAGAGTTTGACGGGGAAAGAGTAGCACGCAACGATGTCATATTCATCACGGTAGGATACAGACTCGGACCTCTGGGCTTCTTCTCGCATAAGGAACTGGATGAAGAGAGTCAGGGCAATCAGGGATTACTTGACCAGTTGCAGGCTTTGAAATGGGTTAAAGAGAATATCTCGGCATTCGGAGGAGATCCCTCCAGAGTGACGATATGCGGTCAGTCCGCCGGAGGAATGAGCGTTTCTAGCCTTCTTAATTCACCGTTGGCTGAAGGGTACATTAGCGGGGGCATAATGATGTCAGGCGGAGGAATAAGACCGCCGTTCGGAGGAGTAGGCCCCTGGCTCTCACTAGAAGAGGGACAGAAATATGGCCAGCAGCTCCTTGATTTCATCGGTGTCAAAAGCCTTGAAGAAGCAAGGGGAGTGCCTGCTGAAGTGATAGTAAGCACAGGCCTTGGCAGATGGCCTGACGGTAAGATAGCGCCTATGAGATGGAGGCCTACGATTGACGGTGTTTTCTTCACCGAAGAATTGAGAGATTCGATTCTTGCGGGACACAGTATGAACGTTCCGATAATGATAGGCTGCTGCAAAGGGGAGAATCTGCCGAAACAGCTGACCGGAGAACTGAGCAGTATAGAAGACTTCAGGAAAAGCGCACAAGAGAAGTATGGCGACAAAGCCGAAGAGTTCCTGTCATTGTGCGATCTGTCTTCTGAAGAGAAATTCAAAGATTTCGTTTCCAGTGAACTGGGGCTCTGCACTGGTTATACAGGAGCGATGGCATATGCCAGACGTGAGGCTCAGCTTGGAAGAAAAGCATACACATTCGTATTTGACCATGATATTCCCGGAGATGATGCGGGATCATTCCACGGATCGGATATGTGGTTCGTATTCGATTCACTCGGACATAGCTGGAGACCTTTTGAAGGAAAACACTATGATCTTGCGAGGCAGGTATCATCCTACTGGGCAAATTTCGTAAAGAACGGAGATCCAAATGGAAAGGATCGTATAGGAAAAGAACTTCCTGAATGGAAACCTTTCACCGAAGAGGAAGAGTTCACCATTTGTTTTAAGGATAAGCCTGTTAAACTCGATGAATCCGGAAAAGAGATCAAGCGATTCACGCAGGAGTATTTCCTGGAAGAGAACACGGAGGGATGAAGTGCTTAGAATAGTAAAAACAGATCTCGGGTATCTGGAAGGTATACCTTGCGGAGATCCAAGGATAACTGAGTTCAGAGGAGTTCCATATGCAGCACCTCCTGTTGGTCAACTAAGATGGAGACCACCGCAGCATGCAGAACCATGGGAGGGAGTATTCAGAGCTGACAGATATGCGCCGATGGAAGTACAGGCCAAGATCGGAGTGGATGAAAAGGATTTCTACACAAAAGAATTGAATCCCACTGCTGCAGAATATGGGCAGAGCGAAGACTGCCTTTACTTCAACATGTGGTCTCCGGCCAGAAGCATCGAGGATAAATTGCCTATCTATGTCTGGTTCCACGGAGGCGGTCTTCAGGCAGGATACTCTTATGAGATGGAATTCAACGGCGAGCATATGGCCAGAGAAGGAGTGATAGTCGTATCCGTTGGCTACAGGATCAATGTTTTCGGATGGATGGCACATCCTGAACTCACTGCGGAAGATCCGGATGGCTGCCATGGCAATTACTGTCTGCAGGATATCCTTTTCTGCTGTGAGTGGCTAAAGAAAAATGCAAGGGCTTTCGGCGGAGATCCTGACAGGATAACGTTAGGGGGACAGAGCGGCAGTGCGTTCGGAGCGCAGGCCTTAGGAACATCCCCTCTGGCAAAAGGATTGATCACAGGAATCATAATGCAGTCAGGTGGAGGCCTCAGATCACTGGGGTATGGAACAGGATGCACTCCCTTGAATAAAGCAGAAGAGGCAGGCATAGAACTGCTGCAGATACTGGGTGTCAGCAGTATTGCAGAAGCAAGGGAAGTTCCTGCAGAGGAACTGTACAAAGCCTATCAAAAGATGGGAAGAAGATTCGACGTCTGGAGTCCCAGGATAGATGGCAAGATGCTCCTTGAGGATTCGACACAGGCATATATCAACGGGAACTTCAATGATATCCCGTATCTGTTCGGAAGCACTTCGGGTGAGGGCGGAAATGTATTCGGAGGGAAAGCGCCTGAGACAGTTGAAGAGCTGAAAGCGATTGCAGAGCCTATATTCGGATCAAGGACAGATGAATTCCTTTCTTTATGCAGGACGGATTCTAAAGAAGACATTCTCAGTACTTATAGAGGACCTGCGTTCAATGCCCGGACTCTTGGAGCCAGAGGTTTTGCTATGACTCAAGCAGAACAGGGTAAAACAGGATATTGTTATATCTTCAATCATGACATCCCTGGTGACGACGATGCAGGACCTTACCATGGAAGTGATCTGTGGTTTGTATTCAACAATCTGGATAAGTGCTGGCGTCCATTTGAAGGCAAGCATTACGATCTGGCCAGACAGGCATGTAAATACTGGACCAACTTTATAAAGACCGGTGACCCGAACGGAATGGACATTAACGGAAAGCCGCTTCCTGAGTGGAGACCTGTAAAGGAAAACGATATGTTCGTCATGGAGTTTACAGATAAACCCGGACAAGAAGAAGGAGAACTGGATCCTGCAGCCAGATTCAGGATAGAGTTTGAGCTTGGCAGAGTATAGACACATACATTTTTCTGACCGAATTATTGATATGGAGGTAATACGATGGGAATTCTTGACAGACTTAAAGAACAGTTCAAGGCACAGGAGCCATTCAATAGGATATTGAGACCGTACGCACATGAAGCAGTCAAGATATATGAAGATTGTGTCTGTTATCCTAAGGATGAACTGGTGAGACTTTATAAAAAAGAAGCGGAAATGCGGGCTATTACAGATCTTGAAGAACTCGAAAGAAGAGTGGTCGAATTCGGAGATGTGATTAACGAAGTAGCCGGTACTCGCTTTACGGAAGTACCTCAGAGAATAGTGCTGTGGAAAGAGGGAAATATGCCTGCAGAGACGGAGTATAAAGACAATTCCGACCTGCAGTATACACATGATCCGGATTATGTTCCTTTCATGTATGAGATGCTCCTTCCGGAGAATGTCATTCCTAAGGGGGCGATCATAATGTCGGCAGGAGGAGATCATGGATCAAACATACTGCTGGAATGTTATCAGGCCAGTATAGAGATGAATGAACTGGGCTATCAGTGCTTTATACTTATGAACCGTCCGAACGCCAATCCGTGGAGCGGCAAGGAAGCCGGAGCAGATGTGGCAAGAGCGTTGCAATATGTCAGAGCAAACTGCGAAAAGTACCGGATCAAGATCGATCATGTGGCTTTTGCAGGATACTCCAATGGCGGACTTACAGGAGAACACAATATCCAGCATTTTTCCGGAGGAAGGACAGTAAAAGATGCTTTCCCGGAGTACATCCCGGATGAACTGGACTCTTACAGCGGCTGTCCGGATGTCTTCCTGTGTGTATACGGACCACGTTTCCTTGGAGAACCTTTTGACTGGGAAGGTGTCGTATATCCTCCTACGATAGTGATAGTCGGAGAAAAAGATTTTAATATCCCAAACATAGCACCATATGCAGAAGATCTCCGTTCACACGGTGTCACTGTTGAGATGCATACCTTTATCAACTGCCCCCACGGAGGCGTTGGAAATGCAATTCTCGGTGAAGTCGAACATCCTAACTACTATCAGTGGAGAACTCTGTGTGATGCTTTCATGACAGAGCTTTACAGAGATTAACGGTAAAATCGATGGCGTCCGCATATTCGGACGCCACAACCGTTTTTAATGAAAACAAGAACCGGAAAGTCGCGATGAATAAAAGTGATAAATATCCGGATAACAAGGAGAAATCAAATATGTATAAAAAGCATCCTCAGTTAGACCCACTGCTCAACAGAGTGAGAAAACCAAGAGAAGCTCAAGGTTTCCCGGAACCATCAGAGCCTGTTGATTATCCGCTTGCGGATCCGGCAGATCCGTACCGCAACACTTATTTGGGCATGATCGATACGCCTATAACGGACGATGACGGAATACAGAGAGATATGTTCTGCTATATTCCTGTCACGGAAAAGTCTGCATGGAACATGGTGCTGGTATTCGTACCAGGGGGAAAAGATCCAAAGCAGTTCTTCCATGAGGGAGGATGGGCTAATGCGCTCGAGAAGAACGAAATGACGGGATTCTTCCTTCCGGCTCAGAATGGCTGGAAAAATGATGACCCAGGGTTTGAACTGTCTACAGCTGTAAAAGCACTTGCCGAGATGCAGAAAAACCGTTATTTTCAGAGCAACGCTCCTGCTATATATGCCGCAGGTTTTGATGATGGAGCAAAAGCCGCTGCAGTCTTTGCACTTACTCACGTTTCTGTTCTTGCAGGGTGGTCAGCATGGGGGAGAGTATCCATCGATGACGATCTTCTCAGAGATCTGGGAAACGGATCGTCGGACTGCCACAGTAGAAAAAGAAGGAATGAGATCAGCCTTCCGACACTTATCATAGACAGTGAAGAATCGAATGTCCTTGAATACTTCAAAACGGCTTGTGACGTGACAGACAGAGGACTCTTCAACCGTTTCGGCCGCGTTTATCAGCAGAGAGAGAAGCTTGGAGAGAGTTTTCTGAATGACCACAGCTGCTGCGAGGTGTGGCATGCCTCTCCTGATAAGGCTTCAGAAGCAGGAATTGAAGAAACAGTTAGTGCTATAGTCGGTTTCCTGGCGGATTATAAACGTTGGGGCGGCGAAGGCAACGGCTACATAAGAAAAACTGTACATGAAAATGACGGGTTTATCAGGACGGAAAAGGAGATCGGAGGACTTAAACGTTATTGGCTGACTTTTGAGCCTGACGCATATAAGCGTTCAACAGCAGAAAAGTATCCGCTGATAATCGCCATTCACGGTTTCACCTGCTCAGGGGAGTTTTTTGCGAATAATACAGGATGGCATAGTGTCGGACAGGAGAGAGGGGCCTTCGTAGTGTATCCGTCGGCATATCCCTTCAAAAGGGAAGTTCCGGCAATGGGCGGGCAGCATATAGCGACCCCTGAATGGAATGCAGGCGGAGTACCTTCAGGCTTTGATATTGCAGGACCAGATGAACTCGAGTATTTCAGAGTACTTATAGAAGATACAGTATCAAGATATCCTATAGACAAAGAGAGGATATATGTGACCGGGCATTCTAACGGGGCAATGATGACTCAGACACTCATGCGATATATGCCGGAATACTTTGCAGGCTTTGCGCCTGTGGGATTTATGGAGGGTATGTATACTGATGTTCCTCCCATGCCCAATGACATTCCGAGAAATATCTGGTATTTTGTCGGAGAATATGACGGATTAGGATGTAAACTGGAAGAGGGAAATGTCAACGTAAAAACTATAAGAAGGCTTTGTGAGCATAACAAAGCAGATTATGAAAAAGGGAAATACTATGAATCCGGTATCTATATGAACCATGTATGGAGGGATAGCTCCAATGTTCCTGTGGTTCGGTTCACGGGAGTAAAGAACTGGCCACATACTTATTCACCTGAAGTGGCATTCATGATATATGATGAGTTCTTCTCTCGATTTGTAAGACACTCTGACGGATCCATAGAATATCTGGCATAGGAGGAAACATGAGCAACATTAATACGGAATTTGCTTGCGGACCTGGAATCGCGGAAGTGATGACTGAAAACGGAATACTGAGAGGATACATCAAAGAGGATATATATCACTTCCTTGGCGTTCGTTACGGACGTGCAGAAAGATTTCTCCCCGCACAGCCTGAAACACCTTGGGAAGGGTGCAGAACAGCAATAGACTATGGCTATGTATGCCCGAATCCGCTGCTGAAGTTCGGACTTAGAGACACGCTTCTGTCATCTCCGGTACTTTGGCCGGATTCTGAAGACTGCCTCAACCTCAACATATGGACTGGTTCACTTGATCCGAATGCAAAAAAACCGGTCATGTTCTGGATACATGGAGGAGCTTTTTCATCCGGAAATGCTATACATCTTGCTGTATACGAAGGGCATAACACTGCCTTGTACGGTGACGTAGTTTGTGTGTCGGTGAATCACCGTCTAGGAGCGTTAGCGTATATGAACCTCTCTCGTTATGATGAGAAATATGCTGATTCCGGGAATCTGGGACTCTTGGACCTCGTGCTGGCTCTGAAGTGGGTGAAGCAGAATATTTCTGCTTTCGGCGGTGACCCGGATAATGTCACTATCTACGGCCATTCCGGTGGAGGAGGGAAGATCTCTGCACTGATGCAGATGCCGGCTGCAGACGGACTGTATCATAAAGCAATAATCCAGAGCGGTCTTATACAGAACGAACATCTGAAATGGCCGACTCAGGATGAATCTGCTGACTGGGCAGATAAGCTTGTCAATGCAGCAGGCGGATTAGACATACTTACTGAAATGCCTGTTGATGAGATGATGCGGCTTTGTACCAGGACATATGACAATCAGATGTTCTGGTTGCCTACTCCAGGAGCAGGGACATTTATAGGAGATCATACCGTAGTCGGCCTCAGAAAAGAGACTGCCTGCATACCGGTAGTTTTAGGTTCAGCTTTGAATGAATTCGGACAGAAAGTCGATTTCGTGGATAAAAACAGTCTGAGTGAAGATCAGAAGCTCGAAATGCTCAGGGAGGTCTACGGTGATGATGCTGAGAATGTCAAGAGAGAGTTCGAGAAAACATATCCCGGTGTAAACAGTTGTTATGCCAGAAATCTTGACTATTACAACTTCCGGCCGCTTATCAAGAATTACTGCAGACTCAGAGCAGAAATGAAAGCTCCGACATATCAGTATCTGCTTACATATGAGCTTGCCTTGGGAGGGGGATACATGAGCTATCATGGAGCAGAACTGCCTTTCACATTCCATAATGTTCCTTTGCAGCCTGCAGTGATCAATGGAGAAAAAACGTGGAAGTTCCAGGACGAGATATTCAATTCCTGGAAACAGTTTGCTCTGACTGGGGACCCGAACCATGGAAATCTTCCCGACTTCTGGAGACCTTATACTGAGAGCGATCATGCCTGCATGGTCTTTGGCGATCCGTCAGATTGCAGAGCTGATCATGATGATGATCTTATGAATCTCATGCAGACAATCAGATAAAAAACGTTCTGATCCTCTTTAGTTCTTTTGGAAACGAGTCATTGCTTAATACAAGTGAATGAGTCTGATGAATTGATTTTTCATCAGGCTCATTCTAAACTGAAGATATAAGGAATAATTGAATGATCCATAAGGTGGTAAAGCTATGACTACTGAGAGAATAAAAGAAATAGCAAAAGAATGCGGTTTTGATGAAGTTAACGATCTGGATCCAAAAACATTCGTACAGAATCAGATGGTAAGGGATACTTGTGCAACGAATAAGTGCGGAGCTTACGGTAAGAACTGGGGCTGCCCTCCTCATTCAACAGCAGAAGAGGATAACGCTAAACTCCAGAGCTACGAACATGGACTGCTGCTTCAATGTATTGGAAGGTCTACTAAAAGAATAGATAGAAAGATGTATTTTGACACCGGAAAAAGGTTGGCCGACGGTATTTCGCAGTTAAAAAATATCGTATCAGAGGAATATCCTGATTGCCTTGCTCTAGGAGCAGGAGGCTGTCATGTTTGTAAAGAGTGTGCCAGACCCGAGCCATGCAGATTCCCGGAAAAGAGGATCGAAGCTCTTGAGGGATATGGAATATTCATTACTCAGCTCTGCAGAGATAACGGTATTCTATATTATTATGGAGAGGGAACGATAGCATATAATGCAGCGATTCTCTGGTAAAGATTCATGATGGTTTCAGATTAAACCGGAGAAAGGAATTAAGCTTCGATTCAATCGTTCAAAAAACAGTTCTATAAATCGCTGAGAAATCTTGCAAAGTAATTACTGTGTAATATAGTATAAAAATATTAGGAATGTACCACATTAAGAAAGGAAGAACGAAAAATGAGAGAATATCAGTTCAGGTATTATACTCCTACTAAGGTCTTCTTTGGCGCAGGTGCAATAGAGCATCTTGATGAGTCTCTTGCACCGTACGGCAAAAAGGTCCTCATGGTGTTCGATAAGAACACAGCTACAGCAACAGGAATCTAGGACTATGTCACCACCCTGTTCAAAGAAAAAGGCTATCAGTGGTGGGAGTAGGATAAGGTAGACCCCAACCCCAGGCTGGGGTCCGTTATCGA
>JAEEGL014291482.1_pt1 | contig 11708 bp, 10 predicted proteins | sample 9134231 | NCBI WGS metagenome assembly JAEEGL01 (sample SAMN16246548, study PRJNA631951) | gut metagenome | biome: gut microbiome; feature: rumen; material: fiber-attached | host: Bos | place: Iran: Karaj | collected 2018-10
AAACGAAGCTTTTCCGGGTCGGCGCGCAAGGGAGCAAAGCGAGTTGCGCAGCGCGCAGACAATCGTGGGATGATGATTAGCGGACGGGCCCGCAGGGCCGTCGCGCGGGTCGGCGCGCAAGGGAGCGAAGCGAGTTGCGCAGCGCGCCGACAATCATAGTATAATGATTTGTGTATAAGATGATCGAGGTATATTAGCTTTTTCCGTTTTGGTTTTGGTATGGTTTTATGTACCGAGGACACGAGTGAAATATGGGTCGGCGGCGCGGGCGACATTGGCTGTCCGGACAAGGCGTCGACCGCGTGGAAAGGGACGAGGACATGCAAATCTCGATTTTGGGGATGAACGGGCCGTTTCCAGGGCCGGAGGGCGCTACATCGGGGTATCTGCTGGAGAGCGACAGCGGACAGACCCGCGTGCTGCTGGAATGCGGCAGCGGTGTGCTGGGCAGGCTGAGCGCCATCATGCCGCCTTGCGAGCTCAGCGGCATCGTCGTCTCCCATCTGCACTACGACCACATGGCGGACCTGCTGCCCCTGCAGTACGCGCTGCAGTTTCAGCCGCCCCGGCGCAATATCCCCCTGTACGCACCGGAAAGCCCGACGCAGGTGCGCGCGCTGCTGGAATGCCCCTGGCTCGATCTGTATCCAGCCCGGGACGCGCGGATCGGCGAGATGTCCTTCCGGTTCATCCCGGCCAATCACCCCGTGGAGAGCGTGTGCGTGGCCGTGGAATGCGACGGCGCGCGGATGGTGTTCACCGGGGATACCAACGAGAATCCTCTGCTGGAGCTGTTCGCCGACGGGGCCGATTTGCTGCTGGCCGACGCAGGGCTGGACGACGATGTCTGGAAGCCCCTGTCGCCCCACCTGAGCGCCGGCATGTGCGGGAGGCTGGCCGCGGCGTGCAGGGCGCGCAGGCTGCTGCTCACGCACCTCAATCCCCTGGCTGACCAGGATAAACTGCTGGAGCAGGCGCGCAGGAGCTTCCCCGGGGCGGAGATCGCCCGGCAGGGACAATGGTATGCAATCTGAGCCCGGCGTAAGACAGTGCGGGCTGTTCACGCGGCTGCTTCGCGTGCGCCCGCTGGCGGCTTTTGCCCTCTGCGTGATGACGGGGGCGCTGACGGCGCAGCGCTATTCCCTGCCGCTGATCGCGCTGTGCGCAGCGGCGGGCGGGCTGCTGCTTTTGTGGATCGCGCTGAAGCTGATGGGCGGAAAACGGCTGACGGCGATCATCGCGGCGGCGGGGGTGTTCCTCGGCGCGGCGGCGCTGACCTGGCGTCAGGACGCGCGGCCCATCCTGGAAAACCGGTACGGCGTGGAGTTTTCCGGCGTGATGGGCGGCACGATGCAGGTGGATGAGGACGAGGGGCGGCTTGTGTGCGTCCTTTCGGACGTGGAGGTGTACGGCGAAAAGCTGGGCCGGGATGTGCGGCTCTACCTGCGGGGCGACCCCGGGGAACTGCGGGAGTTGGAAGTTGGACAGAGGATAGCCGCCACGGGACATATCTGGGGCGCGAAGAAAGCCACCAACCCCTGGCAGTTCGACTTCGGCGCGTATCTCTGGCGAAGCGGCCTGGCCGGATACGCCACGGCAAACATGGAGGACGCGGCATTCTCCCCCGCCGAAGCCTCCTTCGGGCGGATGATCTGGTTCATCAGGCGGGCGATTTCGGAGAAGATCGAGGCGCTGTTCCCGAAAAACGCGCCGCTGGCCAAGGCGCTGATCCTGGGCGACCGGACGGAGATGGGCGACGAGGCGCTGGAGGAATTCCGGCTGGCCGGTGCGGCGCACCTGCTGGCAATTTCCGGCATGCACGTGTCCGTGCTGGCCATGCTTCTGGCATGGAGCCTGGGACGGGTGCTGCCGCGGAAGGTTTCGTTTTATCTGACGCTGGCGATGCTGGTGTTGTATTGCGCCATTGTGGGATTCCGGCCGTCCATGCTGCGTGCCACGGCAATGTACGCAATCCTGGGCTATGCGCCGCTGGCAGGGCGACCGTCCGATCCCCTTACCCGGCTGTCGGCGGCGTTTCTGATTCTGTACTTTTGTCACCCGCTTTCCATCGGGGACGCGGGCTTCGGAATGTCCTTCCTGGCCAGCGCGGGCATACTGCTGCTGCGGGAGCCCCTGTGCGGACTGCTGGGCATTTCCCGGCTGGAGGCACGATGCCGAACGCTGCCTCGTTGTCTCCGGGGCCCGGCGCGGTACGCGCTGGGGCTGCTGTCCGCCACGATGGCGGCACAGATCGCCACGCTGCCCCTGGTGCTGGCAAACTATGGCAGCGTGCCGCTGCTGGCAACGATATCCAACCTGGCCGCGGTGCCGCTGACGCTGGGTGCGTATGCCGTGGGTCTGGCGGCGACGCTGCTCTCTTTCGTCGCGCCGTTCCTGGCCGCGCCGGTAGGTTGGGTATCCGATATGCTGCTTTCATTGTTGTCCGGATTGGTGGGCGCGTGTGCAAAACTGCCGCTGAACAGCCTGTCCCTGGCGGCGCCGCCCATGTGGCTGGGCGCAGTGTTCGGGGCGCTGATGCTGCTGTGCTCCGGGGTGTCGGCGATCCCCGCGAAAAAGCGGCGCTGGCTGCTGCTGACCCTGCGGGCCTGCATCGCCTTTTCCACGCTGCTGGCGTTCCTCGGCACGCTGGGATTCAAGGTGGTGTTCCTGGACGTGGGACAGGGCGACGGCGCGGTGGTGTACGCCCAGGGGAACGTGTACATGATCGATACGGGCCGGACGGAAACCCCCGCGGACGACTACCTGCGGGGCAGCGGCGCGAGGCTGGAGGCGGTGTTCCTCACCCATCCCCACGAGGACCACGCCGGAGGGCTGACCGCCGTGCTCGGCGTCGCAAGGCCGGAGACCATCTACATCCCGGCGGGATGGGACGACGTCACCGACGCGGACGACGGAATCCTGGAGGCTGTGGAGGCCGCCAGGGAGATGGGGATTGAAATCGTTACGCTGTCCGCGGGGGACGTGGTTGCCCTGTCGGAGGACGTCACGGCCACGGTGCTGCACCCTTCGGCGGAACCCTGGTGCGTGTCCGGCAACGAGCTGTCCATGGTGCTGTATCTGGAATACGGCGACGGGAGCGCGCTGTTTACCGGGGACCTGCCCAAATCCGCCGAGCCCAGGCCGCTGCCGCAGGCGGATCTTCTGAAGGTGGCGCACCACGGGGCAAAGGGCTCGACCAGTATGTGGATGGCCGGGGAAACCATGCCCGCCGCGGCGGTGATCTCCGTAGGGCGCAACAGCTACGGACACCCTGCGGAGAGCACCATGGCGCTGCTGGAAGAGACGGGCGCCGAGATCTACCGCACGGACCAGCGGGGCGCGGTCACGGTGCGGATATTCAAGGGCGGAAGGATGATCGTCAGAACGGAGGTATCACCATGACGGGCGCTGCATTCATACGGGAGATCGGTTCCGGCGCGGTGGGACCCGTATATCTGTTCACCGGCCCGGACGCCTTCGCCAAGCGGGAGGCCATGGAACGCCTGCGGGCCGCGCTGCTGCCGCCGGGACTGGAGACACTGAACTGCGCCGTGCTGGAGGACGCGACGGCGGAGAAGATCCTGGACGCAGCCCAGACCATGCCGGTGATGTGCGAGAAGCGGCTGGTGGAGGTGCGGGACTGGGCACCCCTGTTTGCGGGAAAATCCCGGAACGAGGAGGCGGAGGTGGATCGGATTCTGCAGTATCTGGAACACCCCGCTGAGAGCTGCGTGCTGATCTTCAACACCCGCACCGAGCCGGAGGGGAAAAAGCGGCTGACAAAGCATCTGGAATCGGACAAGCTTGGATTCCGGGTGGACTTTCCCATGCCCGGAGACGCGGAACTGTACAAGTGGGCCGCGGCGCGGTGCAAGGCCCAGGGATGCGGCATCGCCCGGAGCGCCGCGGACAGGCTGATCTTCGCCGCGGGGCGGGACCGGACGCGGCTGCAGGGGGAGCTGGACAAGCTGTGCGCCTACGCCGACGGAAAGGAGATCACCCAGGAGAGCGTGGACGCCGTAGTGACGCCTTCGCTGGAATTCAGCGTGTTCAACCTGCTGGACAGGCTGCTGGCGGGCCGGCTGGCCGACGCCCAGGCCGCGCTGGACGGACTCATCGCCGCTGGAGAGAACCGTGTGCACATACTCTCCCTGTTGGCGTGGCAGCTGCGGAACCTGGCGCACGTGCGGCTGGCCATGGACGAGAACCACCTGCCCGAGACGCAGAAGCAGCTGGGGATGTCCAGCTATCAGGCGCAGAACGCGGTCCGGCAGGCGCGGCTGCATCCCGCCGAGTGCTATACGCGGCTTTACATGGCCTGCGTGGAGACGGGAAACGACATCCGCGCCGGAAAACTGCGGGAAAAAGAGGCGCTGAACGCTTTTCTTCTGGAAATCCACATGGAATTTGCAAAAACGCGCAACCAAACGAACCGGGCGCGCGTCTAACCTGTTAACACAGGGGTTGCCCGTTCTTTCGAAAACGGGCGGGAGGCCCGAAGACGGCTGTGTTGCAGAGCGCGTTTTGTATGGCACATGAGATTGGGGGGATACAGATGAAGCGCATACTGGCCTTGATTTTGGCGGTGACGCTGCTGACCGCCTGCGCCTTCGCGGAAAGCCCGAAAAAGGATATATCCGAGGAGTTGTTCAAGCTGGCCAAGGGCTGCGTCGTCAGGCTGGCAAAGGGCGAATATGAGAAGATCGCCGAGGAACTCGTACTCACCGGGGGCGAAATGACGGCCGAGGACGTGGAGGCGTTCGCGGGCAAGTTTGCCACGCTTTCAGCCGACACGGTGCAGGGCGACATTTCCGTGGCATACTGGACCAAAAAAGGATGGATGCTGGCCGTACCCGTGACCATGCCCGCCGAGGACCCCGACCCCGCGGACGCGCCCACGGAGGCCGTGGTGTTCGCATCCAAAAACGGCGCGGAATTCGACAGCGTCAGCCGGATGCTGTGGAGCGACGTGGTGCGCGCGTATGAGGACAGCGAATACGTGCAGTGGAACAAGGAGCTTGTGACCTCCAAGCTGAACATCATCGTGGGATAAAGCGCCGACAGTTTTATGATTCCCGACGCCCCGGACCGAGCGGTCCGGGGCGCGCTTTGTTTTGGGCGGGGTTCGCTACGCCTCCGCCTGGGCGCGGAGCTTTTTCAGGATGCGGCTCTCCATGCGGGACACCTGCACCTGGGATATGCCCATCTCCCGGGCGATCTCCGTCTGGGTGCGGGCGGAAAAGTAGCGCTGGACGATGAGCGTTCGCTCCTCCGGGGGCAGGTCCCGCAGCATTTTGGAGAGGGTCAGGCGCATGTCCACCTGGGGAATCACCTCCCGGCCAATGGCATCCATCAGCAGAAGGCCCGAATCCCGCTCCACAGGTTCGCTGAGAGAGCGGGGACGTTTGGAGGAATTCAATGTCAGCAGCGCGGTCTCCCGGTCCATGCCCAGGGCGGCGGCGATCTGATCCAGGGTGGGTTCCTCCCCCGTCTCCCGCAGCACGGCGTCACGGTAGCGGCGGATGCGGATGTTGTTGTCCCGGATGGAGCGGGAGACGTGCATGGGGCCGTCGTCCCGGAGGAAGCGGCGGATCTCCCCCATGATGACCGGCACGGCGTAGGTGGAAAAGGCCACGTCGTAGGCCGGATCGAACCGGTCGACGGCCTTCACCAGGCCCATGCAGCCGTACTGGAACAGGTCCTCGTACTCGTAACCGCGGTTCAGGAACCGCTTTACGATGTGCTTTACCAGCGCGATGTTCTTTTCCACCAGCGCTTCCCGCGCCTCTTCATCCCCCTGTCGGGCCCGCAGGAGCAGCTCCCGGTTGCTTTGGTTCCTCGCCTCCGGCATCACGCGCGCCGCGCAAGGGTCGGGGCCTCGCGCGCGCCCAAGAGCTTCTCCATGCGCACGGTGGTGCCCTTGCCGGGCAGGGAGCGGACGGAAAGGGCGTCCATGAAGCTCTCCATCACGGTAAAGCCCATGCCGGAACGCTCCTCGCCCTCCAGGGTGGTGAAGAAGGGCTGGCGGGCCTGTTCCACGTCCTCAATGCCGCAGCCGCGGTCGATGATCTCCACCACCAGGCGCATGTCCTCGTACAGCGCCGCGTGCAGGCGCACCGTGCCCCGCCCGCCGGAATAGCCGTGGACGATGGCGTTGGTGACGGCCTCGGAGACAGCCGTCTTTACATCCGCAAGCTGCTCCAGCGTTGGATCCGCGGGCAGCAGGAAGGCGCTGACCACCAACCGGGCGAGCGCCTCGTTTTGGGAAAGCGCCGGAAAATCCAGCCGCATTTCATTGATGAGCTTCATACGCGATTCCTCCCCTCAGGCCAGGTGTTCGATGATCTGATACAGCCCCGACATGGCGAAAATGCGGTCCACGGCCCCCGCCGCGCCGGTGACTGCCACGCTGCCGCCCCGGCGCTTCATGAGCTTGTAGCGGCCGATGACGAAGCCCACGCCGGAGCTGTCCATGAAGTCCAGATTGCTGACGTCCAGCACCAGCCGCCGTACGGACGGATCCATCAGCAGCGCGTCCAGCTCCGGGCGCAGTCCGAGGGCGGCGCCGTGGTCCAGATCGCCCTCCAGGCGCACCGTCAGGGACGATCTCTGTTTTTCATACAAAAGCATGGAATCCTCCTCCCCTTCGGAGGAAGATTCCATGCTTGCGGGCATTTTTCCTTTGCCGGAAAAGGTCTTATTGCGTCGAACGGGCGCTTTCCTTCGACAGGGATTCCGCGCCGGAATTCAGGATTTCGTCAACATCCTCGCCGGTGACGGATTCCCTTTCCAGCAGCAGGTCCGCCAGACGGACCAGCTGACGGGCGTGGGCGCTCAGCAGGCGGGTGACGCGATCAAACAGCTCCGCCAGCGCGCGGCGGCACCTGTCCGCGGCGTCCGTCGCGCCGCCGCACACGCGGCCCAGGGCGCGAAGGGACACGGCAGGCTCGCCGGCCATGCCCAGCTCCATCACCATGCCGCCCACCAGCTCCGCGGCGCGGGCGAGGTCGCTGGACGCGCCGGCTGTGAGTGCGTCCTCGCCGCCGATCATCATCTCCGCCGCGCGCCCCGCCAGCAGCGCCTGCACCTGGTTTTCAATGTCCGCGCGCTTCAGCATCACGCGCTCCGCGGGGATGGAGAGGTTGTAGCCCGCGGCTCCGTGCCCCGCGGGGAGGATGCTCACCCGGGCGAGGCGGTTTTCCGGCATGAGCAGGCGAATGGCCAGCGCGTGGCCGGCCTCGTGCAAGGCGATGGACAGCTTTTCGCCGCCATCGGCGGTGATGGGCCTGTCCGCGCCGGCCACCGTGCGGTAAAACGCCCGGCGCAGGTCCTCGGCGCTGATGGAAGGCGCGTCACGGCCCGCGGCGGCGATAGCTGCCTCGTTCAGCAGACTTTCCAGGGACGCGCCGGAGAAGCGGGTGGTCTCCCGGGCCAGCAGCTCCAGGTCCACGTCCGCCGCCATGGGCTTGTTCCGGCTGTGCAGCTGCAGGATGCGCAGCCGTGCCTCCCGGGTGGGCAGGGCTACCTCGATCTGTCGGTCGAACCTGCCAGGGCGCAGCAGCGCGGGGTCCAGGGAATCCAGGCGGTTGGTGGCCGCCAGCACCAGGATGCCGTCCCCCGTGCGGAAGCCGGACATTTCGCTCAAAAGGGCGTTCAGCGTCTGGTCGCGCTCGTCTGAGTTCTGGCCGTCGCGGCTTTTGCCCATGGCGTCGATCTCGTCGATGAAGATCACGCAGCGGCCGGCCTTCCGGGCGTTTTTAAACAACTCCCGGACGCGGCTGGCGCCCACACCCACATACATCTGCACGAAATCCGAGCCGGACAGCGCGAAGAAGGGTACGCCGGCCTCCCCCGCCAACGCCCTGGCCAGCAGCGTCTTGCCCGTGCCCGGCGGGCCGTACAGGATGACGCCCCGGGGCATTCTCGCGCCGTACCTGTCGTATTTCGCCGGGTCCTTCAGGTAATCGGCAAGCTCCGACAAGCTTTGCTTCGCCTCGTCATTGGCGGCGACGTCATCGAAGCCGCATTCGGGGCGGCTGGGGACGGGGCTCATGCCGTCGATCCTCCCGCTCAGCGCGCCGGCGCGCATCGCCCCGGGACGCCATGCCGCCAGGATCAGCAGCGTGCCCGCCCCGGCCAGGAGCAGCGCCCGGGAGGCGATTTCCAGCATTCCAGCAGGAATCAGCCTTGACAGCGAAAGGGACAGGCCGACCGCCGCGGCTGCCAGGGCCCCAGCGCACAGCGCGTTCCACAGCTTTTTCATGGAATCACCTCCGCACATGTGTATTGTAACGGCAAGAGAGCGGAAATGTCCAGAAACATGTTCCGGAAAATGCGTCTAAACCTGGAGCGGGTGGGAAAGAATAGGGCAAAAAGAGGGTGGATGCGCGTTGAAAAAGAAGATATGGCTGATATTGGCAGGCATTTTCGCGGCGCTGGCGCTGGTGGTGATCGTGAAAATGGACATTCCTCACTGGCAGAGGCTGGACATCGACAGGCTCACCAGGCCGCCCAGGAGTACGGTGCTCTACGACAGGAACGGGGAGCCCTTCGGCGCGCTGTACGCCTCCGAAAACCGGGTGTGGGTCGGGCTTGAAGAGATACCGGAAAATGTGCGGAACGCGTTCATCGCCGCGGAGGATTTGCGGTTCTACAGCCACAGCGGGTTCGACCTGGTGCGCACGTTCGGCGCGCTGCTGGCCGACCTGCGCAGCGGCAGCCTCATCCAGGGCGGGTCCACCATCACCCAGCAGCTGATCAAGCTGACGCATCTCACCAGCGAAAAGAGCCTTTCCCGCAAGGCGCAGGAGATCGTGCTGGCGGCGCAGCTGGAACGGCGCATGGACAAGGACGAGATCCTGGAATGCTATCTCAACACGGTATACTTCGGGAGCGGGGCGTACGGCGTGCAGACGGCTTCCCGGATGTACTTCGGCAAGGACGTGGGCGACATCGGCGCGGGCGAGGCGGCAACGCTGGCGGGGATCATCAAGTCCCCCAGCGGGTATTCGCCGTACACAGCGCCGGAGAAGGCGGCGGCCAGGCGGAATGCCGTGCTGGACATCATGGCGGAAAACGGGTTCATATCCATGGAGGAGGCCGCGCGCGAAAAGCAGGCGGGGCTCGCGGTGGTTCAGCGCATGGAGAACAAGGGAAGCTGGTATGTGGATCAGGTGCTCTCCGAGGCCGAAGCAGCGCTGGGCCGCAGCGCGGACGAGGTGATGTCCGGCGGATACGCCGTGTATACGGCTTATGATCCAGCCGCGCAGGCGCGGATGGACGAGCTGTTTTCCAACGGGGCGAGCTTTCCCGACCCCGCCGCGGACGGCACGCCATGTCAGGCGGCCATGGTGGCCATGGACGCGCGCACGGGCGGGATGCTCGCCCTGGCCGGAGGCAGGGAATACGGCGTGCGGAGGGGCCTGAACCGCGCCACTGGCATCGCGCGGCAGCCGGGAAGCGCGTTCAAGCCCGTTTCCACCTACGCCGCGGCGGTGGATCGGCTGGGATACCTGCCCTCAAGCATGCTGGACGACACGCAGCGGGAGTTTGCCGACGGGTACTCCCCCGCCAACGCGGGCGGAAACTACTACGGACCCGTGACCATGCGGGAGGCGCTGTCGCGTTCCCTGAACGTGGCCACGGTGGGGCTGGCGGAGGAGATCGGGATCGGTGCGGTGCGGGAATACGCGGAGCGGTTCGGCATTGAGCTGTCCGACAGGGACGCGAACCTTTCCCTGGCGCTGGGGTCGTTGACCTGGGGCGTGTCGCCGGCGGAGCTCTGCGCGGCATACGCGGCGCTGGCAAACGGCGGCATGGCGGTGGAAGCGCACTGCGTCCTGCGCATCGAAAGCGCGGAGGGGGCGGTTCTGTTCGCGCACATGCCGGAGGAGCATCGCGCCGTAAAGTCCGAAACGGCGTACATCCTGACCGACATGCTAAAGACCGCCGCCAGCGAGGGCAGCGCCCGGGCGCTGGCGCAGGCGGGCATTCCCGTGGCGGGCAAGACGGGCACTGTGGGGATGGAGAACGGCATGACCCGGGACATCTGGACGACAGCGTATACGCCCGAGGTAGCCGTGTGCGCCTGGATGGGCTTCGATCAGCCGGACGCGGAGCACGCGCTGGCGTCCTATCAGGGGGGAAGCGGATTCCCTGCGCGGATGTGCGCCGCTCTGCTGCGCGGGATGGCGCTTTCCGGGGAGGACTTTCCCATGCCCACGGGCCTTCGAAGGGCGGTGATCGACAAGCTGGCGCTGGCCCGGGACGGCGCGGTCGCACTGGCCGTGGAGGCGACACCGGGCAGCTACGCCGCGGCGGAACTGTTCTACCCGGACGGCATGCCCCGGACCGCAAGCACGCTATGGGACGCGCCTGAAACGCCAGAGGACCTCGCCGTGCGGGAGGAAGACGGAATGCCGCTCGTCACCTTCACCAGTTTGGACGGGGACGCGGATTACCTGCTGATGCGGCGGGACAGCGACGGCCGGACCGTGGTGGCGGCGACGCTCAGCGGCCCGGCGGGGGAAGAGATCGCGTACCGCGATATGGACGCGCCCAGGGGCGCTTACTGCGCGTACAGCGTGGTGCCGAGGCACAGGCTGCTGTATCAGGAGGGCGCACTTGTCACGGGCCGGGAGAGCGCGCAGGCTGTGTACCAGCCCGGAGGAGCCATCGCAAGGCTGCTGGACAGCCTCATGGCTCCGGCAGAGACGGAGGAGACGAAATCCGGGGCGGAACCGCTGTTCGCACCGTAAATGGGTTTTGGGGAATAAAAAGGCCGGAAGCCATGGGCTTCCGGCCTTTGACAATGGCCTGCGGCGTTCGCGCGTGTTCAGGTTGTTTCGCTGTATCGCATTCGCTTTTTGGAATGCGAAATCACCGTAAAACGTTTGAAATGGGACGCGTGTCGGGCTATAAGTTTTGCTGTCCTATTTGGGTGTGGGGTTATTTCAGCATTTGCAGGGCGGCCTCGACGGCGATCCGGTCCCGCTTGTGGATCTCGATGCCCACGTTTTCCACGGGGTATGTATCGTACATGCGGAGGATTTCATCCTTTGGGAAGAAGACCACCTCGCTGAAGATCTCCTTTTCGTAGTCCAGCAGCTTCTGGCCCACGTTTCTGACGCCGTGGGCGAGAAAGAAGTGCTGGGCGTCCACGCGGCCCAGAAGGTTGTACTCGTTCTCAATGATGCCCACCGGGCGGATGTTGTCCACCCGCCAGCCCAGTTCTTCTTCGATTTCCCGGGCGACGGCCTGTTCCATGGTCTCGCCGGGCTCGATGCCGCCGCCGGGGAGTTCGTAATGGTCCCGGTTGCCGAAGCCGTCCACGCCGCGGACGTGGATAAGTCCGATCTCCCCCCGATCGTTCACCACGATGCCGCGGACTGCGTCCCTGTGGCGCAGGGGCTTGTCCGATTTGGGATAGTATTCGTCCCGGATCACATCGCAAAGATACCGCACAATTGGTCTTCCTTTCGCAAAGCGCGGCGCGAAGGGGCTTCGAGCCACGCAGACTATCCATGATGCCCGGCACGGGAGGAAAGGCCGGTAAGTGAATGATATTTGCTATCACACCTGACGCGGCACGTAAAAGCCTCTTCCGGCTTTTGCGTCTGCGGCCTTTATGGACGCGCCGGAAGCGGCGCGAAGGGGCTTCGCGCCACGCAGACTATCCATGATGCCCGGCACGGGAGGAAAGGCCGGTA
>JAEEGL015168739.1_pt1 | contig 11708 bp, 4 predicted proteins | sample 9134231 | NCBI WGS metagenome assembly JAEEGL01 (sample SAMN16246548, study PRJNA631951) | gut metagenome | biome: gut microbiome; feature: rumen; material: fiber-attached | host: Bos | place: Iran: Karaj | collected 2018-10
TCTCGGCCTCGCCCGGCTCGACGTCGAGGGTGATTTCGGTCTTGGGCGGGAGGTCGCGCAGGACTTCGCCCTTGAGGCGGCGCAGGATGAGCGGGCGCACGAGCGCCTTGAGCGCGGGGCGCGGGCGGCCGTCGACATCGAGCAGGCGGTGGCGGAAGGAGTCCAGCGTCCCGAGCAGGCCGGGGTTGAGGAAGTCGAAGAGGCTCCACAGGTCGGAAAGGCGGTTCTCCACCGGGGTGCCGGTGGCGACGAAGCGGCGGCGGGCGCGGAGGCGCTTGACGGCCTGTGCGCGCTTGGCGTCGGCGTTCTTGACGGCCTGCGCCTCGTCGAGGACGGCGACGTTCCACTCGACGGCGGCGAACTGCGCCTCGCGGCTGACGAGCAGACCGTAGCTCGTGACCACGATGTCGCCCGGCCCGAGCACGTCGGGCAGCGTGGCAGTGTCTCCGGCGCGCACGGCGTACAGCCCCGGCGCGAAGCGCGCCAGCTCGGCGCACCAGTTGCCGCAGACGCTCGCCGGGGCGACGACAAGCGAGGCGCCTTCGGATGCGCGCTCGAGCAGGAGCGCGATCAGCTGCACCGTCTTGCCGAGGCCCATGTCGTCGGCCAGACAGGCGCCAAGGTTGCAGGAGGCGAGCCGCGCGAGCCATTCGAAGCCCTCGACCTGATACGGTCGCAGTCGCGCCGCGAGGCCCTCCGGAACGGGATGCTCCGCGACCATCGCGTCGTGGAACTCGTCGGCGAGGCGCTCCAGCTCCTCCGGCAGCCGGAGGGAGAACGGAGAGTCGCCCTCCGCGCCTTCAGGCGCTTCGGCAAAGGCCTGCTCGAGCATGGGCAGGGCGGCGGGGCTCATGCGAAGCGTGCCGCCATCGAGCGTTCCGGCGGAGGCGAGCGCCTCCAGACGGCGGCGGAGGCCGCTCGTGAGGCGCAGCCAGGAGCGGCCGTCGAGGGGGACATAGCCGCCGATGCGGCGGGGAAGCGCCGCGATGAGGTCGCCCAGGGCGGCGGTGGAGCCGTTGTCGAAGCGGAACTCGCCCTCCACGCCGAACCACCACTCCGCGCCCTTCACGCCCTCGATGGCGGCGGCGTTGACGAAGCGGATTTCGATGCGGTTGGCGCTGCGCCATTCAAGGGAGACGCGGTCGGGGTCGGCCGCGACGGCGTCGCGGAGCGCCTCCAGCAGCGCGAGCTGCCGGGCAGTGTCCGCGACGCTCCATGCGCTGTCGCCATCGGCCTCTCCTGCGAAGTCGGCAAGCGCCGCGCGGACACCATCCGCGGCGGACTTTTCGCCGGCGAGGTCGCGCCGCAGCAGAAACGGCTCCTTCAGGGAGGGAACGGGCACTTCGCGGCGTCCGCGACCCGGCTCGAACAGGAGGTCGGGCTCCTTGGCGACGGGGCGGGCGCGCAGTTGCGCGGAGAGGACTCCCTCGCGCAGATCCAGTCGCACGACAACGCGAGCGGCACCGGCGACGACCTTCAGCGCAGCCGCATCGCCGGCCGGGGTGATCGCCCCTTCGATTGGCAGCCCTGCGGCAGCCGCGTCGAGAAGCATTCCGCGCGCCTTTTCGGCGCCGCCCTTTGGAATGGCGACGACGTTTCGCGCGCCCTGCGAACGAAGAAGATCGAGAAACGGGCGGAGGGTGGACGGCAGACGGTGCCAGGTGAAGCGGCCCGGATCCGTGCGCACGAAAACCGGGTCGTTTTCGGCAATCCAGGCGACGGAGGGCAGCGAGAGGCGGAGCGCGCCGTCCGGCGTCCACTCGGTCTTGAGCGCGATGTTGGCCACCTCGACGGCGGGTTCATCGACGATTTCCGTATTCCTGGCGCCGTTTTTGACGGTTTTCGGCACGGAAAGGCGGAACACCGCCGTCCCGCGCAGGCCGAGGACGATGTCGAGCAAGTCCTCGCGCGTGTTCCGGATGGTGGCGGCGGAGGCATCGCTCTTGAATCCGGGGAGTTCATGCCGGAACACCTGCTCGATGGCCTCGAACGCGGCGTCCGGGAGTTCGACGGAGCGCTCGAGGAACGCCTTGCGGATGGCGCGGAAGGTGCTGGGCTTTTCGGGAGTGGGAATCGCGCCGTCGCGGCGGGGCTTCACGATGGCCAATCCGATGGCGGAAACCCTGTACGGGTCGCCGCCGATGCGTTTTGGCAAATCGTCGGGGTCGAGCGACGCCAGCTCAGGCATGACGACCAGAACCGCGCCCTCGACCTTCTTGGCGGCGCGCGGCTTCTTCGCCTTCGCGAGCGGGGCGATGGCCTTGCCGAGTTCCTCCAGAAGCGGATCCCACGGGTGGGCGATTTCCGTGCGGTTCCAGAGAAGCGGCATCTCCGGCGGAGCCTTTGCGGCGAGTGCGAGACCTCCCTCCGATGTCTCCGGCCATTGCGCGAGCAGTCCGCCGAGCTGCGCGGCGAGGAAGTGGAGTCCTGCTGCCTCGGCGGTCTCGGCGGCGCGCAGCGCCTGCAGTGCCTCGGGAAACGACGTGCGCTTCGCGGGGTCGGTCGAAAGCGCGTGCTGCATGGTTCGCCCCAGCCATGCGATGGCCGACATGGGCGGCGACGGTTTCGCCGACTGTGCCGCTCGCCGGACCGATTGGGGCAGTGTTTTGCGCCAGGAATCGCCCGGTTCCGGACTCGGCGCCAGCACCCCGCGCATGAACTCCGCCAGGGCGGGAAATCTTGTGTCATGGCGGAGCGCCTCCAGTGCCTCCAGCAGCCGCACGGGCGGGGGCGGGAACTTCGCCGCGAGAAGGCCGACGAGCGTCGTCTGCACACCGTTGGTCTCCGCACCTATGTACTCCAGAGGTTTTGGAATGATTCTCGTTGGTCCCTTCCCGATGAACAGTCGCGCCAGCGCGACCGACGGCGCCCCCGCTTTGCCCGCAAGCGGCGCGTAGCGCTCCAGAAGGTCCGGGCGTCCCGCCCAGACGCAAAGCGGTGCAATGCGGTTGGCGGCGACACCCCGTAGCGAGGCATGGCGAGGAGCGGCGTCGATTGCATGTTCCAGCAGAGGACCGACGGGGCCGTCCGAGAAAAACGCTTCGGCGAGCGAGAAGGGAAGCAGCGCCTCGCGCAGCGATTCCGGAATGTCGGCGGAGGTCTGGCGGACAACGTTCCACAGACGTCGGGCATGACCAGTGTAGTCCTTGAATTCGCCGTCGTCGACGCCTTCCTCGGCGGCCATTTCCGCCAGCTCGTCGAGCGTGGCTGCGGCGGGGGCGAAGATGCCGATGGAGAGCAGATAGTCGAGGTAGCGTTCAAGGAACACGATTCGCACCCACTTGCGCCCGTATCCGTCGTTGTCTCCCAGCCCTGTTGCGCTGTTGGGGAGTCGGGCCGGGTCGATGGCGCCGTAGAGGGCTGCGGCACCGCGTTGGCAGACGCTGATTTCGTCGCGGGAGAGGGAACCGCACCGGTAGGTGCCCGTGGCGTCGCCGCTCCAGCGTTTGAGAACGCGCTTGCCCTCCATGTCGCGAAGGGCGTCGACGATGTCCTGAGCCGCGATGCCTTTCCTGCTCGCCGTGTCGCTGACAATTCGGACGAGCTTGTTTTCCGAGAGGGACGCCGATCCTGTGTATTGTTCTAGTAGAAAGTAAACAGAGACAATATGCTGCTGGAGCGGTGTCAGGGAGAAAACGGAACGACTGGTGGTGCGGAATGAACTCATGGAACGGTGCGGCAAATGATAGCACAAACGGGGTGACGGAAAAAGGTCAGGCGCTTCTAAACGAACCATTTGACCATATCCACGTAGAATGTGCTATATTAGTCTTCCGTTGGCTCCGTGTGGGGCCGTTTCATCCACCGATACCCAGGGAGAATGCAATGCCAGGTAAATTCGAAATCAAGACCACGTCAAACGGGAAGTTTTTCTTCAACCTGAAGGCCGCCAATGGCGAGGTGATTCTGACCAGCCAGCAGTACAAGGCACTTGCCTATGCCAAGAAAGGCATCGCCTCCGTCCAGAAGAATGCGGCTGACGCTGCACGCTTCGAGGTCAAGGCCGCCAAGAACGGCGAGCAGTACTTCGTCCTGAAGGCAAAGAACACGCAGGTCATCGGCCAGAGCGAGACCTACCCCACCGATGCGGCCCTGAAGAAAGGCATCGCTTCGGTCCAGAAGAACGCCGCCGACGCCAAGATTGTCGAGGCGTAGTGACGTCTCTGTTCCACGCGGAGACTGAGGAGTATGCGGAGGTCCAGTCTGGCTTTTGCGTCTTCGCGTCTTCGCGTGGAGCTCTTCTGCGCTGCGGTGAATCTCTCACGCGGAGTTCGCGGAGAGCGCGGAGTTTCAACCGCCCCCTCGCCGTCTTTGCCGATTGTACTCGGCCCGCACGGAGGTCGGGTCCTACCGTTGAAACGCATGGTAGGGGCCGATCGCGATGTGGTTCATCTGTTGGCGGGGGCCGGGGAAGAAGGAATCAAGGACGCCCGCGCCAACACGGCGACGGTGTTTCTGCTCCGCACCGGGACACCCGTCGCCAAGGTGCGTAAGCATATCGTTGAAAACTACTACCCGCGCGACTTCGCGCTTGACGAGATCCGCCCGGCCTCCACAGAATTCGGCTGCTCCTACTTCCCGACGCGCAGACACGAACGGTAGCCCGTTTCGCTTCCGCCATTAGCAGCGCCTCCACCTCTGGCCGATTATTGAGAAGGATTGGGCTGGAAACTGTTTGGCCACGCCCATTGAGAATGGTCGGTTGATTCTTGGAGCCGCCTGCCGCATCTTGCTGGACGGCTTTGAAGGCCGCACGTCTTGAGTGTCCATGCCTGGCGTGATAGAATTCCTGCGTCTTCTGGTGAGACCATTTGCCGAAAGCCTGTAGAATCACATACTTCCCATGAATTCCACTGTTCAACACCTGAATCCAAGCAAGAAACTCGTCGAGGAAGTCGCTGGATGGCTGGCCAGTCGCGCAGCAAAAGACAAGAGCGGAGCGGATTCGCTGGCGCACCTTTGCGTTGTCGTGCCGACGGCTCAGAGCGGCCGCAACCTGCGGCTCGCCCTGGCGAAATGCTTCCCGAACGGCGTCGTTTCGCCGATGGTCGTCCAGCCGATGCGGCTCGCCAGGGGACCGGAATCCACCCCGTCCGTCGCCTCCAAGGTCCAGACGGGCGCCGCCTTTCTGAAGTTCATGGAGGGGTGTGGCGCCGGCGGTCCCGCCGCCAAATGGCCGCACCTCTTCCTTGCCGACTCGCTCGCCGACCACGATGCGATGCTCTCCTTCCTCGACCAGCTTGAAGACCTTTGGCGCCTTCTCGGCGCAGGAGGTTTTCTGATGCGAGACGTGCCGGGAAACAAGGCCGCAGCGGAAATATTGAATGACGCTCTGGGCGACGAGGCCGTTCGCTGGAGCGAACTTGCAGACTTCGAATCGGCCTTTTTCGAATTTCTCCACGAGCGCGGTCTTCGCCACGAGGCGGAACTGCTCCACGATGCCAAATCCACCCCGCCCGATCTCCCAGCCGAAATCGACGAGGTTGTCCTTCCTGCTTTGGCCGATCCCGTTCCAATCCTCATCGACATCCTCTCAAACCAGCGCACCCCGCGCAAGATCACCGTGCTGCTCCACGCCGACGCGTCTGACACAGCCAAGTTCGACGATTGGGGCCGCCCGCGCGTCGAGTGTTGGACTGGGCAGAAGCACCCGGTTCTGTCCCTTGGCGATAACGACATCATCTGCGCCTCGACGGACGGCAAGCTCGCGGTGAAGATCGCCGACGACTTCCCGGGCGCCGACGACGGCAAGGCACTGCCTTCCCTTGGCCTCTGCGACGAGACCCTCTTCAACGAACTCTCCGCCGCCTTCATGAACAGGGGCTACGAGCTGCACAACCCCGAAAAGTTCCGTCTTTCCGCTTCGTCGCTGGGTCGCATTGCGGGCCGCCTCCTCACACTTTACGCCGGTGGTGACTCCTATCCCTGGGATGACTTCGTTGCACTTCTTCGAGAAAACGACATTCTGAGGCATGTCATTCCCATCGTTAAGGCAACGTGCGGGGAAAGCCAGAATGACTGCAATTGCGTCGTTGCGAAGGAGTGGGCCGATAAGAAGCACGAGCCGTCGAAGTATAGCGTCCTAGAGGGACTGGACATCTACCGAAACGCCTTCTTCCCGTCGGTTCTCCCGGGAGATTGTCACGCTGACTTGAGCCGGATCGAAGGAAGCGACCGCCTTCGCGCCGCCGAATTTCTTTGTGCGGCCCAGGCGCTACGCGAGTTGGTCGATCATGCGCGGAAGGGGACGTCCAATGCGGCGGACTTCCTCCGTGAGGCCTTCCGCGCGATTTACGATGAGCGCAAGGTTGGAAGCGGCACGACCGACCGTGAGTTCGTGGCGGCCATCGGCGCCCTCCGCGACGTTCTGGCGCAATTCGATGACGCCAGCCATCCCGGCATCGGACTTGCCGATTCCGCCGCGACGGCACTTCTCCGCAAGTGCCTCGCCGATGCGACCTACTCGCTGGAGCCGGACTCGCCCGACGCGCTGATGACGGAAGGCTGGCTGGAGTTGGCATGGAGCCTGAACGACAAAGTCGCGCTTGCCGGCTTCAACGAAGGGGCCGTGCCAGATTCGGTGTCGGGCCATGTCTTCCTGCCAGATGCCCTGCGCGCCGCGCTTGGGCTTCCGTCGAACGATCAGCGCCTCGCGCGCGACACCTTTCTTCTGAAGTCCATCCTTGGCGCACGCAATACGGGCGACGTCCGCGCCTATTTCGCCCGGACGAACGACGCCGGCGACATCCATCGCCCGAGTCGGCTCCTTTTCCTCGTGGGCGACGACCATATTCCAGCGCGGGCGAAGGCGCTCTTCGGAGGGCTTCCGCCCGATAAGCCGCGTGCCCCGCGCAAGGTGGTCCCGGGCTGGCGGCCAAGCCTGCCCAGTGAGATCATGGTGCCGCACACCGGCGAAGTGGACTCGCCCGAGGGCAGACTTTCCGCTTCGGCAATTGACACGTGGCTCTCGTGTCCGCTCGCCTATCTTCTGGAATATGGCCTCGGCATGAGGCGTGTGGAGGAGAAAATGGAGCTTGGCGCAGATGACTTCGGCTCCATAGTCCACAAGGTGCTTGAGAACTACGCCAAGGAGCAGTTGGCGCGCAGCGCTGGCAAGCTTCCCCAGTTATGCGAGAGGAAGGAAATCCGGGATGCGATCCGGCGGATTTTCAGCGGCATCCGCGCGGGTTTCGGGCGTGCGCCGAGTCTGAAAATCAGCCTCCAGCTCGATGCCGTGCTGGCCCGCCTCGAAAACTTTGCAGCCGTTCAGGCCCATTGGGCTGCTCAGGGATGGCGCATCGTTGAGAAGCCAGAGTTCGACTTCGTTGTCCGACCCTTTGAGGGCGAGGGGGACGCCGACGTCCACATCAAAGGTTTCATTGACCGCATCGACTACAAGGAAGGCGTCGGCTACCGGCTGATTGACTACAAGACATGGGACGACACGGACAAGGCGAGGGGCCACGTCATTTCCAGCGGCAAGGCGGAGGCGGACTTCGCCGAAAAGTTCAAAACGAAATTGCCCGCCTTTAACCTCCCGTCCGATTATAAAACGGACGGCTCGCTGAAGAAGAACGCCTTCCCCAGGCGCTTCCTGTCCGTGCAGTTGCCGCTTTACGGGCGTTGCCTGGAAAAGGTCGATCCCAAGTTCGCCGGCAAGATCGCAGACTGTTGCTATCTGGTCCTCGGGAAAAACATAGAAAACACGGGCGTTTTCGGCAGTACGTTCGAAGATGCGCCCGACAAAATCGAAATCAAATCCGAAGAGCGGGAAAAGTTTGGCGTCGGGTCGGTCCACCTTGCGGATCCGGACATCACCGAAAAGGCCCTTGACACGGCGCGCACCGCCATCCGCGCCATCCGTGCCAACCTCTTCTGGCCGCCGGGGCCGGGGAAGGCCCTGACCTACGACCTAAAGGACGTTTTCCTCAATTCTCCCGAAGGCGACCTGCGAGACTCTACCTGGCTCGCCGAGCAGAAGAGACGGCTTGATGCATTCACGGGAAAGGGGGAATAGACGATGAACGCCAACCTGATCATTAAGGCTTCCGCCGGAACCGGCAAGACCTTCGCCATCGCGACGCGCTACCTGCAGCTCCTCGTTTTCGGGAAAGCGAAACCGGAACAGATTCTCGCCCTGACCTTTTCGCGGGCGGCGGCGCAGGAAATCTACGACAAGATCCTCGAGCGACTGTGGAAGGCATCCGGCGCCAATGTCGAGACAGCGGGCAAGTCGACGGCCGAGATAGAGGCGGCGAAAAGCACAGCAGCCGCCGAGGAGCGAAAGCATCTGGTGGAGGACGAGGTGGAACGCCTTGAAACGTCCGCCGCCAAGGAGGGATTGCCGGACGATCGGCGTCGGAGTCTTCTTCAGGCTGCTTTCAACCTGAAGGAGAAGGCCGCCGGCATCGACTGGTCGCCCGTCTTTTTCGCCGATCTTCTCAGGCGTATTATCTCTGCGCAGCACCACGACACCATCGCGACACTGGACAGTTTCATCTTGCGGATCGTCCGGAGCTTCCCTCTGGAAATGGGCTTTCAGAAGGATGTCTCCGTGCTGGACGACTATGGCAAGAGCAGGGCTGTCGAGAAGGCTGCCGAGGACGTTCTCGCGGCGACGGTCGATAATGGAGGCATAGCGGATGCCTTCAGAATGGCGCAGGGGAATGATGCCGTACGCTCTGGCCTTTCCAAAGTGCAGGCTGCCTCAAAAACCTGGAGCGAGTTCTTGCGGGATCTCGACATGAAGAAGGGAAAGGGGGGACAGACACAGGAGCACGAATGGACGGCGGATTCCATGCGAGAGGCCCTTGGCATTGAAGCCGACCCGCAGATGCCCGATCTGTCGGCGGTTCCCGTAACCGGAAAAGCGAATGGCTTGCAAGACAAGGTTGTTTCCCAACTCTGTAAATATGCCGAGGGGGAAGTCGAATACGCCGATTTATTCAAAAACCAACCCGGTCTGTGTCTGCGCCATTTTCTGGACAATCCACGGGCGACTTCGTTCACTCCGCCTACCGGGAGGAACCCAAAGTCGGCCGAGTTCGGCGGGAAAGGGGCGGAGGCCATCCGCGCAGCAGTGCGCTGGGCGGCCGCGAAGGAACTGAACAAGAAAATCGAAGTCGCCGTGGCGAAGATGCGCCTTGCAAAGGCCGTTGAAGAAACCTATGACGCCGCGACGCGGCGGAAGGGACTGCTGACCTTCTCCGATTTTACCGACTGCCAGGCGGCAAACGAGAACTCAGACAAGGGCCTTGTTCTCCAGAATCTGCAGTTCCGACTCGATTCGCGCTTCGACCACTGGTCGCTTGACGAATTCCAGGACACAAGCATGCCGCAGTGGGACTGTCTGAGACGGCTTGTTGAGGAGGCGGCATTGGCTGGCGATGGCCGAAGCGTCATGGCAGTGGGCGACTTCAAGCAGTCGATCTATGCATGGCGCGGCGGCGACGACAAGCCCTTCAGGGAATTGATTGAAAAAGTCTCCGCTGCCGCCGGCTCAGTCGAATCGATCGACCTGTCCTACCGCTACCAGGAGCGGACCGCGCATTTCGTGAACGCCGTTTTCTGTCCGGAGAACATCCGCGGCGTGGCAGGCAGCCAGTGCGCGAAAGGCGTCAGGATTTGGGAGCAAGACTGCTGGCCTGAGGGTGGCCACAAGGCAAAAGGGACGGATGACTACGTTGAAATAGTCGGCGTGGCGGCGGATACCGGGGATGGCGACGGGGAATCAGGCAACGACGGGGACGACAACGACGATGGTGACTTCAAACCAAGTGCGGCCATGCGTGTCCTCGTCCAGCCGATTTGCGATTGCATCCGTGACTTATGGGAAAGGCATGAGGCGGCGAAGAGCACCGAAACCATCGGCGTCCTCGTGAGAAACAATGCCGACGGCCTCTATCTTGCCGAACGCCTCCGGGCGACGGAATTCAAGGACGGCAAGTCCATCCCCGTCGTCTGGGAAGGGCAGAGCGGCGTCCTCGATTCCCCGGTCGTTCGCGCAGTCCTTGAACTCCTCTGGCTTGCCGAACACCCCGAAGACAAGTTCTCGTGGGCTGTTGTTGACATCATTTTCCCCCTTCGCAAGACCGTGTTCCGCGAAGAGGATGGATTGGCCGCCGACTTCCCGGCGTCGGCCCACAGTCCCGCCGCCGTTTCGACGGCAGTTTCAAGATGCCTCTCGAAGATGGGGCTGGCACGGACGTTGCGCGCCATCGTCTCCGCCTTGAAGGACGGCTATGCCAAACTCGATGACCGATCGCTGATGCGCCTTGACGAACTCGTCCGCGAAGGCGTCAACTTCGAAGCGCGCCCGGACGCCGACGCAGGCATCGCCGGATTCCGTCGCTATTTGCAGTCCGTGAAGGACCGTGAGATCGCGGCTTCGCCGGATGTCGTCCGCATTCTCACCATCCACCGGTCAAAGGGGCTTTCCATCGACCATGTCATCGTCCCGGTGACGGAGAAGGGCTCCACGGGATCCCTCCTGAAGCCGAAGACAAATCGCATCGCAGGAGAAGGCTGGGCGCTCGAGTCTCTCTCGGAGAAACTCGCCATTGCGAACGAAAAGACCCGCGCGGCGTGGGAAGAGGCGGCAAACGGCCATTTCCTTGAAGACCTTCGCACTTGGTATGTCGCATTGACGCGAGCGAAAAAATCGACGCGTGTCTTTGTGGTGGATGAAGACCACAACGCCGTCCAGTTCCGCGACCTCCTGCGGAGGCCCTTCGCCTCTCCAACGGCGGAGGATGGTCCCTACGGCAAGGTTCTCCATGCCGATGGAACGCCTCCGTCCTTCGGGCACAAGGAGGGCGACAAGGTGAAAAAGACTCCCCGATGGATCCATGACAAGGGTCGAAACTTCGTCAGCCATGCCACGCCCTCGACGGGCGACGGGGCGTCGCATGCGGCCTTTGCCCGCAAGGCGACAAATCTTTTCGATGCCAAATTCGACGCCCCCATCAAACATGGCACGGACGAGCACGCCGCTTTCGCCGAAATCGAGCGGATCGACCCGAACGCACCAAAGGAGGAGCGCGAAAAGAAGATTCTCGACTGGGGCGGTGCATGGCGCGAGGCATTCGTCCTGTCTACCGATGCAACCGTCTGGCGCGAGCGGAGCTACGAGATCTTCGACAAGGAAACGAACACATGGGAGACCGGGCAGTTCGACCGCGTCGTCTTCCAGGTCAAGAAGGGCGTCCGCACCGCAGCTATTTACGACTTCAAGACCAACGAGAACAAAATGAAGACGCTCGAAGAGTTCGAAAGCCACATGCGGGGGGCATACGCTCCGCAGATGTCCGCCTACCGCAGCGCAATCTCGCGACTCTGCCACATACAGCCAGAGAACATTTCTTCAACGCTTCTCCTCACCGCCTCTGGCACGGCGGTGAAGGTTGAATGACAGGGCGCAAATCGCCCATCGAAATGAGAATGGCTGAAACGGAAGATGCGTCGGCCATGGCCCCGCAGCCAGCAATTCTCATTTTGAGAAGGGGGCGGGGATTGCTCTTGCATCGCTGGAGGACGAGGCTTCTCTGCACGCCCCCCTCCGAGAGGGGGGGGCGCAAAGCGCCGGGGGGAGTACTCCGTGCATCGCCACATCCGCTTTCTCCTGCCGTCAGGTTGCGAAGAATGACAGCCTCTGATATTCTTCTTCCCATGCCATCCGTCCATCCAGACTTTCACCACTACCGAGCCAA
>JAEEGL016127288.1_pt1 | contig 11708 bp, 8 predicted proteins | sample 9134231 | NCBI WGS metagenome assembly JAEEGL01 (sample SAMN16246548, study PRJNA631951) | gut metagenome | biome: gut microbiome; feature: rumen; material: fiber-attached | host: Bos | place: Iran: Karaj | collected 2018-10
ACACGCTTGATTATGCGAGACGCAGCGGCATTGAAGTCATACTCATAAGATGGGATCAGGACTGGCTGGCAGAGAGGGAGGATGAGTGAACAATTTGAACATTTTTGATACGGACGGGCTCGCTTGGGAAGAGGAATTTTCCGAAGTGATCTGCCGCGGTGCAAACGGCTTTTATATTGAGCGCATAGTCTCACGCGGGCAGGCCTCGCCCGAAGGGTTCTGGTACGATCAGGATACAGATGAGCATCTGGTGCTGATCTCGGGTATGGCGATACTTGACGTTGAAGGAAAGAAGGTGACCCTTCGTGCAGGCGACACATATTTTCTTCCGGCGCATGTTCGCCACAGGGTTGATCACACTTCAAAAGATGACGTATGCATCTGGCTGTGTATGCACACAAAACCCGAAAAACACGTGTAAAGTCAAAAACTTTACATATGGAGCTGGCCAATAAAAAAGCTTTTTCAGACAGGCCAAAAGTGCCGTAAATAAGGCGTTTTTGACATGATTGACATCAAACAGACTTGAAGATGGTAAAAACAATCCATTACAATTTGCTGTAAAGTATAAATGGTTTACAAAAAGAGGTCTGCGCTTATGCGCAGGCCTCTTTTTTGATCACGTGTTTTTGTCCACTACTTTCATTTTTTTGAGGTTGCCGGCTTTTTTAAGACGCTCCTGCAATATGCCTTCCACGTCGCGGACGTCTATGTTGAGTGCGGCAAGCATGACGTTGAGATGATAAAGCAGATCCGCCATTTCGTTTATGACGGGCTCTTTTTCTCCGTTCTTTGCGGCGATTATCGTTTCAGCCGATTCCTCACCGACTTTTTTGAGGATCTTGTCTATACCTGCATTGAACAGATAAGCAGTGTAGGATCCTTCCTCATTTGATTCACGGCGCGATACTACCAGATCGTATTCCTGCGCCAAAATGCTGTCGTTCATATTAAACCTCCTGGGATCTTTTATAAAGAGTGCGGTAGAAGCAGGAACGGTTTCCCGTGTGGCATGCCGCACCTATCTGTCTTACGGAAATGAGAAGCGTGTCGCAGTCGCAATCGTATTTGATCTCTTCGACATTTTGGATATGACCGCTCGTTGCGCCCTTGTTCCAGAGTTCGCCGCGGGATCGGGACCAGAACCAGGTGTCGCCCGTGATGAGCGTGCGTTTGAGCGAGTCCTTGCTCATGTATGCGAGCATGAGCGCTTTATCGGTGTATTTATCTGTAACTATCGCGGGTATAAGCTCGGACTTTTCAAAGAACTTATCGATATCATAGGGGAGTTTTGGGATGTCGCCTCGCGAAACGTCAAGCGCGTCGTCAAGCTTAAGCATGTCGGAATAGAGCGACTTGCCTGCGATTACTCCGTAAAGGCCCATCTGTTTCACGGCTTTTATATCCTCTATATCCCTAACGCCGCCGCTTGCGACGATGTCGCACGATACCGCGTCGCTCAAGGCCCAAAGCTGAGAAAGATTCGGCCTTGCAAGAGTGCCGTCACGGCCTATATCAGTGAAAACTATCGTCTTCACCCCCACGTCTTCCATGCTCTTTGCAAGCTCTATGTAGTTCACACGGCTGTCGGAGAGCCAGCCTTCCGTGCTCACGAGCCCTTCCTTTGCATCGATCCCCACGATTACGCGGTCGCCGAATTCTTTTACCGCTTCAACTACGAGCGGCTTGGACTTAAGCGCGATGCTGCCGAGTATCACACGGTCGGAGCCGGCGTCGAACACTCTCTCGATCGTTTTCATGTCGCGTATACCGCCGCCGTACTCTATCGTCATTGGTACGGTGCGCTTCACTTCGGAAAGCACGTCGAGATTCTGCGGTTTTCCGGCCTTTGCACCGTCAAGATCGACCATATGGAGAAAACGCGCGCCCGCGTCGTAAAACTGTTTTGCTGTTTCGGGCGCACTGGCCGCCACGGTATGCGCCGTGTCGTAACGTCCTTTGTAAAGGCGCACGGGAGTCTTGTTTATAAGATCTATTGCCGGGAGAATAATCATGTTTACACCTCTTATGTCTTATCTCAAAAGGCACCCTTGCTTGAGAGCGGACCACCGCTGCGGGGAGCAAGCGCGTCTTTCAGCGCGCGCGCAATCGATTTATAAAGGGCTTCGGTCATGTGATGCGAATTGTCGCCGTAGAGTATGCTTGCGTGCAGAGTGATGCCGGAATTGAAGGCGAACGCCCTGAAAAATTCGCGCGTCATCTGCGTGTCGTAGTCGCCGCACATGGGAGAGGTGAACTCTGCGTTGAATACGAGGAACGGCCTGTTTGAAACGTCAAGTGAAACAAAGGCGAGCGATTCGTCCATGGGTACGTATGAAGAGCCGAAGCGTGATATGGCGGCGCGGTCAACGGCAGCTTCAAATGCCTGTCCGATGACTATTCCGCAGTCCTCAATGGTGTGGTGGCAGTCCACATTGGTATCGCCTGACGCGCGCAGCGTCATGTCAAATCCGCCGTGTACGCAGAAAGCAGTGAGCATATGGTCAAAAAAACCTATGCCCGTTGAGATGTCACATTTTCCGGAACCGTATATTTCAAGGTCGCATGAAATATCGGTCTCCTTTGTTTTACGCGTTATAAACATATCAAAGCTCCTTTACAATCTCGCGGAACGCTTCAAGGAATGTGTCGTCTTCTTCGCGCGTGCCTGCCGTTATGCGTAGGTATTCACCCTTAAGGCATCTTATGAGTATGTCTTTCGCCTTTAGCGCTTCGAATACGGCGGAAGCATCTTTTTTGCTTCTCATGAGCGCGAAGTTAGTGACCGTGGGGATAAGCTCGAACGATGTGCCTTTTATCACAGCTGAGAGCTGATCTTCAAGACGGCGCTTTTCGTCGACTATCGCTTTTGTCTTTGCGTTCAGCATTTCGATATCTTCAAGTATAACACAACCTATTGCCTGAGTGAAAGAGTTTACATTAAACGGGGACTTTATCTTTTTTATCTGGTCTGAAAGCTCGCGATTCGTCACGGCAAAGCCGAGCCTTGCCCCGGCAAGTCCCGCCGACTTTGAAGCGGTGCGAAGCACAATGAGATTATCATAGCTTTCCACCTCTTTAACGACTGAATCGCCATAGAAGTCCATGTAAGCCTCGTCGATGATACAGAGCGCGTCAACTGAGGAGACGAGCCTTAGTATCTCACTCTTGCCGTAGCCCTGTCCCAGCGGATTTGCCGGATTTGAGAAGATGACAGCGCGAGGCTTCTGCTCGTTTATGAACTTTATGAGGTCATCGAGCGGGATCTTATATGAGCTTTCCTCTCTCGGATAAGCGATGACGCAAAGTTCTTTCAACTGTGCGTAGAACTCGTACATAGAAAAATCCGGAGGGGTGATGAGTAGCTTGTCGCCGTGAGCGAAAAACCCAGACACAAGCACGCCTATGAGCTCGTCCGAACCGTTGCCGGCCGTTATGAGCTGCGGAGCCACGCCGATGTAGCGCGCGTATGCCTTTACCACTTCAGCCGCCATGGGATCGGGGTATCGGTTGAGCGCCGTGTTTGCCGCGGCGTCCGCTATCTTTTTGCGCATGGCCTCGTCCGGGAGGAAGGGGCTTTCGTTTGCGTCGAGACGGATCTTATAATTTACGCTGTTGGCCGGATATTCCTTCATGGCCGCCATAGCGGGTGTAACGAATCTGTTTTGACTCATCTTTTCTCCTCCTCGGTTCGTATCGCTACGGAATTTGCGTGGGCGTCAAAGCCTTCAGCCTGTGCAAAGATCACCGTACCGTGTGCGTCGCGAAGAAGAGCCTCGCGCGTGTATTTTATGAAATTGACCTTTTTTATGAAACTGTCGACGCTGAGCCCGGAAAAGAATCGCGCGCTTCCTCCGGTGGGGAGCACGTGGCTCGGACCTGCAAAATAATCGCCGATAGGCTCCGGAGTATATGCACCGAGGAACACGGTGCCGGCGTTTCGTATGAGACCGAGATACTGCTCGGGATCCTCGGCCATTATCTCAAGGTGCTCCGGAGCGATCTCGTTTGCGAGCTTTATGCATTCATCCATATCGCTGCATACAACGATGCGTGAATAGTCGCGCAGTGACGCTTTGATTATTTCACGGCGGGGGAGACGCGATGTCTGAACCGCAAGCTCCTTCTTGACGCGATCGGCAAAATCGTCGGAAAGGCACAGCAGTATCGCGGATGCCATGACATCATGCTCTGCCTGAGAGAGCATATCGGCCGCCGTAAAGGCGGGGTCGGCGGACTTGTCCGCGATCACAAGCACCTCAGAGGGACCTGCGACCATGTCTATATCCACCACGCCGTATAGCAGACGTTTGGCTGTGGCTACGAATATGTTGCCGGGCCCGACGATCTTATCCGCGCGCGGTATAGTCTGGGTGCCCCATGCCGCTGCGGCCACGGCCTGCGCGCCGCCTATCGTATATATCTTGTCAACGCCGGCTATCTTTGCGGCGGCGAGAATGTTTTCGCTTAGCTTGCCATCACGTCCGACGGGAGTAATGATGTAAACCTCGGGAACGCCTGCGATCTTTGCCGGGATCGCATTCATAAGTACGGAAGACGGGTAAGCCGCTCTTCCTCCCGGGACATAGAGTGCCACGCGTTTGAGCGGTACGGTGTTGCGGCCCATGACCACGCCGCATTCTCGCTCTGCAGTCCATGAGGGCTGTATCTGCCTTTTATGAAAATCGCGGATGTTTTCCGCGGCGCGCGACATGGCGGAAATGAGTTCGGGATCAGCGGATTCATACGCCGCGTCTATCTGTGATTTTTCCACTTCGAAAGAAGAAAGTTCAGCGCCGTCAAACTGCTTTGTGTACTTTTTCAAAGCAAGATCACCGTTCGCCTTTACGTCAGCGATTATGGCTTCAACGGTCTTGGTGATCTCGTCGCTTGCTTGGGCGCTTCTGCCGGCGATGAGCGACGATATCTGAGCGCTGTCCCGGCTTGAGATTGTTTTAATCATGGAAATTCCTCCGTTTTGTTTTGAGACGCATCAGATCACTTGTCTGATCGTATCGGTAAGCTCGATAACATCGTCCTTTTTGAGCTTCATGCTAACCGTATTTACGATGAGACGCGCCGAGATGTCATACATGCGCTCGAGAACGACAAGTCCGTTCTCTCTGAGGGTGGATCCGGTCTCCACGATGTCTACGATCGCATCGGTGAGTTCAAGAAGGGGAGCAAGCTCCACGGAACCCTCGATCTTTATGATGTCGACGTCGAGATTGCGTTCATTGAAATAGCGTCTTGCTATATTGGGGTACTTGGTAGCTATTTTGATCTGGCGGTAGTCGGAATAAAGCTGCGTATCGGCAAGTCCCGCCACGCAGAATGAGCAGACGCCTGTCTTTAAGTCGAGCACCTCATAAAAAGCGCCGCCGTTCTCCATTATCGTGTCCTTGCCGACGATGCCCACATCGCACACGCCGTGTTCAACGTAGGTTATAACGTCCACTGCCTTTGCAAGCACGAATTCGTAATCGCCGACTTCTATTATAAGTTTCCTGCCCTTCTCCTGAAGAGGCGTCATATCGACACCCGCGCGAGAGAGCAGCTTTACTACATCCTTTTCAACGCGGCCTTTGGTGAGCGCTATCCTTAACTTACTCATCTTTGCCACCTCCGATCTCATATATTTCCTCCTGCCCGTTCGAAATAAAGACCAGACGCACGAATCCGGCGTGATCTGCATTGGCGAGCGCTTCCGAAAGGGAGTCAAATAGACTTATCTCCGCCGCAAATCCTTTAAGGACGAGAGATTTGAGCTTCGACTGGGCTGCGGCGAGATCTTCCGTCGAGTGATAGTGTATAAGAACGCGCGGCTTTTGTGTGTCTGGATACGTTTTTTTAGCCGCAACGGCTATCGCGTCCACGTCCATGGCAAATCCGATCGATGAAAGCTTGGCTCCGAAGTACTCCGACAGACTGTCGTATCTGCCGCCGGACATCACAACATTGCCAAGTCCCTGCAGATATCCGCGGAAAACTATGCCGGTGTAATACTCTATGGAATGTACGAGTCCGAGATCTATGCTCAGATGCTGACCGTATCCGAGGCTGCTGACTGCGTCGAAAACATCCTGAAGATGCAGGATGACCTGCTTTGCCTCACTGTTGGGAGCGAGCTTAAGCGCGTCGTCGAGGACCTCTCTGCCGCCGAACAGCATTGGCAGACTGCCGATCGCGCGTCTGTCGCCCACGGCGAAGCGGTCGACAAGGTCGGACAGCGCGGCGAAGTCCTTGCGCTCCACGAGGTTCCTCGCTTCGTCAGCGTGTTCTTGGGAATCGAATGCGCATTGAGCCAACGCCTTGAAGTAACCAATATGTCCGAGTTCGATTTTAAAATCGCTGAACCCCAGCGCGAGAAACGCCTCTATTGCAGTGACTATCACTTCAACATCAGCGCGGAGTCCCCCGGCTCCTACGATCTCAACACCGCACTGCGTCGTCTCGTCGCGGCGAGCATTGAGCGCCTTGTTGCGTCTGAACACCTGCTGATCATAGCAGATGCGGTAGGGGATGAGCTGCGGGTCGAGTTTGGTCGCGCACACTCTCAGAAGCGGAGCGGTGACGTCCGGCCTGAGCGAGATTATGCGTCCCTGCGGATCGAATAAGTTGTACATCGATTCCTGGGGAAGCTGTGATCCTCCGAAAACATCATAAAACTCAAGCGTCGGAGTGATTATCTCACAAAAACCGCGCGAGAGGAAAGTCTTGTTTAGTCTTGCCTCGATTTCGCGTTTGAGCGCTGCTTCTCCGGGCAGCAGGTCAAAGGAACCGAGGGGAGTTATTTTACTGTTGTTCATGCAGCAGGCACCTCTTTATACTTTATTGCTTTATCATAGTATAGTAAAAAAGTGAGCTTGTCAATACCGTTTAATACATTAAAACAATTATAATGAGTTTTTTGCGGGACGAGCTTTTTAGACAAACAAAAAAACTTACAACTGGTTTATTAATGCAAACAAGAAAAGACTTCACTAATTTTTTGTTAAAAATTTGGACATTTTTGCAATTATTCATTGATTTAATTGAGTAAATATGATACATTAAATTTAAACTATTATGATTTGGCGAAGCTATACTAATTGAGGGAAATTATGTTATTGCCTAAAGAGGACGAAAAGTTTTCTATATGAACGCGGATCACGCTCATAGCGGTCGGGCAGACGCCTGGCGCAGAGCGTCACACGGACGGCAAATGAGTCCGCAACTTCTTTATTATTCAGTCTTTGGCACTGGCCGCGTTAACAGATTCCTGAAATCCCGGTATGGCATTGTAAAATGTGTTTTTTGAAAGGGGTGATGCTGGAAGATCCACCTGAAAACTACATAATTATAGTCATGCTTGATTTGTTTTTTCTTGCTGTGATGCACGACATTTCGTTTGGAGTGTAATTGGCGGGCGCGCGCCCGCTGTTCATTGGCGAAAACCGTCGTGTTACCATAGATAGACCGCATCCAATGCGGTTTTGCTCGGTCGGGATGCTCCTATACGTCGTGGCCGGCAGAAAAATCTACCCGTCAATTGTCGCAAGCCCCGCCGACGGTGGGACAAAACTGCTCTAAAAAGCACTTGTTGTCCCAAACGGCTTTCAAGTGCTGCGAGCGGGACGTGACCTATTCGAACGGCAGGCCTTGTGTCAAAACTTGTACGATGTGTTAGAATCACACCGCGCAAAAAACTGGTTGGATGCTGTTTATGAACATGGTATTTGATTTGACGGATCTTGAAGAGGGGGGATGCAAAAAATTAATAGGTGGTGCTTCTTTGATTTACGGTCCTTTCGGATCAGTAATATTAAGAAGCGAGGCAAACTTTTGAAATGTAGGAGGTAAAAGCATGAAAAATGGCGTCAGAAAGTCAATTGCGCTTATCGTTTCAATCGCAATGATCATTTCTATGATGTCCATGTCTATCACAGGCTTTGCTGCAAGAGCGTCTGATACGTTTAGCGACGTTAACGGACATTGGGCAGCTCAGTATATAGACTGGGGCGTTGAAAACGGTATCGTAAATGGCTATGAGGACGGCACATTCTTGCCTGATGCGTTTATCAATCGTGCGGAGTTCTCCAAGATGATAAACAATGCATGGCAGCTTACTCATGTCAAGGAGATTAACTACGTTGACGTTTCCAAGAGCTCTTGGTATTACAATGAGTTCCAGAAGGCAGCGCACAGCGGATCGCTCCTTGGCTACCCTGACGGAACTGCCAGACCCTCGGAGTATATATCAAGAGAGCAGGCTAACACGATAATTGCAAGAATCACTCCTCTTGCCAATATCGGCCAGCTCGACAACATTATGAAGTTTAATGATGCAAACGATATTTCTTCGTGGGCTCTTGACTCCATGGCGAGAATGTACAACAAAGGCTATCTGACCGGCTATGAGGACAACACCGTTCGTCCGCTCAAGTCGCTCACAAGAGCCGAAGCTCTTGCTCTTATCGCAAGAGTCGTTAACAATGAAACGTTTAACCACAAGGACGTTACCTATAAGACGGATAACGTAACTGTTAAGGATACCATCTTCACCGAGGATGTTACCATCGCTTCCGGTGTTGAAGGTTTGAAGTTTGAAAACTGCGTATTCCTGGGTTCGCTTATCGTAGCGGATAAGGAATACAATGATACCGTTGATTTTATTGACTGCGTAATCGCTGATCGTCAGATTCCGACCGTTAAGCCCAGCTCCGGCGGCGGTGGCGGCGGTGGCGGTGGCGGTGGCGGCGGAACGCCTACTCCCACCGTTAAAACCGTGAAGCTCGTTATGAGCGACACCACTCTTGACATTAGCTCCAACGCAAGCAATACCGGTCTCGATTACACTCTCGAGTGGACCGCAGTTGAGAACGCAACCGGTTATGAGATCCAGCGCGTTACCCCGACCGGCAATACTACCGTTATGAAGGTCGGCAAGGAATACACCAGAGCAAATGTAAACGCTTACATTGAACCTGATGTATCCGATTATGTATTCCAGATCAGGGCAATGGGTTCTGACACTCCGATAGACAACGTTAAGTATACGACTTCCGATTGGAAGGACGTTGCTGTTGAGCTTTGCCCTGTAGGTTGCACTCTTAATGACAACGGCACCAAGGTAACCCTTTCCTGGACCGATGATGACGCAGACGTTTACTTCGGCGATACTCTCGTTCCGAGAACCGCTGCTGGCAAAAACGAAGCAGACATAACTGATCTCGTTAGAAATCCCGGCACCTACACCTTCACGTTCAAGAAGGACGGCGCTGAGCTTTGCACACACGATGTTATCAGACTCGACAAGCCCGCTTCCGTAACTGTTTCCGATAATGAGAACGGAACAGATATTGATCTTTCCTGGGATCCTGTTGAGAATGCTTCCGGATATGAGATAAGCGGTAAAGTTACCAACGGCGCAGAACCGACTCATACTCTTCTTGCTTCTGAGATAACCAACACAGGCAACGTTCCTAACACCTTCCAGATAGGTGCAAAGGGCGATCTTGCTAAGTTTACTCTCGATGCAAAGGACTATCTCGATCTTACGATCTACAAGCCGGTTGCTCCGGTTCTTGAGCCTATAGCAGACGATGCTGACGGTTCTATCACCGCAACCTGGAATCTTGTTAAAGTAGGTCCTGCTTCTTCCACCGATGAATACCTCACCGGCGGTGTGCTGACCAACCTTGACAATTATCAGATAACCATTACTTGGAATGATGGCGAAGAAGATCAGACCCTGACGACTCTTGCAGGAAATACAGCGCTCACCTTTGAAAAAGACGGTGAGACCGTTGCGATTAACCTCAATGCTGCCGTTAACGGTACTGACAGCGCTACCGTTCATCTTGAAGATCTCTTCAATCTCTACGGCGACGTTACTTACAGCGTTTATGTTGAAGTTATAGGCAACCTTGAAGCTGTAATCCCGACCCGCAACGATTACGCTTTCATAGGAAGCGACGTTTCCAACACCGAAGATTATGCAATCGGCAAGCTTGCTACTCCGGAGATCACTCTCTTTGAGAACGTTGTTACCGACGAAGAGTGGTTCGAGTTTGATCAGATCGAAAACGCAGAGGAGTATATCATAGTTATAACGAACGAATCCGCTGATCCCAGCGAGACCACGTTCACCGTATATGCGGATCCTGCAAGCACCGATAACCCGGCTGAAGCAACTGTAACTGCTGAGAAGGTTTCCTTCGACGTAGCTGCTCTCTTCGCAGGTGACGGTCCTTACAAGGTAGAAATAACCGCAACTGCTCCGAGCAATTCGGAATATGCTGATTCCGACCTTTATAGCCAGGAGATCACCAGACAGGCTTCCGTTACCGATTACGCACTTTCGACCGGTAACAAGGGCGGCAAGAACCTTCTCACCTTCACTGATGTTGAAGGCAGAAATCTTGATTACGATGCACTCTCCGGTTCCATGGATGCATTTGACGGCACCGAGGATCCCGATGACATCGCAAGTGTTAAGGGCCTTTATGGTACCGACAACGGTTATTACTATGAGCACAGCCACGAATCCAACGCGGCTATACTTCAGACAGCACTTACCATCGAAGACGGTGCTTCCATAGATATCACCAGCGAGACCGTTTACGAAGGCAAGCTTGTTTACAACTTTAAGGCTCTCGGCGACACCGAGGAATTCGACCTCAGCTCGCACGATTCCTTCCGTCCGGTTTGGAAGCTCAAGATGCCCGTTAAGAATACTCTTACCAAGGACGATCTTGGCACCGAAGACGTAACGGACGACAATTACATTCTCAGCTGGACTGCTGACCCGAAGGCGGACTACTTCTCCGTATCCGGCACTTCCGTCGGCACTGAGAACAGCAAGACCCTTACGCCCGACTTCTTCTCCGACTCGACCGGCAACAAGGTTAAGTTCGGCATAGGCGAAGTTCAGGCTATGGGCGCTGACGAAGATTTCACCATTTCTTCCGATAAGAACACTCTTGAAGTTTGGAAGCTGAAGGGCCCGAAGAGCGTAACGCTCACTCCGGGATCCTCGGAAAACACTCGTACCTGGACTGTTGCAGAGCAGAACTACTCACAGGGCGCAGTTGATGTTCTCTATGAGATCAGCGCAACGTTTGACGGCGGAGAACTTACTGCTGAAGAGCAGGCGGCTCTCGATGCTATCAACAGCGACGAGTCGCTCGTAAGATGCACGACGTCCGGTCCTGTTGACATGACTGTTGACGTTAAGGACGTTATGAAGCGCATAGGCACCTATGTATTCACCGTTTCCGCAGTTGAAGAACTTGATAAGTACTACATTGGATATCCTTCCGCTGACACTCCGGAGGTTACCACTCTGATAGTAGCTCAGGCGAAGGATCTCGCGATCGAATCTGTATACACCGATGATGACGACAACTATGACGAGACCGCAGTTAACTTCACTTGGAACGACGGCGTTGCCGATCCTTACCAGGATGCAACCCATTATGAAGTATATCTGTATGAGGGCGACGTTGTAGATGCACTCACCGATGATGATGATTCGAACGATCCTGAAGTTTACAAGGATTACGGCACTGAGACCGTTAAGGACTTCAGTGTTGTTCCTGAAGGCACCGGCGACACGACCACGATAGATCTCTTCAATGAAGTAAAAGATCCGGGCTTCTACACGATCTCCATCCGCGCTATCAGCACTGATGTGAACCATGTTGATCAAGATCCGGTATATCAGG
>JAEEGL016362323.1_pt1 | contig 11708 bp, 8 predicted proteins | sample 9134231 | NCBI WGS metagenome assembly JAEEGL01 (sample SAMN16246548, study PRJNA631951) | gut metagenome | biome: gut microbiome; feature: rumen; material: fiber-attached | host: Bos | place: Iran: Karaj | collected 2018-10
ACCAGGATTCGAACCTGGACAGACGGAGTCAAAGTCCGGCGTCCTACCATTAGACGATTCCCCAATGTATTGGTAATTAGTAACTGCTGAGGAAGGGACTCGAACCCTCAAGCCATAAGGCATACGCACCTCAAGCGTACATGTATACCAATTCCATCACCTCAGCACTAATCAATGCTGTGGATGAAATATAATAATTTTCTATTAAAAATCAAACAAAAAATAAATTTTTGAGTATCTTTGCTGTATTATATGCAGTTGGTTATTTGAGGTATTCTTTTGCTGTTATTTTATATTCTATAAGTTCTCGAAATTTATTTATTCATCTGAGAGTATTGAGATAGTCTCATCATGATGGCAATATATATCATCTTAGTCATATATATTCGTTATCCAACAATCCGTTTCATTCGTTAGTTTTGAATACAGGTAGAGTTGAATTTCGTAAATTATATTCACTGTGATGATTCATATATTGTTCGATAAATCCATAAATTCAATTAATAGTTTCAATATTTTCTAATGAGCTAGGCATTCATCGTCATCGAATTCTAATAGGAGATTCTAGTTGAGAGAATGGCATTGGTAATTTTTTAAATGTGGAAAATGTGGATTTTTTATTGCGTAAATATAGGTTGACTACGTCAATATCAGATAAAAATCAAAATCTTACTCATACAAAATTATAAATTTGAAAACATAAAGAAGGAAAATATTTGCATTCAGGGGTGGTGATTATATTTGATATGCTCTTTAGATTTGATATGTTATATTTTTGTAATACGTTACTGTCTATCCATGTTTGTAAATCGTGACTATCATTATTGGTTTTAAAATAGTGTATTAGAGCATACCAAACTATATCTTGATATTCTCGTGGGAATCATTTATCCTCAGAATCTTCACTAAGTATTCCAAAAAATAATGGAAAGGATAGGGTTCTGATAGGTTCTCGATTTATTACAAATTCAGATATTTCGTAAAAATTGTTCGCTGCAGAGTATCCTGAAAAGGCGTACATAATCATGGGGTCAGCGGAAAATGGCAGAAATGTAGTCTGAGCATTGTTTATTATGGGTGATAGTAGTTGATCAAAGTATGGTTGTATATCTTGTTGTGCAGAAAAACTTCTAGTAGAGATTTTTTCATTTCGGTCGTAAGGAAACAAAAATAAATCAGCTTCGGAAAATTCTGTATTATATAACTGATTTCTATAGGAATTTAAATCATCAATAAAGATGAAATTTATGTATACTTTTTTGTTGTTAAGTAAATCCTGTGCAAATTTTTTCCAACCAGAATTATAAAAGTATTTAGGCATCATTACTCTAATTTCAGTATATTCTTTTTGAGAGTCAGGTAGGGGTAGTATATCTCATGTATCTAATATATTTCAAGTATTTGTTAGTTCTTCTACGAATCAAGTGGTTTCGTATTGTGGAATGTCTGTATTGTTTGTTGGAGTTGGATTTCATCAAAAAAAAGTTCGTACTATCATTCAAATTCATACTATCATGGCAATTAGTATGAAAAAATTTTTTCTTTTCATATATTAGAAAATTGAAGTAAAGTTTCATAAAACAGATTCTCTAATGGTAGGTCTCTGTATAATTGTATTTACTTGATAATCTTTATAATTTCATTCACCGTTTATTGTGAAATATTTATCTGGTACGGCTGTTCACGGGAAAAAAATGTAATATTCTAAGAATGGGTAAACTTTTTGTCATGTTCATAATAAATTCAACAAACTAAACCTAAGTTGAGTTCCTGTAGTTGATTGAAATAGTTGTTTATAGTGATTGGAAAAATTTTTAATTTCATTTTCATCTTTGCTGATTATTGTAAGAGGTCTGTTAGGATCCCTAATAGGAGATCGTCAATCTTTTGAAAAACTGAAAATTAATCCGTTATTTCCGTTATTTATGTCGCTTTCTCTAATGACGCTATCTTCGTTATATCTTACAGTGGTTCTAGAACCACCAATATTTAAAGATTGAGTAGAATATATTGTGAATGGTGAATCATTGTAGTTTCATCTAATTTGTCGGTCAACTATTGAATCGTCTGTAGGTAGACTACCACTTAATCAAGCACTTGAAGTACCTGTATCTAGGTATCAAAATCATGATTTGTATAGAAGTTTTGGTAACCTAATTCCTCAACGGATTAGATTAGGGTTAGATAATTCTATTTGGCCTCATGTGTAAGGGTTCCCATTGGAATTATCATAATATAGTAAAAATATTTCGGCATTTTCGTAATCCATCATGTTATAATAGTTAGAGCTAATCATAGGACTAGAAGGATCATTGTAAGCTAGCATTCGTTCTACATCTCATTTCCCCGGAGCAGGAATTCTGTCTGTTTTAGAATTTATAGTTCGAAAAACAGAAGATTCTGTTTCATTATCTAGATAGGAAAATCATGAAAGGTTTTTATCTGATCAGCTAAAACTTCATGTTCATACTCATAAAATAAATCCTCCACTTCATTGATATCATGGTTGGCGTTGTTTTGTTACAAGTTCTCATCTTTCTAATGCAGAAATCGATGTGTAATAAGCTTTATGATAATTTTCACTTTCGGAAAAATTTGAATGAAAAACTAAAAAATTTGAATATATTGATCAAACTACAGCGGCTCAAAGAAGTACAAGTATTATAATGAGGATTGCTAGCATATTTTATGATCAATTTGATTAAAATTTAATTTATTATTGTTCTAAACTAGGAGCTCCACAATTTGGGCAATAAGAATATGAATTTGAAAATTTATTTTGACATTCGTGACATGTAACGTGTAGTGTTTCTCAACATTTTGTACAATATAAGTTATTTATATGATTGAATTCTCAACAATTTTCACAGATTTGTGATTTTTGAAATAGTGTATCTCTTCGAGCTGTTTTGTCCCATCTCCATCATTGTGGACGGATTGCAATATAAAGTATAAGTCCTATAATAGGGGTGAAGGCTATGATTAAGAACACGGATAGTAATTGGAACCAAAAAGAATAACTACGAGCAGTAGAATCTTTTATTACTCGTATTAATACAGCTAATCGTAATAAAAAAACTGTTATAGCTCATCGAAACCGAATAGAATTATCAACAATAGCATTAAAAAATCATTCAGAAGATGTGAAAGGATTTCAGATTGTTTCCATGATATCTCAACTTCACTCTAAAATGTTTATAGCAGTTTGAGTTAAATCTCAAGTTTCCATAATTATACAAAAAATATAAAATCATTAGTTGATTAATGTTCAGAATACGATTTTTGTTTATAAATGCAAGTGACAACATTGTTTTATGGAAAATGTTTTTTGGCAAAGTATGAATGTTAAAAATGGTATAGTAAAAGGTTTTTTAGTTATAAATTTAGAATATAGAAATAATTAAAATTTTTACTTTGTAAAAAGTTTTTTATTATTAGTTTTTTTAGGTAAAAAAGTCCCTCAAATTTTGACAGATTTAAAAAAAAGATTATAATTGATAGTGGAAAGTGTTTTATTCCTTAAAATTTCTTAATATGAAGTTTGTTTCAAAGAAAGGTTATTGATTGGGTTTATTTTTGTTGTGAGTATGTTTGATAGTTGGATTTGTTAGTGTTACTAAATGATCTGTAATCATAAATACAACACCTGATGATGAACATATAGCTGTATTACATTCTTTGTATTTAAGTGGGACAGCTACTGGAGTTTTGATGTGAACCACTCAAGAAATGGAAAGTTTAAATATATCAAATTGATTGAGTGTTTGATGAAATGTAAATTGAGTTTTAAGTAGTATTGGTTGAGGTCAAAGAAATGACATAAAGACGTGAGCTAAATTATGAGGTATATGATGATGAGAAAAAAACGGAATAAATTCATTAAGTTATGCTGCGGCAGTAGGTGGGTGATATTACAATCAAGTACAATGAGACTATGCTGTAAGTGCTTGAGGACGATGGTGTAATGCAAATAGTTTTGGAGTTTGTCTTGGATGAAGACAAGGTGGTATGTTTCATGTTGGGATAGCGTTAGGTGGTGAAAATAATCATTCTAAAGGCCAGAATGGTATAGTTTTGTGAAAAAATGCCATTTGATATAAGAATTCTTTTGCGTGGAATGGTTCATCACAACCGAATGCAGCAAGAATTGAGGCGAAAAGTTGAGTATTGATTTGAACATATGATCCTATAGAGGGTGTTAGTTTAGTTGTGAGCTGAACTGTAAAATTAGGAAATAAGAAATCTGTTAATTGAGCGATGTTTAATAGTGGATGATGTATAACAATGCATGATGGACATGCTTTTCATGTGTTGGGTAAAAGTAGTAGTAAGGATCCTAGTTGTGGGACAGTTTCATGATGTTGGTTTGGAAGTGCTCTATTACAAATTTGAGATATTGTAACAGGTTATACTGTATCATACTCTAATAATTGTAGTTCTAATAAAGTGGTTGTACAATGTAATAAAAATTGAAGTCTTATATCGCCAGAATATTCATGACCAGTATATCCATATTGTTATGGAGCTTCTGCAGAAAATTGATGATGAGAATGATGATATCAATGTGATGTTAATGGAGATGGCGCTGTTGATTATATTCATGATGCGATGATGATTAGCTATTATCTAAATGGTGTCAATCCATCGTGTCCAGAAGCTTGTGATGTTAATAAAAATGGTCAAATTGATATGAATGATTTCAATATAATTTCTGATTATATGTTAGGATATAATACGTTATGTGATTAGAAAAAAGCTGTTTGTTTTAATTGAGAGATAATGTTAAATGGTTAAGAATATAAAAAATCCACATTGTGTGGATTTTTTGCTATCTAAAAACTCTGTATTAAAACCGTTTTTTTCGTTTAAAATATATCATGGTTCAGATAGTGATAGCTATCATTCATCCAAGTAATCGCCAGAAGACTCATACTACATTTTGGGCAGGAAGAGTTACATTCATTCAGTATAGTCCACTGATTCGGGTTAATATTCATAGTAATACTGTGAATATAGTTAGAATTGAAATTGTTTTGTTGGTTCTAATTGTTGTTAAAGTATCTGATACATCAAATAAAGATTCAGTATTTTCGTGTGCAATGGATACTAGTGATAAGATTTTATCTGTTTTATATAAAAGATCTTCAAAATATACGTCCAAGTCTCATTCATAGAAATTTGCGGTTGCTGTTTGTAGTTCACTCAAAATTTCTGTGTGCGGTGTGATGATGTGTTTCATTAAAACAGCACTTCTTTTTTTGATTAGCAATTCTGAAAGAGTTTCTTGTGTCACAGAATTGGCATCCATAGCAGCATCTTCAATTTTTACTAAATCTTGTGAGAATTTAGCCATTCATGTCAAAACTTTGTCGTACATGGCATCAATTATTTTGTATAGTATATAGTAAGGAGATAGTTTAAATTCTTCGTCGTCTTCTGCTTCTGCGATTTCTTTACGGTATTGATTTTGTATTTTTTCTACATTGTTTGTTACATGAGATGTTACAGTTATAATGAAATTTTTTCATAAAATAGCATGCATTTGGTTGGCAAAATGCTTTTTGGTTCTAGTGTTGAATTTGGGAAAACGCATAACTAAAAATAGACAATCATCATAAGTATCGATTTTGTCCTGAGTTGTGAAATCTAAAAAATCTTGTTCAATGATTTCGTGTAAATCATATTTGTCTACTAGTTTATCTATTTGTTTTTTATCTGGGTCTACGAGGTGAATTCGTGTAGTTCATCAGATTTTTATTTGTTCATCTTTCATTAAATTTTTGTTATATGGTAAATATTATTCATCATATATTTCTTCATTGTTTTTGTTTTCCATGTAATCTCTAATAACTTCTCATAGAGCATCTACAAGGATATCGAACTGTCTTTGATCTCATTCTAAATCTTGTTCAATTTTTTTCTTTTTAGCTTCTTCGTAGTTTTTTTTGCTTAGTGTAAGTTTTGCTGCTGATTTTTTTGGATGAGATACATCGTTAAAAGAAAAATCTATGTCATTTCACATTTGGATTAGTAGGTCTCATTTACCACAAATTTTATCTCGAAAGCTGTTTTGACGGTGTGAAATAACTAGAATTTTTGATCGATCTATGATTTCTGTCTTATATTCTAGTAATCAATCTCGTAGAAAAATAGTTAGGGCTTCTTTACTGATTAGAATGCAGTCAAGGTATAAGTTCAAGAATCAGAGTAATCGTTTAAAAAAGATAAAGAGTCAAAGGACTCCAGCAATTCGTTTTACGTATGGTACATTTTGATATTCGGGATATTGTTGAGATACTGCATATATTACATAAACAAGAAAAAGAAGAGCACTATAAACCAATACACCTCTTATGTATATAAAAGGACTATGGCTTAGAATCTCTTCCGTATCTTTTAAATCAATATATCTTCCTAATAAGTAATGTCTTAGCATGGATAGTTATTTTGCCTTGATAAAAAGTGGATTTTCCACAGTCAAGGCATACCTTCGTTTGAAGGGATACCATAAACCATTAAGCAGATTTTTTTCCTTGAGCAGCCTTGATAGCTTCCTGTTTTTCCAAGAATTTTTCCATTCTTCATTTAATCACCTTCTTTACTTCTTTATTCTCATTGAAAGCAGGATGACATTGATAACAAGTTTCTACTTTGATAGGTCCAGGAACTGTTGCGTTTATTTTGAAAGATGCTCCACAGATGCAGTTTACTTCTACGTCATTGTAATAAGGAGCGTGAATTCACTTTTTCATAACTTGTAATTTGAATGAATAAAATATTCGTGGTGGTTATTGTTCAGTATATAAATTTTCTTTTTTAATTCAAGGGAAATGGAGATCAGAAAAGTTGATTTTTTATATTGCTTCATGTTGAAAAATTAGGTCAATTATTTACAATTAGTGTCGGTAATTATTAATTAATATGTTATGTTGAACTTTTCGTTATTGAAGTACTTAGATTATCATCAAAGGTTTTTGCAGAAAAGAATTCAAATTTCTGATATTTTTTTGGTATGATGATGTGTGCGTGATTTGTTACTTTGAATTACAAAAAATCCACTTGATATAGATTTTACATGTGAATGAAAGCCTGAAGATATTGATTCACAAATTGATACTGAAGGATTGTTTCATTTTAAAACTGATAAATTTTGAACTATAACATTAATTCCTTCAAAAGAAAAAAAGCGTAGTTATCAATTGACTCCACTTAGAACGGAGTGAAATTATGAGGATTTTCGTCATCCGGGAGAGATTAATTGGAGTAATGATATTTTGCTTGATGCAAAGAGAAGAGATTTTTCTATCAATGCAATGTATTATTTTTCTGTAGAACAGAAAACTAAAAAGGGATTAGATTTTGTGGAAGAGAATCCAAAATTTTTATCTGAATTAGATTTGTTAAAAGTTTTAAAGGCCCAATGATATTGTTATCTATCTGATATTAATCTATTAATTCTTACAGATTCTCAATTTATATCTCAGGTGTTTCCGCAGTCACGTTTTGATGAATATGCTTTTCGTTATTTAGTGGAAACTCAAAAATCTTGTTATATTGTTTGAAATCACAAAGAGAAGAAGTCTGAAAATTTGTTTCGTGTGTTGATAGATTCTACGTGATGAATTGAGTCGATGATTCAGAAGAAATTAACTACAGTTTGAAATCCAGATCAGCGTTTTTGAGAAGATGCTTTACGTTTGATCCGTTGATTAAGGTTGGTAAACGTTTGTAATTATCAATTACTTCAACTCGGTAAGAAAAATAAATTAAAAAAGTATGATGGTTGAAATATAGAAAAGGTTAAACTTTTTGATTTTTCTGCTGAGACTTGGGAATCTATAAAGAAAAATACACCATTATTAGCTCATGTAGCGAAAGAGCGTATAAAAGAAGAGCTTTGTAAACCATTCCAAAAATGAAATCCATTTGCTTTTATGGTTTTGCTCGATTCTAGTGGAATGATGTCAATTTTATTCCCAGCGTTGGCAAAAACTAAGTTTGTAGATCAGCCTATTCGTTACCATGCTTTTGATGTCTATACACATATAATGCTTTCGCTTAAAGCGGTTCAAGAAATTGATTCGGATTATTTAGTTCGTTTTGCTATGCTTTATCATGATGTGGGTAAGGTTCAACAGTATGCGGCATATGATAAAGCTAAGACCAAGGAAGAAAGGCAGAATATTTTTTCATGACCATTAAATCATCGCGAAAGTTCTCCAGCATTAATGCGTGAAGATTTTTCAGCTTTGTGATTTTCAAAGAAAGAAATTGAAACAATAGAGCGATATATTCATGAGCATCACACTCCTGGAGAAATTTTAAATTCACATCCAAATAATTGGATAAAAAAAGTTAGAAAACTATATAGCGAGAAATGATATGATATGGTGAATAATCTTTTTGACATAAATATTGCGGATAGGCTTTGACAGGAGAATCCACTTCAGAATTCATCAGATCTAACAGATTCTTATTATTTGAAGGAATTATTGAATCAACTTAAAAATTCAGAATGACAGTTTGAGATGAAGGATTTGGCAGTTAACGGAGAAAAATTAATGAAACATTTTAAATTAAATCCATCGCGTTTGGTTTGAGAATTGTTGCATCAGGCTTTTGATTGGGTGTTGACAGATATCACTGATAGAAATAACGAAAAAGAGATTTTCAATTATTTGGAAAATTATATAAAAAACAGGAAGAAAGATGGATAAAAAAGGGTAGATATTTTTGATTTTTTTGAAAAAAAGAGTATAATTTTGTTGTTGTGTATATGAGTTTATTTATGAATGGGTTTCATGTTTAATAAAAATAAAAAAAGACTTTATTTATGATTGTTTTTATCTTTTGTTTTTGGCGTTGCTAGTGTAGGATATGTGAATGCATCTACATTTGCAGAAAGATTATCAGAAGTTGGATTAGATATTGTTTCATTTTCGAGTAAAAATTCTATATCCCGTTATGAAGTTACTAGGCTTTTAAATGCTGCAGATTGTCAGGATTGTATACAAGCCCCAGATTGGATGAGAAAAACTTATACTCAAAATTTTTGGGATAAATTTAGAGCAATTGATGGAAAAGATTTTAATGATATAAGTTATGAGGGAGGTGTTTGGAATAAAAAATCCTATTATTACTGTGTGGCATATGTTGGTGATAAGGGATATATGGCATGATATCCTTCAACATCGATTAAATGTAAGTGAAGTTTTTGTGGTCAAGAAATGATAACAACATCAGAGTTTTATCAAACTGTTTTGAACATTATTCAAAATCAAATTAGACAAAAATATTTAATTGATTGGTCAAAAGTTAAGTCTTGGAAAAAAGGGTTGAAAAAAAATAGTATGCAAATGAAGGTGCTTAATCAAAATAATATAGATGCGATAGATAATGCTGATTCTAGGGTCGCATACGCACAAAATAATGACGAATTTCAGGCTTGGTTAAAATATTGTATGTATAATTTATCTGCATGTGAATTTCAGGCTTTTTGAGTTATTGGTACTTGATATTGGCCTGTAAGTGAATTGAATATTTTGTATAAAGAATGAATTATTACATTTGAGGATGCAAAAAATGTAGCATCGTTTTCTAATATGGGGTGAGATGAGGCTATTCGTATTTTTTCATCAGTTTATGATAATTTTGCTAGTTGTAGTTTTAATGTAGATTATGACTGTGATTGAATTACCAATTGAGATGATAATTGTCCATATATGTTTAATTCAAATCAATATGATTTGGATAGTGATGGAATTTGAAACGTATGTGATGATGATGTTGATGGGGATTGAAAAAAGAATTTAGTGTGAGTAGTAGATGATAATAATCATATTGTTGTTTCTTTATGGAAAAAAAATTTAGACGAAACTCCTTTGGGTAATTCAGATTGATGATTTAGTTTCTTTATTAATGTTGATTCTATAAGTACAGGATTTCCTACGGCTGTGATATTTGAACCAAAGACAAATGGAAATATAGTTAGTATTGAGTGGGATTTTTGAGATGGAACTAGGAAGGTGGTTGATAATTGAGGTAAGGTCAAACATACCTTTTCTAAATCTGGAAATTTTACAGTAAAAGCAACAGCAACATCGAAAAATTGATTAAAATCATTTGCTATGGATAGAGTATTTATTGCTGCTTCAGAAGCAGAAAATTATGTACTGAATATACAACCAAAGTTTGTATTTAAGAATGGAGGTATTGATTATACATTTATACCATTATATTCTTGAAACTTAGATAAAATCTCTTGGAGTATCAATAATCAAAAGGAAGAAAATCATAATTTGACGGAAAATTTTAATGTAACAGTAAGAGAAAATGGTAAATATGTTGTAACAGCAAAATGATATAAGGATTGAGAGTTAAAAGCTGTGGCTATGTTTACGATGATACAAGATGGGTCTCCAATGTATTCAAGTGTGAGTTTGAAACCAGATGATTTATGGGAAGAGAGTGTAATTACATCTAATTTGGTGTGATTGTTGAAAAAAGATATAGATTATGTTAGTGTAGATTGGTGATGATATACAAAAAAATCTTCAGATTTGATACATAAATATGTGTATGATGAATCATGATTGAAAACAATTCAATATAATGTGGTATTGAAGGATTGAACGGTTTTGAACAATGTGGCTACGATTACAGTTCAGAATCCTCTTTTGATGTCTTCTTATGCTGTAAATCTTGTATGAGATCGTTTGGGATACAATCAAAATGAAAAATTGGCTTTATGATTGAGTATGTATCCTAATACGTCTGTTATGTCGTTATTTACTAGTTATCAAGTATGACAAAAAAGATTTTTGTATAATCCAGATTTTTCTAAAGTTTTGTTAGATTATAGTTATCCAAATGCGTGAAATAATTTGTTAACTAATTTTGTGGAAGTTAATAGATGCGTAACATTGCTTAATCAATGAACAGTTCATATAAATTCTGTGGATATGTGTGAAAATGCAGTAAAAAATTGAACACTTTCAAATTATAAATGTGATCAAGATGGGGATAAAATACCAGATATCTGTGATGATGATATTGATGGAGATGGTGTAAAAAATTTAATATGACTCATTTTGTTTGAAAATAAAGACTGTTCTATTTGAGAGGATAATATAAATTCAGATTTATTAAAAAGGTGATTGTGAGTTTGTTCGTTAGATAATTGTCCTTTTGCCTCAAATTCAGATCAGTCTGATTTGAATAATAATTGAATTTGAGAAATATGTGAAGATTCTATTTCTAAACTTTTATCATCTTCTGTATCTAGTAGTGAAGAGTTTTCTACGGTGATTTTGAATAGAGATCAGGATTGAGATTGAGTGTCTGATGATGCTGATGCTTGTGTAAATGTTCCTTGAAATTCTTTGAATGGATGTCCTGAATATTATAATCAGAGTTGTTGGATAGATTCTAGTTGTGGAAATGGAAAACTAGATGAATGAGAAGATTGTCATAATTGTCCGCAGGATGCTTGAGTTTGTTGTGGAAACGGAGTTTTGGATTTTTGAGAAAGTTGTAAGACGTGTCCAATAGACGCTGGTGATTGTGGTTTATGTTGAAATGGAAAGATAGATAGTTGAGAGAATTGTAAGAATTGTGAAGAAGATGTGTGAAAATGTAGTGCGTTTTGTGGGAATGGAGAAGTAGAAGCAGCAGAAGATTGTAGGAATTGTCCAGAAGATGTAAAAGAG